>ERZ809114.1288-NODE-1288-length-11221-cov-4.659592_pt1 | contig 11221 bp, 8 predicted proteins | sample MGYA00520519_ERZ809114 | MGnify/ENA primary metagenome ERZ809114 (study PRJEB31570, sample SAMEA3212991) | Homo sapiens | biome: human-gut; feature: human gut; material: fecal | place: Sweden | collected 2011 ...
ACAACCAACAGAGTAGCAGACCTGTCCTGCTTTTCATCCAGTGCATATTCCCGATACAATTCTCTGGATGTTTCCAGATCATAACAGACCATGAGACTTGAATTGTAGAACAAAAAGACTTGTTGATTTACTACCGCTATATCCAAAAGCCTGTCACGTTCATCTCCGTTCATTGAAACATTCTTCAAAAACTCAACAGTCTTTCCACTGGCATAATCCCTGTACAGCAGTACATCATCATCCGTCAGCATCCAATAATTACCTGCCTCATCCACAAAGAAGTTCACCAACGCCCCCTTTACACCATAAGACTTAAACAGACTGTCCAAATGCTGTTCAAAGCGTTCTTCATTAATGTTGATGACCATCAGTTTATACCAGTCTTTGATATAAAGATAATCCTCATTCACATAAATGCGATGGTGTCCGACATAGTCATTAAGCGGGATTATGTTACTTTTATTATAATGGAAATATTGAAAAGAAGTTCCATCGTAGATGCTGACGATCTCATTAGCATTGATTGCAATACGCCCATCCCGCAACTGAATGATATTGCGTACTCTGTTGCCCGAAAGTCCATCACTGCAATCGATGGGAGTAAACGCATAGTGATCTTGTGCATGAAGCGGGGAGTTAAGCAATAAGACAATAAACAGCAAAAGTCTTATCACTTTGATCGTTGACAATTTCATTGTTATGTTTTCCATATTAGATTATCAGTGATGCAAAGATATAGAAAAAATATATCTGATAAAGATTCCCATAAAAAGAAAACCGTCCCCTCCCCTCACGGGGGTGGAACGGCACAGTCAATAATACATGAAAAAACGCTATTTAGAGAGAGTCTCTACAAATTTATAAACTTCCGGTACTTTTCATTTTACGTCAGTTTATATTTTGATGCAAATGTAAGGGGTAAAAAGAAGAGCAGAAAATAAAATCTACGAAAGGGGAGGTTTTGTCGACGGAATAGCCAAATGGGAAAACAATTATGCTGAGCCATTAATCCGACAACATAATAAATCCTCCCCCCACTGTCCGCAAAAATTTCATATCCCTCAAGAATTTCCTGCAATCCGCCTTGCACAATATAAAACAAAGCAGGGGCGTTTGCATCTTCACAGTAAGCGCTACCAGGTATTGACCTAGGCTAATAAGCCTGTCAACCTAGGTTAACCGGCCTGTTAACTAGGTTTGATAGGCCAGTTAACCAAGGTCAACACCCAACTATCCCTAAGGGGGAAAGAGATATACCACTGGCTCTCAACAGAATAACACCTAATATAAAGTAAATAGATGCATCGTCCTGATATAGGTTGACTGTGCTAGTGAGAGTAACCCTTTTACTCTCACTCTTAAAAGTTACTCTCACTAACACTTAAAATTCTTATTATTACTGCTTTATATACAAAGTGAGAGTAGTGAGAGTAACTTGATCCAACTTTTTATTGAGCTTAAGCCTTAGCCGATTATCTCTTCAGCAGCCTGCGCGTCAGATAGTGTACCGGATACCATACTGAAAGGAAGCCAACGGTAATCACGGTAACAAATACCAATATAACGTCCGTTACATGAACACTGACAGGATAAGCATCCACAATAAAGCCACCGCTACCACCGCCCAAAGAAATAATGCCGAAACGCTGCTGAATATAGCAAAGCAGCAAACCAAGGATAATGCCGGAAAGTGCACCGAACAAAGATATAAGCCGGCCTTCAAACAAGAAGATGCGAGCGATTAACCGATCATCCGCTCCAAGATTACGTAAGGTCTCCACATCCTCCCGCTTATCAAGAATAAGCATGGAAAGAGAACCAATCACATTGAAACAGGCTATAGCAAGGATAAACGTAAGGAACAGGTAAGATATAAACTTCTCTATCTCCATGATACGGAATACATCAGCCTGCTGCTCATAACGGTTCAAGACCAAAAAATCATCGCCTAAGATGCGGGAAATCTTTTTCTGTACGGCAGAGGCATCTGTATCCGATTTCAACTTCAGTTCAACAGCAGATACCTCCGTATCATAATTAAAAAGATTACGTGCAAAATCAAGAGAAGTGAGAATATAACGCGCATCATATTTTTGCTGGTTCACCACAAACACAACTCCGGGAGAAAAGAGGTAATCGCGATTAAAAGAAGCAGAAGGATTAGCCATATTCACACGTACATTCCGCTTAGGGGCATATACCTGAAGCGGATCTACGAACTGAAGACCAGTCCCCAGCTCAGAGATCAGTTCCACACCCAAAACCCCGTAATCCACTATGGAATCGTGCAAGATAAAATCCCCTGCACCGTATAGCAAACTGTCGATAGACGTCAGTTGTTCAAAATTATCTTCCACCCCTTTTATGATTGCCATAGCCTGGCGGTCTTTATACTGCACCATGGCGTTGTCTTCCAGTGTCTCTGTCCAGACATCAATTTCCGGCAAAGAACGCACCTCTTGAAAAGCAACTCCATTCGGTTCAAAGACTTTTCCCTCACGAACCATAATCTTCAGTTCCGGATCGAAAGCCGTAAAAAGACCTGCCACCATATCCTGAAAACCATTGAACACGGAGAGTGTACAGACCAACGCCAACGTAGCCAATGCCACTCCACACACCGAAATGCCGGAAATGATATTGATAGCGTTGTGTTTCTTCTTAGAGAAGAGATAGCGCCGAGCTATGTAGAAGGGAAGGTTCACTTCAACAATTCATCTATTTTCTCAAGATAATCCAGTGAGTCATCCACAAAGAACTTCAGTTCGGGGATGATACGAAGCTGATGACGTACACGAGTTCCTAGCTCATAGCGGATAGACTTCATGTTTTCATTGATATTCTTAATCATCTCTTCCGCCTTTTCCGAAGGAAAGATGCTGAGATAAGCACGTGCAACACTCAGGTCAGGGCTGATACGCACGGCGCTAACTGATACCAATACACCCGGCATAGATTTTGTTTGTAACAAGAAAATTTCGCTCAATTCCTTTTGAAGTAAACGACATATTTTGTTCTGTCTGGTAGTTTCCATACTATTTATTCCTTTATTTAGAGACAAAGTTACTGAAATATCTGGGTTAGTTGACAAATTATACTTTTTTTAGCACGATTATCAAGCCAATCAATCTATAATAAAATTATCTTTGCAACAACACTAATCAAAAAAAACATGAAAAGACTCGTCTTCATATTGCTACTCCTGCCTCCCTTGCTTCTTTGCAGTCAAGCTAATCAGGACAATAAACAAGATAGCCTCCGAAAAGTTGCGGATCAGTACATGAAAGAGCAGCAGTATGAAAAAGCCGCCAATTTATATAAAGAATTAGGAGAAAAGATTGATTCTGACTACAAAGAAATCAGTATTCACAAAGTAAAAGATCTACGTAATACATATTCTATTGACGAATTACAACTGGCCAATAACCAGCAACAGAATCATTTGTTATCATTAGCACTTATCGTATTGCCTTGCCTTATCATTATCACTATTTTCGGCTTCCTCTACCTAAAAAGAAAAGCAAAAAAATTAATGCTTTCAAAACGGAAATTACAAAAGGCAGAAAAAGCCGTGGAAAACTCAATACGCAATAAAAGCTTGTTCATATCAAATATGAGTCATGAAATCCGAACACCTCTAAACGCTTTATCCGGTTTCTCTGACGTACTTACTACTCCGGGCATTGATGAAGAAACCCGAAAACAATGCAATGACATCATCCAACTAAATTCACGCCTCTTACTGAATCTCGTAAATGATGTAGTGGACATCTCTTGCCTTGACGTAACAAACATGAAATTCAATCTCAAGCAGTGCAATGCAGTAAACTTGTGCGAAGGTATCATACAAACACTGGAAGGTATCAAACAAACACAGGCTGAAATATTCTTCAGGACAGAACTTCCTTCTTTGGAAATCGAAACTGATACACTGCGGTTACACCAGGTACTAATCAATATATTGGTCAACGCAACTAAGTTTACAAAAGAAGGAAGCATCATTCTGCAATTGGAACAGAATGAGGAAGGGATGGCTCAATTCTCCATCACAGATACCGGTTGCGGTATCCCGTCAGAAAAACAAAACAGCATATTCGAGCGTTTCGAAAGAGTAAACGAGAAATCTCAGGGAACAGGTCTCGGATTAGCTATCTGCCAACTCATCATCAGCCGTCTCGGTGGAAAAATATGGATAGACCCGCAGTATACCGATGGCTCACGCTTCGTCTTCACACACCCATTAAAGCAGGAGGGCAGAGTATGAAGAAAATAATATTTACACTTTTGTTTGTAATAGGAATACTTTTCCAGATAAGAGCAGAATCATCTATCTCAACGGACAAGCAATTCCGTGACAGCATCTTTCAGACCGTCAAATTTGAGTCAAACGATACACTCCGCTCAAAGATATTGAGAAATGCATTCCAGCAATATATGGGCAAAGATATAGCTTTAGAATTCCTGGACTCAGCTCTTGCGCTATCCAGACAAAAAGGGATACATGAAGAAGAGTTATACGTCCTTTTTGATTACTGCCGTCACTATGAATTCCGGGCTGAAGCGTCTGAGATGGAACGATGTTTTCTGAACCTGAAGGAAGCCAGCTACCGATATAAAAATTACTCACTCTATTATACCATCTGGTTATCCATCCTACAAGCCAGGTGTGCCCAGGGAGATACGGAATACGCCATTATGCAGGCCAAAGAAATGCAAAAAGAATCCATACGGATCAAGTATGACAGGGGAGTATTCGTTTCACTCATAGCCTTGGCGCAGGCACAAAATTTTGCAGAGCAATATGATGAAGCGATTGCAAGCTATAAACAAGCTTTGACTATAAATCCGAATGCCAACAATTATTCTCTCCTACTGATACACAAAAGCCTGGCTGAAATATATCTGTCGCAACAGAAATATATAGAAGCCCTCAGCGAATTAGAGCAGCAACAAAAGGTAGTGGAAAAGTTGATAAAAGAGGACACACAATCTATCAATGTACTGAAAAACATCTATTTAGAAATAGAAGTATCTTTCGGTATGGTTTATGCTAAAACCAAAGACAAAGATAATCTTAAAATGCACCTGACAAGAGCAAAGAAATATTACGATAAAGAAATATATTTCAGCTACTATATTGATTACCATGCTTTATGGGGGGTATATTATAAACTTATAAAAGACTGGGACAAATGTTTCCAAGCCTTCGATCTGGCCTTATCATCCTGCCAAGAAGCAGAACCCTTTCACGAAAATAGTATCCTTAAGATGAAAGCAGAAGCTATGCTAGAAGCCGGTCGATATGAAGAAGCAGCCAATATTTATAAAACAGCAGCCCTAAAAGGAGATTCTCTCAATCAGGATATGCTGCAACGCCATGAAGAAGTATATCAGGCCAACTATAAAATCCAGAAAGCGTTATTAGACAAGGAACTACTGACCAAACAATATCGCTGGATATACGTCGGAGCCTCTGCCATCATACTGATCCTCATGCTTCTTGCCATCATACGTGCCTTTTGTATTCACCGGCAACTACGTCGTTCGGAGGAAGAAACCCGGCAAGCATTAGAAACGATAGAAGCAACAGATAAAATGAAAGAGTATTTTCTGAAAAATATCACTTACGAGATCCGTATACCACTGAATACCGTCGTAGGCTTCTCTGAATTGTTGTCCACCGAGAAAAACCTTTCCGAAGAAGAAATACAGGAATACTCGGTTACCATAAAGCATAATTCTGAAAAGTTACTGGCCTTGATAAACAATATCCTTGATTTATCACGTCTTGAAGCAGGAATGATGCGATTTAACGTACAAGAATGTGATGCCGTGGAACTCTGTCGGGAAGTAAAAATGATGGTAAATATGCAAACAAAAATGGTGAATGCATACTTCCATACAGATTTAGAGATATTACCCATTCAGGCAGATAGCAGATGGTTCCTCAAAGTACTGTCATCACTATTGTGCGTACCCAAATTGTATACCGGAGATATTTGCCAAGTAGAATATACACTGACAAAAGAGGGGCAATACCTCAGAATTACTGTCACAGGAAGTCCACTTTACCATATATGGAAAGACGAACAGGAGCAACGCATCCTGCATGACATCAACAAACTTTGTCTGGAAGCATTTAAAGGAAGCTATCTGGTTTCGGAAGGAGAACAAAAAGTGGTTACAATCGCCTATCCGCTGGCTTAAATATCATTTCTTACGTATAATCGTTAGTCCGTCACGCAAAGGAAGGATCACCTTTTCCACCCTCGAATCTTGTGCAATAAGGTCATTGAAAGCCTTGATGCCGATGGTTTGCAAGTCGGTGCGATGCGGTTGTTCTTCAAGCACATGTCCATCCCACAAGGTGTTATCAGCAAGGATATAACCACCATCAGACAGACGTGGCAGCACCATTTCATAATAGTCTATATACCTGCGCTTGTCACCATCAATAAAAGCAAGATCAAAAGTGAGATCAAACTGTGGGACCATTTCCAACGCATTACCTATATAAAACTTAATTTTATCTGCATAACCAGAATTTTCCAGCCAAGGACGTGTGAAGTCCTCCTGCTCATCATTAATCTCAAACGTATACAACATTCCGTCTTCCGGCAACCCTTCGGCCATGCAAAGAGCTGAATAACCGCTATATGTACCGATTTCCAATATTCTCCGGGGACGAATCATCCTGACAAACATCTTCAGCATCCGACCCTGCAAGTGTCCTGACGCCATACGCGGATACAGCAATTTAAGGTGCGTATCCCGATAAAGAGCTTTCAGATAATCGCCTTCATCATCGATATGCTGTAAAATATATTCGTCTATGGTCATAACAATCGACAATTAACTATTGACAATTGATAATTGACAATTGACAATTAGCTGCGCTGTCACACTGCATAGTAATTGTCAACTGTCAATTGTCAATTAATCAAAGGTATCTATTCTTATTGGGCAATACACTTTCTTCTGCATACTTCAGAGCATCTCCCACTACGTTAATTTCAAGGAAAGAAGTATGTGTACCGGCTTTGCCGCTACTTAGATAACCGACCATATCAGTCTCGCACAGACGACCTTCTTTCAGCAGACGGCGCAAAGCTGCAAAATAGTATTCTTGTCCGTTAGCAAGCTCCGGCATATAAATGGCTTCCACACCATAAGAAAGTGCCAGATGGCGCATTGTCTTTTCCTTATAACAAATAGCCAGTACCGGATATTTACCACGGAATGCAGCCAGATTACGGGCTGTACGTCCACTGTAACTATCAGTAATGATCGCACGTATCTTCAACTTTGAAGTAGCCTTTACTGCTTGCTTTGCGAGGAAAGCTGTCACATCATTGCTGTTTTCGTCCAACGGAATGCGGATATCGTTATCAGCCAATTTATCCTTTTCTGCCTGTGCAGCAACCTTTGTCATGGTCTTCACCGCATCCAGCGGATATTTACCATAAGCTGTTTCACCGCTCAGCATCAAAGCATCCGTACGGTAATAGATAGCATTTGCAATGTCCGTTACTTCTGCACGGGTAGGACGCGGATTAGTAATCATCGTATGAAGCATCTGAGTAGCCACAATTACCGGCTTCTTAGCCAGAATACATTTACGGATGAGCACACGCTGGATGCCGGGAATACGTTCTTGCGGAACTTCAATACCCAAGTCACCACGAGCTACCATCACACCGTCAGCTACTTCCAGAATTTCATCGATGTTATCAACGCCTTCCTGATTTTCTATCTTGGCAACAATCCTGATGTCGCTGTTATGGGCATCCAGTATTTCCTTTATATCCAGAACATCCTGTTTATTACGTACAAAAGAGTGAGCAATAAAATCGATATCTTTCTCAATGGCATACAGGATATTTGTACGGTCCTTCTCCGTCAGAGAAGGAAGATTGATACGTACACCCGGTACATTTACACTCTTACGACTTCCCAGAGTAGCATCATTTTGTATCTCACACACCAGATAATCATCCGTTTTTTCCACAACGACCATTTCCAGATCACCATCATCTATAAGAATATGTATGCCGACAGCCACATCGTGCACAAAGTTCGGATAAGAAACAGAAATACATTCGCGCGTAGTGTCCAAATCCGGATTACCTACTACTTTTACCTTATCCCCTACTTTATACGGAATAGGTTCAGCACAGATGGTAGTGCGCACCTCCGGTCCCTTAGTATCCATCAGGATAGCTATGCGATTAGATACCGCACGCACATTATTTATCAACATCTCCGAACCTTCGCGGCCGAGATGCGCCGTGTTCATACGCACCACATTCATACCGGCTTCAAACAAGCCTTTTATAAAATCAACGTCGCAGCGCTTATCAGAAATGGTTGCAACGATCTTAGTCTGTTTTAATAACATAATCTTATACCTATTTATTTAATCATTTATCACTTATCAACGCTTCCAGCGCCAGGCGGTAGGAGTTCAACCCGAAACCGCAGATAACGCCTTTGCAGGCGCAAGCTATCATAGATACATGACGGAAAGCCTCACGAGCATGCACATTAGAAATATGTACCTCGATAACCGGAGAAGTAACCGAACGGATAGCATCCTGCAGGGCGATAGAGGTATGCGTGTAGGCACCCGCATTCAGGATAATCCCATCTACATCAAAACCGGTTTGCTGAATCTTATCTATCAGCTCTCCTTCAATGTTCGACTGAAAGTAGTCTATCTGTATATCAGTATACTTCTGACGAAGTTCGGCAAGGTAATCTTCAAAAGTAACACTGCCGTAAATGGAAGGTTCACGTTTGCCCAGCAGATTGATATTCGGGCCATTAATTATTTGTATCCTCATAACACAATTTTTTATACCTTTGTCCCGGAAGTACCTGCTCCGTACCAAGTCCGTACCAAGTCCGTACCAAGTCCAAGTGTATAGATACGGAGCGAATACGGAGCAGACACGGCTCAGATATGCCCTAAGAAATATTTAAATCGAGTTGCCAAGATAGTGCAGACCGTACGCAGAAGCAAATTTATCAGTATTCTGCTAAAGTGCAGCCTATTTTCGCGGAGCAAAGGTAGAAAAAAGAAATGAAAACAGAAGAAAAATCAACGAATAACGAGAGACAAGCGTTGATAATCAGAAAGTACCAGCAATATTTAAAGTTAGAAAAGGCTCTTTCTGCCAATACGCTTGATGCCTACCTGACCGATCTTAACAAACTGCTGTGTTTTCTGAAAACAGAAAACATCGATATGCTGGCTGTGACTCTGGATGATTTGCAACGCTTTGCCGCCGGATTACATGACATCGGTATTCATCCCCGCTCGCAAGCACGTATCCTGTCGGGAATAAAATCTTTCTTCCACTTTCTGGTCATGGCAGACTATCGGGAAGATGATCCCAGCGAACTACTCGAAGGTCCTAAAATCGGATTCAAACTACCCGAAGTGCTTACCGTCGAAGAAATAGATACTATTATCTCCACTGTAGATATGAGCAAGAAGGAGGGACAACGCAACCGGGCCATCCTGGAAACCCTATACAGCTGCGGATTACGTGTCTCGGAACTTTGTAACCTGAAGTTATCCGAGCTCTACTTTGACGAAGGTTTCATCAAGGTAGAAGGAAAAGGCAGCAAACAGCGTTTAGTCCCTATTTCTCCCCGTGCCATCAAAGAAATAAAATACTGGCTGCTCGACCGCAATCTTGGTAAAATAAAGAAAGGATTTGAAGATTACGTTTTTCTCGCCCGATGGGGAAATAGCATTTCCCGCATCATGGTTTTTCACCTGATTAAAGAGCTGGCAGAGAAAGCCGGCATCACCAAAAATATCAGTCCGCACACCTTCCGCCATTCCTTCGCCACCCACTTGTTGGAAGGAGGTGCCAACCTCCGCGCCATCCAATGTATGCTGGGACACGAGTCTATTGCGACCACTGAAATCTATACCCATATCGACCGGAATATGCTGCGCAGTGAGATCATTGAGCATCATCCACGAAACATTAAGTACAGAAAAGATACAGGATTTCATTAAATTATAATAAAATTGGCTATTCCTTTCAGATTGTGCCGATAGATTTAATATCTTTGCGAGGCTATTATTATGTAATAATAGTCACTAAGAGAAACGAGTAGACTAATTTCAATTACAAACAATTAATTTATACCTAAGATGACTAAGAAATTGTATCTGCCTTTGTTAATGGCACTGGTTGTTGCTCTTTCATCATGTAGCAGCAAAATGGGTGAATTATCCTCTGATTATTTCACCGTGACTCCTCAGGTTCTTGAAGCCATAGGCGGCAAAGTACCGGCCACGATTAATGGAAAATTCCCTGAAAAGTATTTTAACAAGAAAGCCGTAGTGGAAGTAACCCCGGTTTTGAAATGGAACGGTGGCGAAGCTAAAGGTCAGCCTGCTGTATTCCAAGGAGAAAAAGTAGAAGGTAACGACCAGACTATCTCTTACAAGATGGGTGGTAATTACACTATGAAAACTTCTTTCGACTATGTTCCGGAAATGGCTAAGTCTGAATTGTATTTGGAGTTCAAAGCTACAATCGGCAAGAAAACAGTAACTATCCCTGCTGTAAAAGTAGCTGATGGTGTGATTTCTACTTCCGAAATGATTGGACAGACATTGGGCAGTGCTAATCCTGCTAATGGTGACGATGCTTTCCAACGTATCATCAAGGAAAAACACGATGCTAACATCATGTTCCTTATCCAGCAAGCTAACGTTCGCGCCAGCGAATTGAAGACCGCTAAGGAATTTAATGAAGAAGTGAAGAATATAGACGGTGCTGTAAACAAGAAGATCAGTAACATTGAAATTTCTGCTTATGCATCTCCCGATGGTGGTGTAAGCCTGAACACTAAGTTGGCTGAAAATCGTCAGGATAACACTGCAAAAGTTATCAACCAGAACTTGAAGAAATCTAAAGTTGACGCAGCTATCGATACTAAATACACTGCTCAGGACTGGCAAGGTTTCCAGGAATTGGTATCTAAATCCAATATCCAGGATAAAGAACTGATCCTTCGTGTTCTGTCTATGTATTCTGATCCTGAACAAAGAGAACAGGAAATCAAGAACATCTCTTCTGTTTACAAGAACTTAGCAGACGATATCTTGCCGCAGTTGCGTCGTTCACGTCTGACTTTGAACTATGAAATCATCGGTAAGTCTGACGAAGAAATCGCAAACCTCGCCGACAGCGAT
>ERZ809114.1305-NODE-1305-length-11090-cov-4.558949_pt1 | contig 11090 bp, 9 predicted proteins | sample MGYA00520519_ERZ809114 | MGnify/ENA primary metagenome ERZ809114 (study PRJEB31570, sample SAMEA3212991) | Homo sapiens | biome: human-gut; feature: human gut; material: fecal | place: Sweden | collected 2011 ...
TTTCTAATTTTTTATATAACACTACCCATCTATCATCCATTATTTATTCCAATCTTTCTAAAATAAAAGAGTTGGCAACGCCAACTCTTTTATTTTCTTTGATAATCTTATCCAATTTTGAATAATTACTGCAGCAGAGAAAGTACCCCCTGTGTAGACTGATTTGCCTGTGCAAGCATAGACTGTCCAGCCTGTGCAAGAATATTGTTCTTGCTGTATGTAACCATCTCATCTGCCATATCAGTATCACGAATACGAGATTCTGCAGAAGATGTATTCTCAGATACGTTATCCAAGTTAGCTACTGTATGCTCTAATCTGTTCTGTAATGCTCCAAGAGCAGATCTCTGTGAAGAAACCAGATTAATAGCTTTCTGCACAGCATCAATTGTAGCATTTGCACTTGAATAATCGCTTACGTTTGGTGCTGTAAGAGTTGTAGCTTTTCCAAGAGTTGCCTGATTTGCAGTTACATTTTCTGTATCTGCATATGTTGCAGCATTTGCACGAACATCAGTAGAAATTGTATCTTTCAAGTTGCTCAGATCCACCGTCATTGCACTATTTGCAGTCTCATATTGTTTATTATCTGCATCAAGATAATACGCACTACCTGTCTGAAGGTTTAATTGCTGCATATATCCTACAGAATCAGCTGCATTTGATGCAACAGCATTTAAACTTGCTACTGCATCATCTGTTTGACCAGCAAAACTCGTTGTAGAATCAATAGTTGTTGTAGAATACTTTCCAAACGAGAAACCTGTTACTTTCTTTCCCGTCTGAGTCTGTGTTGTTGTACCAGAAATATTATGTAAACCTAATGCGGATGCATTCATGTTTGCAATAGAAATAGAAATCTTCTGGTCAGAGTTTGCGCCAACCTGTAAATTCTTAGATGTAAAGCTACCATCAATCAGGTTCTGCTTATTGAACTGTGTTGTAGAAGCAATACGATCCAGTTCGGATGTAAGAGCATCTAACTCTTCGTTGATAGCATCACGGTCAATGCTCTCATTTGTATCGTTAGCACCCTGAACAGCAAGTTCGTTCATACGCTGTAAGATAGAGTGAGATTCACTTAAAGCACCTTCTGCTGTCTGGATTAGTGAAATACCATCCTGTGCATTATCAGATGCCTTGTCAAGCCCACGGATCTGGCTTCTCATCTTCTCTGAAATCTTTAATCCTGCTGCATCATCGCCTGCGCGGTTGATTCTGTAACCAGAAGATAACTTCTCTGAAGATTTTGCCTGTGCGCTTGTTGTAATGCCTAACATTCTGTTCGCATTAGCTGCGGTCATATTGTGCTGAACTACCATGCCCATAATTGTTTCCTCCTTGAATTAAGTTACAGCTTCCATGCTGTAATTGATATGATATTTAATTGCAAGATTTTTCTCTTTACGGCCGTACGCTCCGGTCAGAGGTTTGTCTTGTGTGGGTAAGCAACGGGTTCTCCTTGCTTACTTACTATATATATCGGACAAGGTCTGAAATACTTTAGTCCCAATTTTAATTTTTTAACCGCTTTTTATAGTGCCACCGGAACTTTTCCTTCCAGTATTGCACGGATCTCATCCAAATTCTTACCTGTGATGGATGCAATGTTTTCCTGGGACATTCCACTACGGTTCATTTTAAGAATAATTTTTGCTTCTCCTACAACTTCTCCCATGGCTTTACCTCTTGCTTCTCCACGTACTTCCCCTTCCGATTCTCCCAGTTTTCTGGCATCTTCCAGATCATCCTTCATCAATTCTCTCAATGCATCACACATATTCGCATCCCTCCTTATTTCACGATACAACTCATCATTTGCTTTGACACTTACCTGTAACACAGCCTCAACATTCTGTCGATCACGCGGCATATTCATTTCTTCTGCTTTTTTCAAGAATTCTTCCACATCTTCTTTCTTTGCATGATTTGACAAAATCCTCAAACTTCGATGCTCTCCCGGCTCTAATTCCTGTGTCACAATAATCTGCGCCGGAAACGGTAAATGTTCTGTCACATAATAAATGCCAGGATACTTTTCTTCTATTGTATATCCCTGCTTCTGCAATGCCAAAAACATTTTCTCCCGTCGGGTTGCTCTGAAAATAGATACTGTCAGTTCATTGATTGGAACTGCATCTACACATTCTCCATAACCTTTGTACAGACATGCATATCCAACTGTCTTATAAAAATCATCAATAGTCAGTGCATCTTCCGGGCTCTTATACTCGATCACATTATAGGTTCTCATGATGTGGCCAATTTCATTCTTAATTCGTCTGTTACTTTCTTCTTTTATAATAAGAAGATCAATGCGGATTGGTTCCTTGCTCAGATTGTATTCCGGCTTTAACTCCAGCCGTTCAATATCTTCGTGAAATTCGAGCCCCGCGGCAGCGCAAAACGCCGGATGCCACTGGAGCTTATCTGGTGCATTTTTCAAATTGCTTCCTCCTGTTTGTGTGAAATCACGATTCCGCAACATCGCAATTTGTTTTCTGTGCACGAATGCTTAGTTTTCACCTCTTTTCCATTTTTCCTCCGCAATCTTTTCCTACTGTTATCATAACGTAATTTTATTTCCCCTGCAAGTATTCATCAATCCCATCCGCAATACCATCTGCGATCTTGTTCTGGTACTCATCGGTTGCCATCTTCAAATCTTCTTCCTTATTTGTCATATATCCAATCTCAACGATTGTGGCAGGCACTTTGCACCAGTTGATCCCACTCATGGAATCCGTTTCCCAGACATACTCTTTTTTACACTCTGTTGCAGACACCAGATCGTCCAGCACTGCCGAAGCTAATGCCTGACTTTTGTCATACAGATCTCCATTATACGGATTTGATGAGGTCTGGCAGATGGTCATGGCTCCATGTACCGAAGTATTTTTCGATCCATTTGCATGAATCCGAATAAATGCATCGGCGTTTGCATCGTTTGCTATGGCCGCTCTCTCCGAGTTACTGATATTTACGTCATTTGTTGTCCTTACCATTACAACCTGATACCCTCTGTGTTCAAGCTCTGCCTGTAGTTTCAATGAAACATCAAGTGTAAGCTGGTATTCTTTTAAGCCGCTGGCATGTCCACTCGTTCCACTTGACACTCTGGGTTTCTTTTCCTTTGCCCCGGGACCGATCGGCTCTAAACGTGAATCTCCATTCGCCTGATGTCCTGCATCGATAACCACCGTATATTTTTGTTTTTCTGTTGTGTTTTCTGTATTTTTATCTTTTTGCGTATCCTCTGTATCTCTACTGTGTATTTCTTCCTGTGCAGTTGCCTGTTGCACAACCGCTTCCCTTTCCTGCTCTGTATTTTCTCCTGATTGTTCCGTATCCCGAATCACATTCTCAGATGCTCTCTCCTGTGAATAAACAGAGGTCTGCACATCTCTGCCACAGGCCACGCAAAAACACATTGTTCCGGTTATGTACAACAGGCCGATAAAATTCCATTTATTTTCCTCCTATTTTTTCAACACCAGATTTTTTCCTTCAAAATCATCTTGATGCTATCAAATAATACTCTTCTCTGAGAATACTTTTATAAATATCATCTTAATAATTCAGTAGTTTATTCTATATTTTTCAATGCAATAACGTAAGCGATGAATATTCTTCTACATCTTCTTTCTTTGCATGATTGGATAGATAGAATTCGCAAACTCCGATTCTCTCGCAGATCTAATTTCTGTGTCACAATAACGTATACCGAGAACGGTAAGTATTCTGTCACATAAAGTTTATTTATACATTTTGTAACTATCATATTTATTCCAATCAATAGATTTATCGAAGTTTATATACTCTTCCTCTGATATTTTCTTTCCATTTTTTGTACATATTCCATCATCATAGTCATACGTATCTATAATATTTACTTTTCCATCCTTTAACTCACATAAATAGATTGCAGAATAAGCTGCTCCGCCACTTGCAGATCCAGCAAAATATTGTTTATTATCCACAACACCTAACCCATTAAAAAAGCCATCCATACATTTTACCACTTTACCATTATAATAAGTATAAATATACATAGCGGCTCTTCCACCTACACTCACAGCTATCATTTCTTCAAGTCCATCATTATTAAGATCAATCAGGTAATAAAAATTACATTCTTTAGACAATGTTTTTCTAAAATGTTTTTTATAAGCCTTTATTGCAATTGCGTTTTGATCTGTACTATCATTATTTGAAATACCTGTCCCCGCTTTCTTATAAGTACATTTATCCCCTTCCGTTCTCTTCCCATCTTCATAATGCCACGTTCCACGCAATGGATTTGCGGCATTATTATCCAGAATCACCTTCGTAAGCATAATCTTAGTATGATTTTTCAACCACTTTCCAATTCCAAAGTCTGTATTCATGCCAATTGAAGCATAACCATACAAATCTAGATTCGTACACAGCTTGGGTTCCGTATCATGAACTGTTGCGGTTGCCTTCAGTTTAGGTCCAATATCTGCCTGCACACCGACAATATCGATCGATCCATACAATTTTTCATCAAACCAATATCCAAAAAATCTAAGATTCAACTGTGGTTCCCCTAAAAGCTGTCCATTGACTTCTGCTTTTGTCCCTTCCCAGCTTCCGTTACTATCTTCACTTATTCGAAAATCACCATTTATATAAGCGGCAGTTAGTGTATTCGTAAGTTTATATTGGATCGTTGCTTTTCCATCTGCGGAAACGTTGAGATAACACACCACATCTGCATACAAGCCATCTCCAAGATATGTTGACACATGACCAACATAAATTTTCTCTGAACCTACTCCTTTGCTCGAGAATTTCAATTCTGCTTTTGCTGTAATATCCTCATTCAACGAAACTGAAACCTCACGGTATACCGGATGCAGCCTCTTTGAAAAATCGGCATCTACAATCGCTGTAACCTTTGGCGCTGAGAGCTCCACACTTCCCGAAAAAGTCCCGACGGTTCCTATTTTCTGTTCTTTCAGTTCGACTATTTTCCCGCTCTCAGCCGATACCGTTGCCTGTATGCTTGCACCTTTTAATCCACTATTTAAATTGCTTACAGAAGCGACCACATCTTCATTTGGAACAAACATGGACATATCCGCTTGTTTTTCTCTCTGTATGTCCACTTTCTGATAAACTTCTGAAATATCAGGTGTCTCACCAATGATTTGCAGCATTCCATTTCCTGTATCTGTAACGCCTTTCACCTTCAGTGCAAGTTGATTATCTGTTCCGTTTTTCTTTGGTAATATAATCACTTTTCCACTTTGTATTTGTTTTGTATTTTCATTTTTTGGAATAGAAACCAGCAGCATATCCCCTTGTGTGATAACCGTATAGGATGATTCCATATCAGTTAATATCTGTTCCACATCTTTTTGATATGTCACAACATTTTTATGTTCTGGATTGACTTTTCCTGTATTGTTAAGCTTCTTAACGACACGTAGTGCTTTCTTCTTTTCTGCCTTGGTTATTGCTTTTTGGGGAAGAAACTGTTTTTTCTTAAGGGATATGATCTTCTGATTTAATGCCACCTTATCTTCCGCTGGATACTTTAACTTCTTTTTATCCTTGCACTTTGGCGAAACTGCTTTATTTGCCTGAAATCCCAGTGCTCGTACAGCCGTGACTGCCATAAACTCACGGGTTGCAGCTTTTTTCGGGTAAAATTTTTTACTGTTCTTTTTTACCGGAAGAATCCCTCGGGAATATGCTGTCTCAATAACTTTTCTCTTACTGCTCTTCTTGGTATCTGAAAAATGATATCTGGAAACTTTTCCTGTTTTTATGTGTGCTTGCTTTAATAATGTACAAACCCACTCTTCTCTCGTTACCGCAACTTTTTTACCTGTTGTTTTTGCATTAATTTGCTGTGGTGAAATACAAGTCACTAACATAACCAAAATAAGTAAAAAAGCAAAAAACTTCTTTCTGTTCTTCATAACTACACGCTCCTTTTCTTTTTATGTATTTTCTATATCATTTCTTAATGCTTTTATTAATTCAGTACTTTATTCTCATATTTTGATCATATACCCATGTACTTCTACAGTCAATATGATTTTTCCTATCAAAATAAAGAAGTGATGATGCATTGTTTTTTCTTATACATCATCACTTCTTTTTACTTTCTTATGTTGTTTTTAGGTGCTACTTATAACAGTTCTAGAATTTTTCCTTCCAGTATTGCATTGATCTCATCCAGATCCTTGCCTGTGATGGATGCAATGTTTTCCGGGGACATTCCGCTGTGGTTCATATTGATAATGATTTTTGCCTCCCCTTCCGATTCTCCCAGTTTTCTGGCATCTTCCAGATCATCCTTCATCAGTTCTCTCAACGCATCACACATATTCGCATCCCTCCTTATTTCATGATATAACTCATCATTTGCTTTGAACACCTAAAGTGATTTCATAAATTTCACAAAATTTTCCAGCAAAATTATTTTTGTGCCTCCCGCCTGATAGTCTTTCATATTTCTGGTTACAATATAATCCATATGTTTCCTTGAGACCACCTTTCAACAACTGCATCTTCATAATCACTAATTAAAGATGAGAGTGCATCCATACAGTCATCCGCAGTTACTTCCAATATTCCAGTTAAAGAATAAAGTTTGCCCATCACAGTCTTTGCTTTTGCTGTATTATGCAGATATTTTCACCTATTTTGCACCAAGCCTTTCTTCTTTTGATATTTCTATATCTGCATTTTCCCATCAAGTTATTTTTCAATTTCTAAATTTTATGGCAAACTCACGATAAATCACGTAGTTCTTTTTTGCAGAATAGTATGCCATTTACCCGGAAAATGCAGTCCCATTTTCTCCCCTTTCACACACCATGCCTGATTTTAAATTTTAAACTTATAAGGTAATTCACATTCCAAGTCAATTCACGATCAGCACATTCTTTCCTTCAAATGCAAATCCATACTCTTTGATCTGCTCTCCTGCAATTCCTTTTTCCTTCAGTTCTTCGCTGTATTTTCTATCCTTAATCTGTGCAAGTGCCGACTGCGCGGTTTCCTCCAGACTGTTTTCTTTTCTTGTGCTCCGCACCTTAAATTCCAGAATCACTGCTGGGTCTTTTCCCGGTTTTTTCGGTTCCAGCATGACATCATATCTTCCAAATCCGCTCTCCCGGTTAGATTTTACATAATAGCTGCCCTGTAAATCCACCAGCAGTCCAAGTACAAATCCATGATAAAAACGCTCCGGTTCGGCTCCGGAAGCCCTTTCTCCGGTATCAAAATAGCTGAATGTCTGCAATGCGACACGGTTCATGTATTCATTCATCGCATCCACATCCCCCAGAAACATTGCTTTTACAAAATCATTGTACTCTGACTTCACGGGTACAAACCAGTCATGGATCATTCTTTGAAACATGATCTTCACTTCCAGATTGGTAAGCGCAAGCTGATATCTTGGTGCAAAACGCTCCCCAATATCCAGATAGCTTTCATAGGACAGGACTTTTAAATAACCACTTGCAAGAAGCAGACTCCAGACGGCCTCCTCACTTCCGTTCAACTGATTATATACAATCTGTTCATCGATTTCCGTCCAGATACATTCCCCGCATAACAGCTTTTCAAATTTTTCCTTGATATCCCGGTTTCCTTCGCGGACCAATTTGCCAACCAGACTGTTTGCACTCGTATTCGCCCAATAGGTTGTGTATTGCTGTGAATCCAGATAATTCAGGATGGACCATGGATTATAGATATCCTTATGTGTTCCGAATATAAATCCGTCGTACCATCTTTTTACCTCTTTCTTTTCACCGCCCAGTCCACATTTTTCTAAAGCCTCAAACACTTCCGGTTCGGTAAATCCAAATGTCGTTGCATATTCATCCGATGTGGTGGTAACCACTTTTAAATTATTCAAATCGGAAAATATGGACTCTTTACTCACTCTGGTAATTCCTGTCATGATTCCACGTTCCAGTGCCGGATTCGTTTTAAATGTTGAATTAAACAGGCTTCTGGTAAATGATACCAACTCATCCCAATAGCCATCCACAAAGGCTTCCTGCATAGGTGTGTCATATTCGTCCAGTAGAATGATTACTTTTTTGCCATAATATCTATAGAGGAAATCTGACAACTGGTATAATGATGAAGTTGCATCCGTTTCTCTTATATTATCAGACATCATGCGATCATAATATGCCCGGTCTGCCTCTGTCATTTTTTCATAATCTTTCACATAAGAAAACTTTATATAGATATTCCTTAAAATTTCGCACATCTTCTGTTTGGTTTTCTCATAATCACGCTCTTTAATCCGTGCAAATGACAAACTAATGACTGGATACGTTCCCTGCAGTTTGCGATACTTCTCATCTTTCCAGATTTCCAAGTTTGCAAACAAATCTGACCTGTCTGCATAGTCGAGAGAAAAGAACTGTTCTGTCATACTCATTGTCAGCGTTTTTCCAAAACGTCTGGGTCTTGTGATCAATGTCACACTGTCTCCACTATCCCACCATTCTTTTAAAAAAGCGGTTTTATCTACATAAAAATATTGATTTTCAATGATTGTGGAAAAATCCTGTACTCCAATCGCTACATTTACTGCCATATGCATTCCCTCTCCCAGATATTCCTTCTATCTTTTCCTATTTGTTGTTCGGATGTCAGAAGTCATTAATTTTATAGCAGAACCCTGCCTCATCATACCGGTGCAATCGTCATCCTTTCTATTTTACAAAAATGTTTTTTATAATTTTCTCCATCCGAATCTTTACTTTCATAATTAATTCCTACCAACAACACTTCTCCCCTGTAATCTTTCAGACTTTGCACATACTCTTTTCTTTTGATCTGATCAATTGCAGCATCTGCCGTCTGATTCCTTTTCAGTTCAACCACTATCGCCGGAGCCTGCGTTGTCTTTCGCGGTATGAACACCAGATCTGCAAAGCCTTTGCCGCCTACAAGTTCACGATAAATCACGTAGTTCTTTTTTGCAGAATAGTATGCCAGCGAGATGACACATGCCAGTGAATTTTCATCATTGTAGGCAAGTATGGATGTATTCTCCTGATGTACATGTTCTATGATCCTGGCAACGGTATCCTCATCACCGGAAATCGTTGCATTTAAAAGTTCTTCTGATTTCCGAATAGCATCCATGACCGGTTCCCAACCGCCATCCTCTATGCAATTGATAAACTCTTTCTGCACTTCCTGATTGGGAATATGAACCGTACGGGTATCAAAATCATAAGTCAGATATCCCAGATGTACAAGAAGCGTCAGCACATCATCCGCACTTGCAAAAGTTGTCATATCATTTTGAAATTTATCCGGATTTATTGCAACAGAACTTCCTGCTATGAGTTTTGTTACAAGTTCTTTTAAATTGTACATATCCATCTGGATATATTTTTTTAACGCCTCATAGGTCTCTGTCTTTGTCCAGTAGCTGTCAAAATCATGTCCCAGAAGTGACATCACAACGGATCTTGGATTGTAGATCTGTATGCCTTTCAAATCATACCCATCATACCACTGTTTCATTTTCTCGTATGGCATATCATACGCTGGGCAGAGTTCCTGCACTTCCTGCTCGGTAAACCCTGTAAATTCAGCAAGTTCCCGCTGATTTGTCATGGAGTATTCATCAAACATGTTAAGCGCAGAGTGTTCCCCATACTTCTTTATCGGAAGAATTCCTGTCATATATGCCAGTACACAGTATGGCTGGTTTTTTAATAAATCCCTCAGAAAGTTCAGATAAATTTTCTGTGCGTCGGTATCATTCCCTTTTACCCGGAAGATACAGTCCCATTCATCTATAATAAATACAAAAAAGCTGTGCGTCTGGGAATATATTTCTTCTATGACAGATACGAGATCTTCTTCATAATACGTGACATTGGCAAATTCACGTTTCAATTCACGCGTCACTTTCCGGGTTAGAAGTTCTAACATCTCGTCAATAGTTTTTGTACGTCCCAAAAACTGCTGCATGTTCAAATGTATCACATTATATTTGTTTAAATGTTCTTCAAAACCGGCATCTTCTACTATTTTAAATTTTTCAAACAACTCTTTGGAATCGCATCCTCTGCTATAATATGCCACAAGCATATTGGCAGCAATGGATTTGCCAAAACGACGCGGGCGGCTTACGCAGATATTTTTATGCTCACCAAAAAGCTGCGAATTTGTAAACTTAATCATTTCTGTTTTATCAACATATATTTTTGAACGAAGGGATGCATTATAAAATTCTTCATTCCCTGGATTTACATAAAGTCCCATTTCTTCTCCTTTCGAACACCATGCTGGGTTTTAAATTCGAGAATCACGGCTGAATCTTTTCCAATTCCATCTATATTATATAGTATTATACAATTTTTCCAGAAAAAACGAAACAATAAAAAAGGTGTCTCTTTTCAAGACACCTTTTCCACCTATCTTCTATTATTTCTTCAGCCCCGGCCACTCCTGGTCTTTCTCCGAAAGTGTCAGCGGTGTCCCATCTGCCATACAATATCCTTCCGCCGATGGGGTTCCCTGATACTCCCCCTGCACATCCGGCCACTGGATACCGATTGCCGGGTCATTCCATGCCAGGCCGCCCTCGTCGTTCGGATGCCAGAAGTCATTGACTTTGTAACAGAACTCTGCCTCGTCAGACAGGACCAAGAAGCCATGCGCAAAGCCTTCCGGAATCAGGAACTGTTTTTTGTTTTCTTCCGACAATTCCACACCATACCATTTTCCATAGGTTGCGGAACCTTCCCGCAGATCCACCGCCACATCAAACACGCTGCCACGCACAGCGCGCACGAGTTTGCACTGCGGATAGTTGATCTGGAAATGCAGTCCGCGCAGTACGCCTTTGACGGACATGGACTGGTTATCCTGTACAAACTGGATATCGAATCCGGCTTCTTTCATTTCCCTCTCATTGTATGTCTCCATGAAATATCCGCGGGCATCCCCGTGTACGGCCGGTGTAATCACACACAGCCCTTCGATACCGCCGACATTTTTTTCCACTGTTATCTGTCCCACTGTTTTTTCCTCTTTCATGCTGATTTGTAACTATTCAGAAC
>ERZ809114.1329-NODE-1329-length-10971-cov-3.599212_pt1 | contig 10971 bp, 9 predicted proteins | sample MGYA00520519_ERZ809114 | MGnify/ENA primary metagenome ERZ809114 (study PRJEB31570, sample SAMEA3212991) | Homo sapiens | biome: human-gut; feature: human gut; material: fecal | place: Sweden | collected 2011 ...
ACGGCGCATCGTGGATTCCAACCGGGCCGGGGTGGTGATCACACAAAGATCCACCAGCCCGCGCCCCAGCGCACGGATGGCCTGCGGGGTGGAATGGTTGGCAATGCGCAGCCGCACGCCGGGGTAACGCCGGTGGAATTCCCGCAGCTTATCCAGCAAAAACACATTCAAAGCGGTCTCGCTGGCACTAATGGTCAGCGCGCCGCTTTCCAGCGCGGTAATGCCCGCCAGCTCGCTTTCCCCCGCCTGCAGCTGCTCCTGGGCGATTTCCACGTGGGCAAACAGTACCTCGCCCTCCGGCGTCATCGTCACGCCGCGGGTGCTGCGTACCAGCAGCTTGCAGCCCAGCTGTTCCTCCAGCCGGTTCAGGGCGCGGGTCACATTGGGCTGGCTCATGCGCAGCACATTGGCCGCGCGGGTTATACTGTGATATTTGCAGACATAGTAAAATAAGCGGTAATATTCATAGTTTACATTCACAGTTTTTCCTCTTTTCCTGCGTTTTGCCATATCAAATACAAATATTTTGCATGCGAAACATATATTTTACAAATGTACTTTCCGACAGTATAATACAAACCGTTCCAGAAAACAAGGCATACCGGCAGGGGTCGTGCATACTCCCCCCAGGGTGTACCTGAAACGTCGAAAATTTAGAATATTTCTACAAACGCGGCCGGATTCCGCGTTAAAAATCCTTGGAATCCACAAAGGATTCCTGCGGCTTTTTGCCTCGAATCCATCGCACATTTGCGAAATCTTCGTCATTTTCTTCGTTTTCAGCTACACCAGGTAAGCAAGCGGCCCTGCCGGTATTGCCCAGGAAGGATGACACCATGCAGTATCAGGTTATGACAAAAAAAGAAATGCAGCGGGAATACCACCGTCTGTGCCAGCGCTACCAGGAGTACGAACAGCAGGGCCTGCAGCTGGATCTTTCCCGCGGAAAGCCTGCGCCGGAGCAGCTGGCACTTTCGCAGCGCATGCTGGGTGAACTGAACTCCCGCAGCGTGCTGGACAGTGAGGATGGCACCGACTGCCGCAATTACGGCGGGCTGGACGGCATTCCCGAAGCAAAAGCCCTGCTGGCTGGTATGATCGGCGTGCGGCCGGAGCAGGTCATGGTGGGCGGCAACAGCAGCCTGACCATGATGTTCGATATTCTCAGCCACGCCATGCTGGACGGCCTGCTGGGCGCAGAGCCGTGGGTGCAGGTCAAGGACCGCAAGTTCCTTTGCCCCGTGCCGGGTTATGACCGCCATTTTGCCATGACGGAGCATTTCGGCTTCCAGCTAATCCCCATCCCCATGCACAATGATGGCCCCGATATGGACATGATCGAAGATCTGGTCCAGCGGGATGCTTCCATCAAAGGCATCTGGTGCGTACCCAAGTACCAGAACCCCACCGGCATTGTGTTCAGCCCCATGGTGGTGGAGCGCTTTGCCCATCTGCAACCCGCAGCGCCGGATTTCCGCATTTTCTGGGATAACGCCTACTGCGTGCATGACCTTTACCCCAACGCCCCGGCCGTCCTGCCAGACATCCTGTCCGCCTGCGCCAATGCCGGGCACCCGGATATGGTGTATGAGTTCTGCTCCACCAGCAAGGTTTCCTTCCCCGGTGCAGGCATCAGCGGCGTGGCGGCAAGTTCCGCCAACCTGATCGATCTGCGCAAAGTGTGGAAGTTTGCCACCATCGGCCCCGATAAGCTCAACCAGCTGCGCCAGGCACGTTTTTTCCGCAATGAAAGCGGCATTGAAGCCCATATGGCACGCCATGCCCGCCTGCTGCGCCCCAAGTTCGAGCAGGTCATCTCCATTTTCCGCGAGGAACTGGACGGCAGCGGCATTGCCAGCTGGACGGAACCCCGCGGCGGCTACTTCCTTTCCTTCGATACCATGCCGGGCTGCGCGGCCCGCACGGTGGAGCTTTGCCGCCGGGCCGGTGTCAAATTCACCCCCGCCGGTTCCACCTGGCCCTATGGCCGCGACCCGCAGGACAGCAACATCCGTATTGCCCCCAGCTTTGCCAGCGCCGAGGAGATCGAACCTGCGGCCCGGCTGTTTACCATCTGCGTGCGGCTTGCCACACTGGAAAAGCTGGCGGCTACCCGCTTTGCATCCGAAACCGCCCTTGGCGCGGAGCGCATCGCCTGAATCTCCGCTCCTTGGCAGTTTTGCACAAACACCGTACCTTTCCCTCACCATCAAAACCGCATAAAACTGCAAGATTTGTTTGAAATCAAGAACTTTTCCGCATTTTTGGTCATTAAATTCAGCAATTAGCTCAATTTTCAGTGCGCTTTATTGTGCATCATACACAGTATTTTTAATCTGTCAGAATTACGGAATATCCAAAAGGCAGAATGTGCGGCAAGGGACTTACAAATGGCGGGGAATGGTGGTATTATGGCGGCATAAAGAACGCAGCAAGGAGGGTGCGGAAACGGAACATCGCCGTTTCCCCCTTTCTGTTTTTCTCCTTGGTGCGCTTTTTATCAGATAAATTCAAAACATAAAGCCAGCCCGGCGCACAAGCTGCCCCGCTGGCCAGAGGAGGCGGAATAATGAACGAACTGACCGCCGCCTTAAAAGAGGAGCTTAACGTTGATACGGCGTTTACCCTTCCCATTTTTGGCGGCATCGACATCCCGGAATCCATCGCGGTAAGCTGGGGCATCATGGCGTTTTTGGTGATCGTTTCGATTTTGCTCACACGCAATCTCAAGGTCAATCATATCAGCAAGCGCCAGGCCATCCTGGAAACCGCTGTGGTAACCATGGATAACTTCTTCAAAGATCTGCTGGGCGAAGCCGGCAAACAGTATGTGCCGTACCTGATCACGGTTGCACTGTACATTGCCTGCTCCAACCTGATCGGCATCATTGGTCTCAAGCCCCCCACAAAGGACCTGAATGTTACCGCAGCGCTGGCTATTATGAGCATTGTGCTGATCGAATATTCCGGCATCCATGCAAAGGGCGGCAAGCGATTTGTACACAGCCTGGCGGAACCCATTGCCCTGATGACCCCCATGAACATTCTGGAAATTGCCATCCGGCCCACCAGCCTGTGCATGCGTTTGTTCGGCAACGTTCTGGGCGCATTTGTCATCATGGAACTCATCAAACTGGTGGTTCCGGTTTTTGTCCCCGCAATTTTCAGCCTGTATTTTGATTTGTTTGACGGTCTGATCCAAACCTATGTGTTTGTCTTCCTGACCTCCCTGTTCATGAAAGAAACGATGGAATGACCTGCGTTTTCTTTCCCACTTTTACATTATTATAAAAAGGAGTAATTTATTATGGCAAGTTTGGTAGCTTTGGGCGCTGGCATCGCAGCACTGACCGGCATTGGCGCCGGCATCGGCATTGGCATTGCAACCGGTAAGGCAGCGGAGGCCATCAGCCGCCAGCCGGAAGCTGAAAGCAAGATCAGCAAGAACCTGCTGCTGGGCGCCGCCCTGGCAGAAGGCACCGCCATTTTCGGCTTCGTTGTTGCCCTGCTCATCATCCTGTTCCTGGGCTGATAACGGAGGCATAAACGATGCTGACACTGAATTTGAATATTCTGTGGACGGTCGTCAACATTCTGGTTCTGTTTGTTCTGCTGCGCAAGTTTTTGTACCGTCCCGTTATGAACGTGATTGAGCAGCGCCAGAAGCAGATCGATGATGCGATCGCCGATGCAGAAGGCAAAAAGAACGACGCACAGGCTGTTTTGGCACAGGCGCAGGATAAACTGCAGAATGTGGATACCGAAGCTGCCCAGCGCCGCGAAGCCTACGAAAAGCAGGCTGAAAAAGAGAAAGAACAGCTTTTGCAGGACGCCCAGCGCCAGGCAGATGCGATTGTGGCCGAAGGCAAAGCCGCTGCCGAAGCAGAGCATGCCCGCCGCCTGCGCGATGCCAATGCTGAAACTTCCGCCCTGGCTCGCGATATGTGTGAAAAGCTGCTGGCGCGCAACCTGACGCAGCAGGACGATGCACGCCTGCTGGATGACCTGCTGCAGAAAGCGGGGGACAGCAATGGCAAGTGAATTCAGCCGCGAGTTTTTCTCCGCCAACCGCATTGTAAAGGCCGACCTGCACTGCGCCCGCCAGCCGCGGGAGCAGGACCTGGACAAGATCAAGGCCGAGCTGAAATCCCTGTACGATGCAACCGAAGTCCTGCTGGATGTCAGCGTGGATGAAAGCCTGCTTTCCGGCTATGTATTGCAGGTGGGCGACCGTGTGTTTGATAACTCCGGCCGCCATGCCCTGGACCAGATGACCGGCGACAAGCCCGACCTGGCCACCCTGAAGACCCGCGTGGAGGATTACAAGCCCGCCGCCAACACCGCCGAGGGAGGCACGGTTGTGTCCGCTGCCGACGGCATTGTTACCGTTGAAGGCATGGACCGCGCCGTGTACGGCGAGATCGTCACCTTTGAAAACGGTGCCAAGGGCATGGTGGAAAGTGTTGAGCCTTCCCACCTGGGCATTATGCTGTTTGATGGTGCCGAATCCGTCGGCGTGGGCACCCTGGTGACCCGTACCGGCAAGCGCGCCGGTATCCCCGTCGGCGAAGCTTTCCTGGGCCGCGTCATCAACCCGCTGGGCGAGCCCATCGACGGCAAGGGTGCCATCGAAGCCGTTGGTTACAACCCCATCGAGAAGCAGGCCCCCGGCATTCTGGAGCGCCAGAGCGTGGACACCCCGCTGCACACCGGCATTCTGTCCATCGACTCGATGTTCCCCATCGGCCGCGGTCAGCGTGAGCTGATCATCGGCGACCGCCAGACCGGCAAGACCTCCATCGCCACCGATACCATCCTGAACCAGAAAGATACCGGCGTGCTCTGCATCTACGTTGCCATCGGGCAGAAGGCTTCCTCCATTGCCCGCGTGGCCGAGGACCTGAAAAAGCATGGCGCTATGGGCTACACCACCATTGTGGCCGCCACCGCCAGCGACAGCGCCCCCCTGCAGTACATTGCCCCGTATGCCGGCACCGCACTGGCCGAATATTTTATGGCCCAGGGCAAGAGCGTGCTGATCGTCTATGACGACCTTTCCAAGCACGCCGTGGCATACCGTGCCATTTCCCTGCTGCTGCGCCGCTCTCCCGGCCGTGAGGCTTACCCCGGCGACGTTTTCTACCTGCATTCCCGTCTGCTGGAACGTTCCTGCCGTATGCGGGACGACCTGGGCGGCGGTTCCATCACCGCACTGCCCATTGTTGAAACCCAGGCAGGCGATGTTTCCGCCTACATTCCCACCAACGTTATTTCCATCACCGATGGCCAGATCTTCCTGGAGACCGCACTGTTCAACGCAGGCAACCGCCCGGCTGTCAACGTTGGCTTGTCGGTTTCCCGTGTCGGCGGCGCTGCCCAGACCAAGGCCATGAAAAAGGCCAACGCCAACCTGCGTATCGAGCTGGCCCAGTACAAGGATATGGAATCCTTCTCGCAGTTCAGCTCTGACCTGGACGCTGAGACCCGCCGCCAGCTGGAACACGGCAAGGCTTTGATGGAACTGCTGAAACAGCCGCTGTACCAGCCCAAATCCGACGCCGAGCAGGTCGTTTTGCTGACCCTCGCCGCCCACGGCGTGCTCGACGAGATCAAAACCGTCGAGCTGCGCCAGAAAACCTCCGCATTTGTGCGTCAGTTCCGCACGGACCCGTCCGGCGTGATGGACGAGATCCAGGCTTCCGGTAAGCTCAGCCCCGAACAGGTGCAGACCATCCTGAACGCCTGGAACGCATTTGCGGGAGGCGATGCCCATGCCATCCACTAAGCTGCTCAAGGAGCGTATTGAGAGCATTCAGGACACCATGAAGATCACCAATGCCATGTACCTGATCTCCTCCTCCAAGCTGCGCAAGGCACGCAAAAATTACCAGGCGGTTTCGCCTTACTTTGAGCGCATGCAGATGACGATGACCCGCGTGCTGCCCCACCTGCCGGAAGAACCGGTCCACCCGTTCTTCCACACCCGCAACCCGGAATCTCCGCGCCGCGCCTATCTGGTGCTGACGGCGGACAAAGGCATGGCCGGTGCGTACAACCAGAACCTGCTCAAGTTTCTGAAATCGCACTGCGGCGATGACCCCAAGGCCCGCTTTTATGTGGTGGGCCAGACCGGCTACCGCGCCCTGCTGCACAAGGACCCCCGCCTGGTGGAAGATTTTCTGTACAGCGGCCAGGCCCCCACATTGCAGCGTGCGCGTGACATCACGGCGGACATGATCGATACGTTCAAGGCGGATGAGGTGGATGAGGTTTACCTCATCTACACCAAGATCCAGAACGCCCTGACCGCTGAACCGGTCATGCTGCAGCTGCTGCCGCTGGAACGCTCCCACTTTGCGCCGCTGCCGCCCGCACTGGGCGATCCCCATGGCGAGGTTGAGCTGTTCCCCGATGCGTGGTCGGTGTTCAAGCAGATGGCCCCCATCTACATGCACGGCATGATCTTCGGTGCCATGACCGAGAGCTATTGCGCCGAGCAGAGCGCCCGCATGACCGCCATGGATTCCGCCACCAAGAGCGCCACCGATATGATTCACGCGCTCCAGCTGGAGTATAACCGCACCCGCCAGGGTGCAATCACCCAGGAGATCACCGAGATCATCGGCGGTGCTTCTGCTGTGCAAACCAGCGACTATTAAACTTTTTGCACTGTATCCCCTATCGGGATACAATATTCAAACATTTATCTACTTCTGAAATTAAGGAAGAGGCTATCGTATGACACAGGGAACAATTATTCGTGTAGCAGGCCCCGTGGTGGACGTTCAGTTCACCGAGGGCAAGCTGCCTGCCCTGCAGGAAGCGCTGACAGTGACCGCTGAGGGCACCGAGCGCACGATGGAAGTAACGCAGCATGTGAACGAAACCACCGTTCGCTGCATTATGCTTTCTGCCAGCGAGGGTCTTGGCAAGGGGATGACCGTGAACGCACTGGGCCACGGCCTGACTGCCCCGGTGGGCGAAGCCACCCTGGGCCGCATGTTTGACCCCCTGGGCCGCCCCATTGACGGCAAAGGCCCCATGGCCGCAGACGTCCCTACCTGGCCCATCCATCGCAAGGCCCCCGGCTTTGAGGACCAGAAACCTGCAACCGAAATTCTGGAAACCGGCATCAAGGTCATTGACCTGCTGGCACCGTATGCCAAGGGCGGCAAGATCGGCCTGTTTGGCGGCGCCGGTGTTGGCAAAACCGTGCTGATCCAGGAGCTGATCCACAACGTAGCCACCGAGCACGGCGGCTACTCCATCTTTACCGGCGTTGGCGAGCGCAGCCGTGAGGGCTGTGACCTTTGGGGCGAAATGAACGCTTCCGGCGTTCTGAACAAGACCGCCCTGATCTTCGGCCAGATGAACGAACCGCCGGGAGCCCGTATGCGCGTTGCCGAAACCGGCCTGACCATGGCAGAATACTTCCGCGAGGAAAGCCACAAGGACGTGCTGCTGTTTATTGACAACATCTTCCGTTTTGTGCAGGCCGGCTCCGAAGTTTCCGCCCTGATGGGCCGTATGCCCTCCGCCGTTGGTTACCAGCCCACGCTGGCCAACGAGCTGGGTGCCCTACAGGAGCGCATCACTTCCACCCGTGATGGGTCCATCACCTCGGTTCAGGCCGTTTATGTGCCTGCCGACGACCTGACTGACCCCGCCCCGGCCACCACCTTTGCCCATCTGGATGCCACTACCGTTCTGTCCCGTAAGATCGTGGAACAGGGTATCTACCCCGCCGTGGATCCGTTGGATTCCACCAGCCGCATCCTGGAAGCAGACATTGTGGGCGAAGAGCATTATCGCGTGGCCCGCAAAGTACAGGCTACCTTGCAGCGCTACCAGGAACTGCAGGACATTATCGCCATCCTTGGCATGGACGAACTGGACGACAACGATAAGCTGACCGTTGCCCGCGCCCGCAAAATCCAGAAATTCCTGTCCCAGCCGTTCTTCGTTGCCGAGAACTTTACCGGCCTGCCGGGCAAATATGTGCCCCTGGCCGAAACTGTCAAGGGCTTTGCCGCCATCGTGGACGGTCAGGTCGATGATCTGCCCGAATGGGCGTTCTTCAACGTGGGCACGCTGGACGATGCTCGCAAGAAGGCTGCCGAAAAGGGCGGTGTGGCCTGATGGAAAAGTTCATTCTGAACATCACGGCCAGCAGCGGCGAGTTTTTCCAGGGCGAGTGCGAAAGCCTGACCCTGCCCACCGCTGACGGCCAGTACGGCGTACAGGCCGGACACAGCCCGGTGCTGGTTGCCCTGGAAATGGGCATCATGCAGTTCACCGTGAACGGCGAAACCCGCAACGTACTGGTGGGCGATGGCATTGCCGAAGTGACCCCCGCTTACGTTATGCTGCTGGTCGACAGCGCCGAGCGCCCGGAGGATATCGATAAGAACCGTGCCGAGGCCGCCCGCATCCGCGCCGAGGAACGCTTGCAGCACAAGCAGAGCATGCACGAGTATTATCAGAGCAAGATTGCCCTGAACCGTGCCATGCAGCGCCTGCAGGCTACTGCAAAATACAACCGCTGATTACCTTCCAACAAAGTTGCCACCCGTTCTGTGCAGGGGATCCCTGCGCAGAGCGGGTGGCTTTGTTTTATCCTGTATCTGCTTTTCGTCTTAATTTGTCTTACTTGTTATAGTAATTTTATGTCAAAATTAAGATTCAGTCTTTTTCTTGTTGACAAAACAGTCCAAACTGTGTACAATCAGCAGTAAGGGAATGTCTTTCCCCCTCCCGGCCCATACTATGGTGTAGATACGCCATAACCATGTCCGGCAAACAGCAGCGGAACACGCTGCTTTACAGTCATAATTAAAGGAGGGAACCTTTTTATGGTTACCAAAATCAGCAATAATGATCTTTCCCAGGCCAAAGCACAGGGCGTGGCCGTTCTGGATTTTTCTGCAACCTGGTGCGGTCCCTGCCAGATGCTTGCCCCGGTCCTGCATGAGCTTGCCGATGAAGTTGGCAGCAAAGCCGCATTTTACAGCATTGATGTGGACGAAAACCGCCAGCTTGCCACCGAATACGGCATTTCCAGCATCCCCTGCCTGGTCGTACTGAAAAACGGCCAGGAATCCGCCCGTAGCGTCGGTTTCCTGCCCAAGCAGGCTTTGCAGGATATGTTGGATAAGTATATTTGAGAGATACGCACGGCCTAAAAAGGAGCAGTTCCCCTTCAGCGCAGCGGGCGCACATTGTGCGCCCCTACGGGTGGGGGTGCACCATAAATATTGCCGCACATTATAAAATGCACTGTAGGGAACGGTCTTGACCGTTCCGAAAGCATGAGGAGAATACCATTCTTACTTTTGCTGCTACCTACAACACGATTTGGCTTCCCTTGAGGGAAGCTGTCCGCGCAGCGGACTGAAGGGTGGTTCCTTAAGCAGGGCCTAAATATTTACATTGTCCGCCACCCCGGCGGCCAGAGGCCTCTGTGTCCGCAGATGCATTTCGGAGGCCTCGCCCTACCGTGTAATTACCAACAAATGCTCAGTAAATTTTACGCCCGTCCGGGGCGTCGGAGACGCCGCCCCCTACAAGCGTTTATTGCTTCGTTGCAAATTTCCAGTGCTCAACGTTGCAATGTTCCCGGCGGGGTCGGGTAACCCCGCCCTACCGGTTATTTTATGTCCGCAATGCATAATAAATTGCGCTGTAGGGAACGGTCTTGACCGTTCTGGCACCACAAAACATCTGCTCAAACCAACCTCGCCGCTCCCTTTCCCCACCTCCAATTCCTAATTCCACATTACCTCCTCGCTCCTACTTCCTAACTCCTAACTAAAAAACGCCATGCTTTCTTCGGAAAGCATGGCGTTTTTCTTATTTCACTTTTTCCTCAATTGCGCAGGCATCATAGGGTTTCAGCTCCATGCTGCCCAAAACGTTTTTGCCGCTCAACAGGTCTGCACCGGATTCCACCTGCACCTTAACTGCGCTCTGGGTGGTGTTGATGTAGAAATGGTAGCGCGCGTTCTCGCTTTCGCGGCAGTGGTATTCCACACCCTGCGGCAGGTCACGCAGGTGCACCTTGGCATCGGCCAAAGCTGCACGCAGCACAGCGGCGTTGCCGGCATCATCCAGGCGCGCACCGATGTAATAAGTGTGCCCCTTGCCGAACACATGGTGGGTCACAGCCGCATGGCCGGAATAGAAATCCTGTCCATACACAGCCACCACCTCGGTACCCTCGGCAGGCTGCAACAGTTCGCAGTAATCCTTGATGCTGCTCTGCTGGCTGCTCTTGACCCAGATGGCACGGTTGCCCTCGCCGGGGTACAGGGTGTCCAGTTCGCTTGCGGTCACGCCAAACACTTCGCGCAGGCCGTCACCGGGGAACCCGCCCAGCCAACACAGGGTGCTTTCATCCACATAGCCCAGCAGATAGGTGGCCACAACGGTGCCGCCGTTTTCCACATATTCGCGGATCTTTTGTGCAAAACCAGGCTTGGTCATAAACAGCATAGGCAGCACCACCAGCTTATAGCGGTTCAGGTCTGCATCCACGCCCACAACGTCGGTTTCCACACCGCAGTGGTTCAGCTGGGCGTACAGCTGGCAACAGGTTTCGCGCAGATTCTTCTGCTTAATCTGCATGCCCCAGGCGTCATCCAGCGCCCAGCGGTTGTCCCAGTCAAAGATCATGGCCGCGGCCGCTTTGGGCAGGCTGCCGCACACCGGGGTCAGGGCGGCCAGGGCTTCGTTGGTGGCGGTCACTTCGTTGAACACGCGGGTATCATCGCGGCCATCGTGGTCCACAACCGCGCCGTGGAACTGCTCAGAGCCGCCGCGGCCCTTGCGCCACTGGAAGTACTGCACGCCGTCCGCACCACAGGCCACTGTCTGGATAGCGCTCATCCGGTTCACGCCGGGGCGCTTGAGCTTATTATACTCGTGCCAGTTCACCAGGCTGGGGGTGCTTTCCATCAGCAGGAACGGCTTTTT
>ERZ809114.1337-NODE-1337-length-10948-cov-3.214082_pt1 | contig 10948 bp, 7 predicted proteins | sample MGYA00520519_ERZ809114 | MGnify/ENA primary metagenome ERZ809114 (study PRJEB31570, sample SAMEA3212991) | Homo sapiens | biome: human-gut; feature: human gut; material: fecal | place: Sweden | collected 2011 ...
AGAAAAAGGGATGTTCCACGTGGAACATCCCTTTTTCTTACTGCATGTTTTCTTTACCACCACTTACAAACAGTCGTAAAAAAATCGGGAATAGCCACCGCCACTCCCGACAATATAAGACAGAAAATACAATCGCACAATTTATCAACCGATCTTAATCCGCATCGACAAACGACAAATACATCCAAAAACGATTGTCAAATTCGGGAACATAGCAGTTAAACCGTATTGCTCAATCCCAATAAAAGACTTTATCGACCGAATTTCACCAGCAACACATTCACATCCGCCGGAGAAACTCCGGGAATACGGGAAGCCTGCCCTATCGTCGCAGGTCGGATTCGGGTGAGTTTCTGCCGGGCTTCGATCGTCAGGGCATTCATCGAATGGAAATCGAAATCGGCCGGGATACGGATATTCTCCAGGCGATGCAATTTGTCGGCAATGAATTTTTCCCGTTCGATATACCCTTTGTACTTGATCTGGATCTCGGCTTCCTCGACGACCTCGGCATCCATCTCCTGCTCGCGCAGAAAATCGCCGAGCTTCGGCAAAACACCCGAGAACAGATCGAAGGTCACATTGTTACGCATCAACAAGTCGTGCAGTTTCCGACCTTGCGAAATCGGGTCGCAACCGAGCGATTTCAAACAGTCGTTAATTTCGTCCGGTTTGACACTCAGTCCGCGAGCGAATGCTACGAGCGATTCTACGAGTCGATTTTTTTTGCAGAAACTATCGTACCTTTTTTGCGAAATCAGCCCGATTTTATATCCGATCGGAGTCAATCGAATGTCGGCATTATCCTGCCGCAAGAGAATCCGATACTCGGCACGCGAAGTGAACATACGATAAGGCTCGTCCACCCCTTTGGTCACCAGGTCGTCGATCAATACCCCGATGTAGGCTTCGTCGCGTGCCAATACCAGCGGTTCCTCCCCCATCCTGCGGCGATGCGCATTGATACCGGCCATCAACCCCTGCGACCCGGCCTCTTCATAGCCGGTCGTCCCGTTGATCTGGCCGGCGAAATAGAGGCCGTCCACCAGCTTGGTTTCGAGCGAATGGTGCAGTTGCGTCGGCAGGAAATAGTCGTACTCGATCGCATAACCCGGACGGAAAATATGCAGATCTTCGAACCCCTCGATGGCGTGCAATGCCTCCCACTGAATGTCCCAGGGCAGCGACGAGGAGAACCCGTTCAGATAATATTCGTTGGTCGAACGACCCTCCGGCTCGAGAAAAAGCTGGTGCTGGTCCTTATCGGCGAATGTGTTGAGCTTGTCCTCGATACTCGGGCAATAACGGGGACCGATCCCCCGGATCGTACCGTTGAAAAGCGGCGAATCGCCGAAACCCTTCCGCAGAATGTCATGCACCTTCTTCGAAGTATAGACCAAAAAGCACGGAAGCTGATTCTGCACCGGATGCGTATCGGCGGAAAAGGAAAATTTCGAGGGATTTTCATCCCCGTATTGCGGTTCCAGAATTTCGAAATTGATCGTCCGCGCATCGAGTCGTGCAGGGGTCCCGGTCTTCATCCGGCCGGCTTCGAAACCCATCGCCACGAGCGATTCGGTCACTCCGTGCGAAGCCGAATCCCCCGCACGGCCGCCCTCGGCGTGTGAACGACCGCAATACATCACCCCCGCCAGAAACGTCCCGGCAGTCAGGATCACACAGTCGGCCGAGAACTCCACCCCCATCTGTGTCCGAATCCCGCGCACTTGCGGCCGACCCTCCTCCGCAGGCCGCTGCCCGAAGAGCAGTTCGACCGCAGTGTCCTGCCAAAGATAGAGGTTGGGGGTATTCTCCAGCGTACGCCGCCATTCGGCCGAGAAACGCGACTTATCGCACTGGGCCCGGGGACTCCACATCGCCGCCCCTTTCGAGCGGTTGAGCATGCGGAACTGGACAGCCGTAAGGTCGGTAATCCGCCCCATCTGCCCCCCTAAAGCATCTATCTCTCTGACTATCTGCCCTTTAGCAACACCGCCTACGGCCGGATTACAAGACATATCGGCCAACTTGGTCATGTCCATCGTCACGAGCAGCGTGCGGGAGCCGAGCCGCGCTGCCGCCGAAGCCGCCTCGCAGCCGGCATGACCGCCGCCGACCACGATGATATCGTAATGTAAAACCATATCTCCTTTTCCATGAATTGCGGAAAACACCGCCGCCCGTCAATCCGACGACCGACCGCCGCACGGCAAAGATACGAACAAAGTCGCTTATCCGAAAAAGCCGAAACCGCACGCAACGGCAACTTTCGCCCAGCTATCCGCCGTCCGACGGCGAAAGTCGGATCGAAAACGGCAACCTCGCGGCAAAACGTCGCCGCAGCGCCGAAAAGATCGGCAAGCACGGGCTGTCCCGCCAAAAACGGATTCTCCCCGCTTCCGGCACACTCCGGCGACCCGCACCGAACCTTGCCGGCATTTTCCCGCAAAAATAAACTTCTCTCCGGCAAAGAGCCGACAATCCATGCCGCCCATTCCGGAAAAATACAAACGATTAAAGGGTTGCGGACACAACCAACGGCCGGATCCGTCCCCGCACGGCGGAAACGCCTCCTCCGAAAGCCGAATCTTCGCAGTCCACCTTTCCCGGCTACCGATTCGCCGCGCAGCGGACCCGATCGACAGCCCCCACAACTGCTGCCGCAGCCACCGCAGCCGGCACTTCCCGCAAGCGAATTCGTCCGCTTCAGTCCCAACGAAGGAAAACGCGATCATAACGTCCTTTTTGGAGGCGCAGCGACCCGAATCTCCCTCCGAAGAAAGGATTTAAGAGAGAGTCGGCATTACAGACACGGACTCCGGCCGCGAACGAACGACCGTCGAATGACGGACATTGAAATATACGATTGCCGGGGAAAATCCATCTTTTTTCGGGAACCGGTTCCAAACAAAAGACGAATCCGCCCATAAACCGCCGTTTCAGCGTCTTTAACGGTCCATTCCGCCGTCGGGAACAGAACCGACCGTTATGGTATATTCGAACGATTTTAAGGAGCATTTCAGGCGTTAAAAATACATCCTTTCGTGAAAGAGTTCGCAACCCTGCGGCCGGCTCCCTCTGCAAACCGTCTTTTCAGCACCTTGAGCCGCCCATCCCGCCGTCGGGAAAGAACCGACCGTATGATATATTCGAACGATTTTACGGGATATTTCAGGCATTAAAAATAATCCTGCCGGGAAAGGGCCCGTAACCCCGCGACCGAATCCCCTCGCAAAGCCCTATTTCAGCCCTTTGGACAGCTCATCCCACTGTCGGAGGTAGCGATCCTCCTTGCGGTGCATTTGAGCGTTCGCACGGGGTGTCTTATCCTTCTGTCCGCACAGATGGAGCAAACCGTGCACCACCACGCGGCGCATTTCGGTCAGCTTCGCGGCGCCGTATTCGCGTGCATTGTCCGCAACGGTTTCCACGTCGATGAAAATGTCGCCCGACACGATCCGGGCGCCCTTGCGGTCGCTGTAATCGAACGTGATGACGTCGGTATAGTAGTCGTGCCCGAGGAACTGCCGGTTCATCTCCAGCAGGCGGGCCGCCGAGCAAAAAATATAGGTCACATCCCCCAGTTCATACCCCTCTTCCCGGGCTACGCGGTCCAGCCACGGCCGTGAGCCGTTTCTGCGGCAGGCGATAGGTACAGTCATCGGTATAATAGCGTACGGCCATAGACGGTTATTTTTTGAAGCAATCCGAAGCACGCATCTGCACTTTGGGCGACGGTCCGTAAATACCGAACACCATCTTGTACTCGGGCTGCATGGTCGTCACATCGACCCCCGATCCGATCGTTCCGATCTGCTGGTTGCGGGCCACCTTGTCGTCCTTGCCCACCGTCACGGAATTGAGGTTGGCATACGAAGAGATGTATTCGCCGTGGGCTATATAGACGTCGTATTTGTTGGTGATCCGGTTGCGTTTCACCTCGACGACCTTGCCTTCGTAGATCGAAATCACCTGCGCCCCCTTCGGCCCCGCGATCTCGGCCATATTGCCCTTGTAGCGCTTCACCCCGCCGCCGACCACCGGCAGCCGCAGATTCGAAGTCTTCGCCGTAAAGGTGTTGCCCTCCTTGTTACCCCGGGTCAGCTTGCGCAGCTCGTCGATCGCCACGTCGAGCCGTTGCTCGCGGGCGATTTTCTGTTGCAGGGCAGCTTTTTCCTTCTTGGAGAGCTGCTTGATGTTGGCACGCGCCGCCTGCGAATCTTTCTGCAGGCGGGTCCGCTGCGTGGTCAGGCTGCGCTTCACCGAATCCAGCGCCCGCTGCTGCCCGGTCAGCCGGGTCCGCTCGACGGACACCTGCTCCGAAAGCGTCACGATCTGCTCCATCTGCCGTTCCCGCATGGCCGCCACCTCCCGCAGATTGGTGATGCGGCGGGCCACCTGATTGAAGTCGCTCGAAGAGAAGAGGTAGGTCAGATAATTGTTGTGTTTGTAGTTGCGGTATGCCTCGCGCACCATCTCGGCATAGCGCCGTTTATGGGCGTCGAGCGATGCCGACAGCCCCCGGGCCACGCTGTCCGTACGGGCCACCTCGACCTCGAGCTTACGGGCATCCCGCTCCGTCACGTCGAGCAGCTGGTTGCGCGAATCGATCTGACGGGCCAGACGGCGCACCGTCTCCTCGGCCGAGGCACGTCCCTTCTTGAGCTTCGAAATCTCCTGTTCCTCCCGGGCGATCTGCTTTTCGAGGTCGGCGATCAACCGTTTCTGCGCCGCGATCTGCTGGTCGGTATTCTGGGCCGCAAGCGACCCTGCACCAAGTAGAAGGAAAAGAAACAAAACGACCTTCGGCAAACGGATACACAGCGTGCGGACCGACTCCGCCCGCTGCGGGAAACGATACGAATGGTTCAAGGCTTGTCGCATAGTCAGGGCTTGGATTTGAGTTGCCGGATACGCTCTTCGATCGCCCGGGGATCGTCATATCCCTTCTCCAGCGCTTTGCGCCAGTAGGTTTCGGCCATGAACTTCTCCCCGAGAGCCGCCAGGATGTCCCCGTAATGCAGGTAGAGTTCCGGATTCTCGCTGCGGTCGAAAGAGATCGCCTGCTGCATCGTTCGACGAGCCTCCTGCAGCCGTCCAAGACGGAACAGCACCCAGGCATAGGTATCCAGCAGCGTGGCGTTGTTGCCGTCCAGCTCCACCGCACGGGCTGCCATGGCAAAGGCCCGGTCGAGCTGACGGGGATCCCGGGACGATTCGCTTATAAAATAGGCGTAGTTATTGAGCACCATCGGGTTATCGTAGTAATAATGCAGCGAACGGTCGTAAGCCTCGAAACACCGGCGGCGGTATTTGTCCCGTTCCGAGTCCTTCCGTCCGGCCTCCTCCATCTGGTGATAAGCGTCGCCGATATATCCCCACACGGCTCCGCGCAGGGAGTCCGCATCAGCATATTTGAGGGCTTTTTTATAGCTGCCGATCGATTGCGACAACTTTCCGGTATACCCCTGGGCGTGTCCCTTGCGGGCATACAGCTCGGTATTTCCAGGGAAAACCTCGAGCGCCCGGTCGATATACAGATAAACCGAATCGAGCCGCTTGCGGTAAGTTTCGATGTCGATCACCGCACGGTAATAGTCCAACTGGGGAGGCCGGTCGGCCAGATGCAGCTTGTAGAGGGTCAGCGCCTGCTCCAGCTCCCCGGCATTGATCAGGTGCTGCGCATACAGTTCGACGACGTCCTTATCGTCGGGATAGCGGATCGCAAGCGTCGAAATCAAGTCGTTGAGCTGAAAGAAGTTGTCCCGGTAAAAACGGACGTCGAGCGTCAGCTGCCGGAAAATGCGGACCTTTTCCGACAAGGGGAGCTCGTCGATTTCGAAAAGCCTTTTCGACACGGCCAGATAAGCATGCGAATCGTTGCGCTTGTTGTAGAATTCGGCGAGCGAAGCCAGCGCCGGGACATTCATGGAGTCGATCTCCAACGCCCGGTTATACTCGGCTATGGCCAACGAATCCTGTTTGGCAGCACCGTACAGGTCGGCCAGAATCACGTGGTTTTCCGCTTCGTAAGGAATCGCCTCGGCCATCTCCCTGGCTTCGGCCAGCGCACGGTCCAACTGCCCCGTGCGAATCAGCAACTGGCGTTTCATCGCCCCCAACAAAGGCATTTTACCGAAACGCATCTCGGCCGAATCGAGCATATCGATCGCCGAATAGGGCATCCCGGCCTGCTGGTACAGGATCGCCAGAATACGAATGTTGTCGGGATTGGTCGGGTCGAGCGCCGAAAGCCGCACGAACAGCGGACGCGCCTTGTCGAGTTCTCCCTCGGCAAGCAGCTTTTGCCCGTAAAGCTGCCCGTACCACTTGTTGAGCGAGTCCAGCCGGTAAGCACGCCGTGCCCACGCCGTACCCTGCGGATCGCCGTCGGGAGTCACCGAAGAGAGGCGGAACCAGGCCGGAGCATACGCGGAATCGAGCTCCAGGGCCTGCAGGAACAGTGCCCGAGCCGCCAGGGTGTCCTCTCCGATCAGGAGTTTTTTCACACCTTCGGTATAGTATTCGGTCGGTCGCAGCGAGTCGGGCCACGAGGCCTCCGCCGCAGGTGCGGGCAACGCCTCTCCCTGCGGGACGAACCCCGTGGAGAAAGCCGTGCAGAGCACCAGAATCGCAAGCATCCGCTTCATTGAAATCGTTGAGTTTGTATCTTCGTTCTTCGCCGGAAGAGTGCAATGGACAGACGCAACCCCTCCCTTCGTCTGTCGGGAAAACGTCGGACAACCGCTTTTCGTATTCCCGCGAACGATACGGCACTTCATCCCCGGAACATCCCGGCATCCGGCGGGCGATTGCCGCTCCCCGACCCGGGGAGCGTACCGCAGCGCCTAAAGCACCGTATCGAACTGATGCAGGAACCGCACGTCGTTCTCGAAATAGAGCCGCAGGTCCTTCACGCCGTATTTGAGCATGGCGATACGCTCGACCCCCATGCCGAACGCGAACCCGGAATATTTCTTCGAATCGATTCCATTGGCCTCAAGCACATTGGGATCGACCATGCCGCAGCCCATGATCTCCAGCCAACCCGTGCCCTTGCAGACGTTGCAGCCCTTGCCGCCGCAGAGGTTGCACGACACATCGACCTCGGCCGACGGTTCGGTGAAGGGAAAGTACGAGGGGCGCATGCGGATCGTGGCGTTCTCGCCGAAAACCTCCTTGGCGAAGTAGAGGATCGACTGTTTCAGATCGGCGAACGGCACGCCCTCGTCGATATAGAGTCCCTCGATCTGGTGGAAGATGCAGTGTGCGCGGTAAGAAATCGCTTCGTTGCGGAAAACGCGGCCCGGGCAGATCACCCGGATCGGCGGCTTCTGCCGCTCCATCGTCCGCACCTGAATCGACGAGGTGTGGGTCCGCAGTAGCACGTCGGGGTTCTTGGCGATAAAGAACGTATCCTGCATGTCGCGGGCCGGATGCTCGGGCGGAAAGTTGAGCGCCGAGAAGACATGCCAGTCGTCCTCGATCTCGGGACCCTCGGCCACCGTATAGCCCAGCCGCGAGAATACCTCGACGATCTGGTTGGTCACCAGCGAAATGGGATGACGCGAACCCAGCTCCTCCGCAGAACCGGGACGGCTCATGTCGGGAATCCGCTGCGAGGAGTCCCCGGCGGCGTCCGCAAGTTGCCCCCGCAGGGCGTTGATCCGCTCCTGCGTCCGGTTCTTAAGGTTGTTGAGCTTCTGGCCGAACTCCCGTTTCAGCTCGGGCGCCACGCTCTTGAACTCCTCCATAAGGGCCGTCAGCTCGCCTTTTTTCCCCAGCATCCGGATTCGGAAATCCTCGATCTCGGCCGCAGCTTTGGGTTTGAATGCCTCCACCCGTTCGAGCAGCTCGTTGATTTTATCGTTCATAACCTAAAGTTTACGCTTTATTTTGTACTTTTACGCACGGTTTAATAGGCAAAGTTAATAAAAATATCAGGATATGAAGCGGAAAATCCTCTCTTTTCTCGCGGCGGGAATGCTTTTCACCCTTCCGGCAGCGGCCCAGAGCGTCGGGGTGGTCATGAGCGGCGGCGGAGCCAAAGGACTTTACCATATCGGCGTATTGCAGGCACTCGAAGAGAGCGGCATTCCGATCGACTACGTGTCGGGAACCTCGATGGGTTCGATCATCGCGGGCATGTACGCCGCAGGATATTCCCCCGAAGAGATGCGCCGGATCGTCGCTTCGGGTGTGGTCAAACAGTGGGTTTCGGGGCGCATCGACCCCAGCTACCTGCCCTACTACCGCCGCAATACCGGCACCCCGATCTTCCTCTCGATCCGCCTCAACATGAAGGACCACCCGGACGACCCCAACGCGAGCCGTTTCCGCCTGCCTTCGTACCTGATCTCCTCGAATCAGATCGACCTGGCCCTCGCCGACCTGTTCGGCCCGGCCACGACAGCTTCCCGGCGGGACTTCGACAGCCTGATGGTGCCGTTCCTCTGCGTGGCGAGCGATATGAACACCCGCCGTCCGGTGGTGCTGCGCAAGGGCGACATGGGCGAAGCGATCCGTTCGTCGATGTCCATTCCGCTGGCGTTCAAACCCATGAAAATCGACACGATGCTACTCTACGACGGCGGCATCTACGACAACTTCCCCTGGGAACCCCTCGACAAGGAGTTCCATCCCGATTTCCTGATCGGCAGCAAATGCACGTCGGGAAACAACGACATCACGGAGAACAGTTCGCTCGTCGATCAAGCCTTCTCGCTGGCCATGAACAAGACCAACTACGACATGCCCGAAGGACGCAGCCTGATGATCAACCGGGCCGTCAATGTCAGCATGCTCGATTTCAACAGCGCCGACTCGATCATCGAAGCGGGCTACCGCGACGCACTGGCCCGGATTCCGGCCCTGCGGGAGAAAATCCACCGCACCGTCACGCCCGAAGAGATCCGCACCAAGCGGGCGGCTTTCCGCGAAAAGTGTCCCCCGATCATCTTCGACGACTACGAGTTCGAAGGACTCACCCATGCACAAACGGCCTATGTACGCGACGTCATGCGGCTGGACGACACCTACGACGGACGGCAGCGGCAGATGAGTTTCCCCGAATTCCGCGACGACTTCTTCTCCGTCATAGGCAACGACGAATTTTCGGTCGAATACCCCGAATTCCGGTACGACCCGCTGCGGGAACGGTATTCGGTCAAGCTGAAGATGTCCGCACGCGAAAACCTCCGGTTCCTGATCGGCGGCAACATCTCCTCGACGGCTTTCAACCAGGCATTCATCGGTTTCGACTACCACACGATCCGCCGCGTGTCGCAATGGGCTTTCGCCGGTATTTACATCGGCCCTACCTATGCGACCGGTTCGCTGGGCGGGCGCACGGACTTCTACCTTTGGAAACCCTTCTCGCTCGACTATTCCTACAATTTCGAAGTCCTGAACCTGCGGCACGGCAACTTCGGCAACCTCACGCCGATCGATAACACCGAATCGGTCAAGAACAACCAGGGATTCCTCTCCATCGGACTCACCATGCCTCTGACACACAACAGCCTGGCATCGCTGCGGTTCAACGGAGGACAACAAGCCTACCGCTACGACGCCCCCTTTCCCGACACGGATCCCGACACCGACCTGACGCGCTTCTCCTTCTTCAGCACCAAACTGGATATCGCCCGCAACACGCTCGACAAGATTCTCTACCCGCGCCGGGGGTCCGAAATATCCCTCTCGGGCATCTACATCACGGGGCGCGAACGGTACAAACCCGCCGAATTCGGACGTAAGCGAAGTTTCAATGCCCACCGCGAATGGTTCGGCGCCAAATTCCAGTGGAACCGCTATTTCGACCTGCCCGGCTGCAAATGGTTCTCGTTCGGATTCAACATCGACGCCGTCTGGACCACGCACCCCCGGTTCCAGACCGAAACGGCTACATTGATGTCGCTGCCGGCCTATCAGCCCGTCGTACACTCCCAGATGGCTTTCATGCCCGACTACCGGGCGAAAAACTTCCTGGCCGGCGGTCTGATGCCCACTTTCGATCTGCTGCCCAATTTCTTCCTGCGCACGGGATTTTATGCCATGTACCGCGACAACCGGGGGCTGCCCGGCGAAAAGATGCAATACATCACCGAAGCCTCGTTCGTCTATCACACGCCCATCGGACCGGTCAGCCTGTCGCTCACCAAATACGACCTGAAGAGCTGGCACAATATGTACCTCACTTTCAACTTCGGCTACGCGATCTTCGCTCCCAGCGGGCATTTCTATTGATTATTTCCCAGTCGCCCTATTCCCGAAAGGCCGTACGCAAAGCATCCGGTAAAAACTCAAACGGGTCAAACCGGAAACAGAAAATCCGCCTTGCCGCATGATGCAAGTCGAATCATAAAATAAAGAGGGCTGCGCAATGCAGTCCTCTTTTTTATAATGCAGGCTAAATCAGTCGTAACCGATCGCCGCGAATTTTCAGTCCTATTTTCCCGACATCATTTTGGCACGTTCATAATCTTCGTTGGTCAGAATATACGTCCAACGCGCCCGGCGGGGCGTAAACTCTTCGTAAATCCACTGCCCCGGATCACAAATCTGCCGGGTCTTGAAACGCTGCGTAAAATCCGAATACTTCTCCTCTATTCCCGATGGAAATCTAACAGGCCCATATTTGTCATCGACATCGTAATAGACCTCCATCTCCGTAATAAGAGGAGAAAAGGTGGTGATAAGACCCGGTACATCCATAGACCAATTAGATGTTACGAATCTGTTTGTATATTTTTTTCCGGGATCTACAAGCCCATTCATATGGTCTATAAATTCATCGTTTTTTGTCGGGCAAAACGTAAGAGTGAAGTAAATTTTGTGGTCACTGGCATTGCACAAACAAAAATAGGTGTAAAAAGTATCTGGATCGGAATTTTCCTGAGAAATCTGCGTATCGAAATCGACATTCGCTTCAATATATTCAGCCGTCGGA
>ERZ809114.1339-NODE-1339-length-10941-cov-4.319309_pt1 | contig 10941 bp, 9 predicted proteins | sample MGYA00520519_ERZ809114 | MGnify/ENA primary metagenome ERZ809114 (study PRJEB31570, sample SAMEA3212991) | Homo sapiens | biome: human-gut; feature: human gut; material: fecal | place: Sweden | collected 2011 ...
TACTTAGCAGAAAATTGAATACCCGACAGGCTAAGACCATTTAAAATACTATTTGCGTGTGATGTTTTTATCATTAGAAACTGCCTGTTTGGTATTTCTTTTGCCACCTTACAATCATAATTTAACCACATTCCCTTTGAGAAATCTTCGATTCCTTTTATTTTCTCATTATTCATATCTCTACCTCCCCAGCGCCTGCCCCGTTGCAGGCGCTTTCTTCTATTTAAACTGCTTGCGCTTTGTAAATAAATATGCTATACTATTTAAAAGTCTGAATTTTTAGCGAGTTGAATTTTTGCCAATAGTCTTTGTAGTTTTTTTTATCATGATTTTTAAAAATTTCTCAAAACGTGCCGTATCTGCGGCTGTGGCTTTGTAGCATTTAGGAACATCACGATATAGGTTAAATGTTCGTCCTTTTCCTTTTTGACCTAGTTCCATAATTATTTCCTTTCTGTATGGAGGTTATATAGATGTTATTTGATTATGTTTCATCTTCAGAATATGATATTGATATAAATGCAATACTGGAATTTTATAACAGCTTTAATTTAATAAAGCCAATTGATGAATTAGTAGCCAATTGGATTGAAGTTATGCGATACGCATATAAAAATAACAGATGTTATTTTTCGTATGACAAAAACAAACCATGTGAATATTATCAACAAATAATAAAAATACCTAGCATTGCACAATTTTATATTCATTTTAATGTTGACAAGGCTGTTGACGTTGCTCAAAATTATGATTTTCAAAGATTAAATGCACGAAGGCTTGTATATAACAATGTTGAATATGAAGTGCAAAATGATATTAAAAAGTATCATTTCTCTTGCGAAACTCCTATTATTGTTATTGATTTTCCATGCAGATTACAATCAGAGAAAATGGTCATTGATGGTAATCATAGGATGACTTCAAAAGTAATAAAAAACCAGGATGTAAATTATGTTAAACTTAGTATTCCTGATACTGTGTCACTGATAACACAAACTTTTGAAAAAGCATGGTATCTTTTTGCAGTAGAATTAAATGCGGCTATACAACTAAAAACATATAATCAAAGAAAAAACTTTCTTGAACATCAATCTATATGCAAAGACTTCTTAATGTATATGAAAAACAGTGATTAATCCTCCCCAGCGCCTGCCCCGTTGCAGGCGCTTTCTTCATTATAGATAAATTGATCCCCTTTTTACTGTCTTTTTTCAGACAGTATCAATTATCTTTCTTTTCTTTTTCGGCTGAACATCACGATAGCAGCTCCTGCGAGTATTACAGCTACTCCACCAAGAACTGTTCTTCCGTCAACATTATCGGAAACGCCAGTGTTAGGCGTGTCAGGAACTTTTTCATTAAACATATCTGTATCAATAGTCTGAGCATATGTTACAGTGACCTGTTTTGAGTCGGCAACAAGATAGCCGTATGGCACTGTTGAGCCGTCCTCTGTTATTGTGTATGTACCTATCGGTACGTTTTCAAACTTCGCTATGCCGTCCTTGTCGGTGATCGCAGGAATGTTTATCTCTCGACCTGTATCGGAAATGCCCGAAAGAATAAATCTGATACCCTCAACGTTAGACATATCGGCGGTTTTCTTATGAATCTGTATTGTTCCTGTCTGCTCCTCGTTGAGTATATCAGTATCAACAGTTTCAGCATATGTTACCGTGACCTCTTTTTCGGCAGCAACAAGATAGCCGTATGGCACGGTTTCCTTATCCTCGATAATTTTATATGTGCCTACCGGTACGTTTTCAAAGACAGCTACGCCGTCTTTATCGGTAGTTGCAGGAACGTTTATCTCACGTCCGCTGTCTGATGTTCCCTTCAGATAGAAGGTTATACCTGAAATATTCAGATCACCCTCTGTTCTCTTGTGTACCTTGATAGTACCTGTCTGCTCGTTGTTGAGTATTTCTGCGTCAACAGTTTCTGAGTAGATAACAGTGACCTCTTTTTCATCGGCAACGAGATAGCCGTATGGCACTGTTTCTTCGTCCTCGATGATACTGTATGTACCTATCGGTACGTTCTCAAAAACTGCTATGCCGTCCTTATTGGTAGTTGCAGGAATGTTTATTTCACGTCCTGTGTCTGATGTACCTTTGAGGTAGAAAGTGATACCCTCAACATTTTTCTGACCCTCAGTCCTTTTCTGAACCTTGATAGAGCCTGTTTTCTCGATATTCTCAAAAGCGACTTCCGCTGTTTCATTATACTCAACAGTGACTTCCTGCTCATCAGCAGTGAGGTAAGCCGCAGGAACTGTTGAGCCGTCCTCTGTGATGACATACTTGCCGATAACAAGCTTATCGAACATTGCTACGCCATTTTCATTTGTTGTCGCTTCAAACTTCAAGTCCTTGTTTGTATCAGAAATTCCTGTTGCAAAGAACTTAATGCCCTCGATATTGAGATTGCCTGTTGTAGTCTTTGTGACCTTGATTGAGCCTGTTTTCTTTTTATTGGTCATTTTAGCCTTGACGATATCATCGTTTTCAGTTATCTCAAAAGGATAGGCGCTATCGTCTATCTCGTAAATATCAGGTGCTGAAATCTCACGATAGAAATACTTTCCTATGGCGAGCTGAAAATGTGCAATGCCGTTCTCATCGGTTGTGCCTGTGATGACCTGTTCATTATTCTCATTCAGAATTTCAAAGGTGCAATCAGGGATAAGCTCGCCTGTTGATATGTCAGTCTTTGTTATCTCAAAAGGAATAGTGTTTTGCTCGTTGTCAAAATCCACAACGAACTCCGCCTGCTGTTCAACAAGCTTGATAGTCTGTGTTGGCTCATCAGAAATCGAATAGCCCTTTGGTGCTTCAATTTCTGTCACAGTGTAGCTGTAGCCCTTGTAGATAGCCTTTGTTGTTTCAGCTATGCCGTCTGCGCCTGTGGTAATGGTGTCGATAACTGTTCCTTTCGGATAGATACAATAGCCATTGCCAACGTAGATATCCTCGGCTGCTGCCACTTCAAACTTTGCGCCTGCAAGGTCAGCTCTTGTTTCAGCGTCACGCTTGTGAATTGTTATCTTGCCCTTGTCAGGAGCAGAAGCCTTGTTGATGAACTCCGTTTTAGCCGTCTTGTCAGCGGTAACAGTGATAGCTTTCTTTGATGAAATCATATATCCGTCTGCCGTGGATATTTCTCTCCACTCATAATCGCCTTCTGGCAGACCTGTTACATCAATATCACCCTTATTGTTTGGCGTAAGGTCTGTAGCCTGTGAAGCGAGGTCAGTGAAGCTGTAGCTTCCGTCCTTTCCAGTTGCCTTTACAAACTTATAGCCGTCACCGACCTTGCAAGCAAGCTGAAACTTAACGGCTTTGTACATATCCGCTGTGCCTGTTTGCTTGTTGTCGAAATAGTCTGTGAAGCTCTTGTCAAGGTGAGCTGAACCTATTGGTGTCGTTATTTTCAGATAAGCCTTTACAGGGTCTTTGTCCTCATAGCAGGAAACCACCATTTCCTGAACGTCTGAGCCGCCCGAAAGGATAAGAGGTGAACACTCGTCTATTTTGTCAACGTACTTGCCCTTTGTCTTTGTGAGCGTGAAAACAACATTTTTCAGGTCTTTCTCATTGTCTGCTGTGATAGTCATATTTGAGCCTGAGCGTGTAACAGTCACTGAGTTCGGCTTTGAAACGCTGAACTGTGAAAGGCTGTCAAGCTTGAGCTTTGCTGTCCACTTGCCTGTCTTGACATCATATTTTGCAGGATATGAAGCTTTGTTGAGCGGCTTGCCGTAAGACGCCTTTGACGTACCACTAGGAATATTGTAGTGCGAAAGCATTTCAGCTTTCATCTTTTTGTAGCAGTCAACCAATTCCTTATGATGACTGCTTGCATTACTTCCGTTATAGCTGTAGGCGTTTAGCAACTTTGTTTCGTTGCTTGAAAGTCCGGTTGTAGACTCATCATAATATCTTGCCGAAACAGCCTGAGCCATTATGCTTGAAGCACATATCTCTGTGTCTTTTGAGTAGCCGTACTGAGTTTTGCCCTTGTAGCTGTAAATGGTAAACTCTTTTATTTGCCTTCTCATTGCGTCAGGCACATATGCTTTTTTCACATAGTCCTCAAGTTTTTCCTGCTTAGATGTTGTTCCGCTTGTATGCTGCTTGTCAAAGTTGATACAATAAGCATAGCTGCCGTCTGATGTTGAGAAATACGGCACTGAGCTTGCCCAATAGCCTGTGAAGTGGGTGTCATTTGACTTGCCTGTTTCAATGTCATAGCCGTTAGGCAGACCCGAACCTCTGAAGTCATAGCTCCATTCGTTAAGCCACTGCTGACTTGCCTTGTTGGTATCGGAGAACGCTGAGGCTGTTATGCCCTGCGTTAATGCCGACAAGCTGAGCAGGAGAGCCATTGCAGCACTGCTCAGACGTTTGAAAAGACTTTTCTTTTTCATTTGTTTTCCTCCTAAAAATTTTTTATCTATCTAAAAAGCCCATAGGACTTGAATTTCCGCAATAAAAAAAGCAATCCGAAAGAAAATCGAATTGCTTTTAAACTCTATTCAGTTTATTTTATATCAGTAAAGGAGGTATATTTCCCATGCAGGCTTTCCACCTGAGTTTATTGCTGAGCCATCGCCGTGCCATTGCTGATACACAACTATGTGAGCTTGGTCATTACCTATTCGCCCATACAAATCTTTAATACCGCCTTTTACAACACCATATAGTTCGTCACATGATGAATATGTGTCAGGCAATACTGTGTAAGGAGTACCCCACGATGAATTGTCAAGATTTCTTGTGGCTATGTTATCCCACATTTCCTGCTCGGTATAGAAGATAGCGTCAAAGTCACAGGTTTCATTGCTGTATTGCTGTAATTCCTTTACCACTCTGTCAATATCGCTTTGTGTCAGCTTAAACTTTGGCTTAGAAGTTGTAGTTGTAGTCGGCTTTGGCTTCGGGGCTTGCGTTTTCTTTGCTGTTGTGGTGGTCTGCTTTTGTGTCTGACGCTCAGTCTGTCTTTCTGTCTGACGTTCCGTCTGCTGTGGCTGATAGCTGTTGTTATTGTCATTGCTGTAGCTGTTGTTGCCCGAACCGTTGTTTGCGGTGCTGTGGCTGTAGCTCTGATTATTTACTGTGCCGCCATTACTAGCCTGTGGGCTGTTCGATTTTGTGGTTGTGCCACCCTTTGTGGTAGTCGATGATTTACCACTGCTTGTGCTTGCGGACGTTGTTGATGATGTTGTGGTAGCCGAAAGAGATGTTTCCTCGCTCCGAGAGGTCAGTGTGGCTTCCGTTGTGGTAGTTGCCGAAGCTTCTGTGCTTGAAGCTGTTGTGGTTGCCTTTGGAGGGGCTGATGATGTATCTGTATTAACATTTCCGCAGCCTGTCACGCCGAGCATTACGGCTGTTATCAGCAGGGAAGCTATCGTTCTTGTTATATCTGTTCTTTTCATTGTGGAGTCCTCCTTTTGCTTTTCTTGCTATCATTATATCATATATTCTTTTCGGTGTAAATGCTAATGGTAACTAATCTTTTTTGGTCATGTTTACCAAAATCAGCCGAAAAATATTAAAATATGAAACTCACATATGAAGTGAATTTCCGTGTCCCATATCTTTACCTTTTGATAATTCAGATCTAAGCTCCTTATTTGCCGCCTTCAACTTGTCAATTTCGTTTTTCAAAGCGATAGTTTCATTAAAAAGCTTTGCATTCAGCCCGATGACCTTTGCATAATCCCGTGAGAAGTTGTCGAGTGTTTCCTTGAGGTCAAGCTGCTGTGCAGTAAATTTGCGATAGCAGTCATCTTCCTTTTCGTATCTGCTGTTTATGACCTGAAAATCCTTTTGCAGCGTGTTGAGCATATCTTGGTGCTGACCTGTGAGGGCTTTGTCATTTGGTGTCTTTCCGATGTTGTCCATTATTTTATTGTACTGTTCTGAAAATTCAGCGTGAAATGTCTTTTCATCATTAACGCCCAGCTGACGAGCAAGCTTCTTGATCTCTTCTGTGTTTTTTACTATCTGCGATTTTCTTGACTGTCTTGCCGAAAGTACATAAGTTACAATGCCTGTAAAGATAACAGAAATCAGTATTGGAAGGATTTTCTCCATAAAATATTCCATTAGTGTTGTACACTCCTTGTCATCATTTATTATATACACCGCATTTGCTACATTAGTGATAAAAGCGATCGCATATATTGGATAATTCTTCATTTAACTTCTCCATTCTAACATATTACTTGTGATTCGTCAAGATAATTTTATCGTCCTCTTGATTGACTGTGACCTCTGTTCTTCTTAATAATATTATCATTACTTTCTGACCGCACAAGCGTTTCAAGTGCCTGTTCTTTTGAAGTGTATTGGCTCTTGTGTGCCCAGTCTATGCAGTGTCCATTGAGCTTACAGCCGTAAGCAATGTAATAATTGCCGCCAAATATGTTTTCGAGGACCGCCGTTGTGTGTCCATCAGGCTCAGTTTTCATAGCAGATATCCTGTACAGCATATTTTCTTTTTCGGATTGATAATATCTTTCCGAATAAGGATCAAATTGCATTTTCATCTTTTACGACTTCCTTTAGGCTTAGGCTTGGAGGCAGCTCTTTCAGGCGCCTGAGTCGGTGTCAGCTCCTCGAATGAGATGAAATGTACCTCACATCTGAATGCCTCACCGATCTCACGCTCTGTAAATCTGTCTGGCTTTTTAAACATCTCAAGATACTTTTTGACTTGGCTTTCTGTCAAAGATAAGCTATCTTCACCATTATCGCCAGTTATAAAGAATGTTCCGCATATCGCTTGCTTGCCGTCAAACTTTCTGTTCGGCTGCATTTCACATATACGGGCTTTTTCATTTCCCCATGCAAGCGCTTTGCTGTCATCAAGATAATCGTATAACGGCTCTATATAGCCGTCAACCACCTTTTGCATTGCTCTAAGCTTACTCTCAGAGCAATCAAGAAGCTTTTCGTATGCAGGCTTGTTCGGCTCAACGACGACGACTCTCAATATATCGTCACGCTGTTTATTGAGTGCGTCAAGCTTTTTATCTGTTCTTTTGATAAGCTCAGTAAACTCATACGGTTTATTCTCATAAGCAACGTTACATTCCTCAACGGTCTGTTTGGCAACTTCAATTACTTTACTGAGATCCAGCTTGTAGTCCTTGGCAAAACTTCCGTATCTGTTTACGTTTTCAGAATATCTGTAGATATTCTTATCGAGATCCAATGTGACATACGTACTGATCTCATTGCTTTGGTCAAAAACTCTTTTGTAAAGTGGTAATTCATCAGCATTTATTTTATCAAATACATTCTCGCTTTTTTTTGCTGTCATAAACTCATTTGAATAGGTTATCGCTTCAAACGCCTTATCAAGAGCGATATCATTATGCTGTGCATATTCGATCGCCTGATCAAGTCTTAGTGGACCTGTTACGCAATTGCCGCCGTGGTGAGTATAGTAATAACTGTTCTCACCGTTGTTTATGACTTCATAAATTGCATTATTCAACTTTGGACCTCCTTACACCCTACCACGTGTGGTAGGGTAGTGTGATATAGAATGTTTGTTTGATTTCTCCTTGTGTCTGCTTTTTCAGGTGTACTTGACATTTACGGCTGTATATGATATATTACTATCAAAGCAAATAGCTGAAGTCGTTTTGGATAATTGGTATCCTATAGTCGTGAACAGCTCATTTGCTTTTTTTCATTTATAGCTACTACTTTCTTCCCATACTCTTTTTCTTCATCGGAGTTGTTTTTTTCGGCAGCTCAAGACATTTAGCATACTCTGGATCTTTAAGGGCAGTGTCAACTATGTTAAGCAGTTGCTTCTTTTGATCATCATTAAGAGTGTAGTGAAAAACAGGACCCTTGTCCATGCTTTTGTCATTTTTCAGCGTTGAGAAGTTTTGCTCGGAAAGCATATAGAATGTGTGTAGTGCTGCTGATGATCCGTGATATCCTGCATATTTTGTTACATAGCCCACTGGTATGCCCATTTTTACTGCCTGTACAGCCTGTCTGTCCGAAAGAAAAATATCATTTTGTGACTGCTCAAAACACTTGTCGTTAGCATTATGGCACTTTTTTGAAATGTTATCTATATATGCTTTAGCTTTAGCTGTGTTTTCAGAAGAACGTGTTTCAATAAGTTTTTCATATACCATATGTTCTATCTTTGAAATTGCAGGCTCATTTGTATCATTCCAATCCATTGCCATTTCAGCACTTTCAATATACTGTTCTTTATCAGCGAGGCTCATATTTTGAGCGTAATGAGATACAAGTTTGCCTGCATAATTTTTATCAGCGTTATCCAACACATCTTCTATAGCCATGTTGTAGTCCTCAAGGTGATCGTCCATTTTCTCGTAACGATAGATAACGTCAGAAATAAAAAGATTGCTGTTTTTCAGAAAATCCTTTGAAAGTTCAATGTTGCCTATTTTCAGACTATCCATTTCGTCCAAAGCATTGAGTATATCCTGCCGTCTATCATCATTCTCTTTGATACAGTATGCCTGAGATATTTCCGCAGGCGTTAGCTCAATGCCAACTCGCTTTCCGTCAATGACACGTTCGATTATCATTGTATCAGAATTAATCTTATTATAGACAAAAAGCGTAGCATAGCAATCGCCCAAGCTGTTATGTGCAGTTTCAGCTCTTTGTGACCAGTCATAGCCGTAGTAGTCGGCGGCTGTTGTGAGCTTCTGCCATTTATAGCCGTCACGGAAACTGTTCTGTTCACCATATATCTCAGCGAAATCTTCCATAACATCAATTGTATCTATATCGTCAGGAACTATCGCACCATTTGCTTTAAGAAAACCAATGTCAAACTGCGTGTTGTACCCGATTATAGTATCAGAATTTTCAATAATAGCATTTATCTCTGATATTTTTTCAGAAATAGCAGGGCGATCAGCGACCATTTCAGGACTTATGCCGTTCACCTGTTCAGCTTCTTTCCATTCGGTACGGTGCTGCGGCTTGAAATATTCATCGAATAATACATTTCCGTCAGTATCTATGATAGATACTTGTAGCAGCTCGTCCCCGTCATATGGGTGAAAGCCAGTTGTTTCTGTATCAATAATGATATATTTGTTTTTCATAATTGCTCACTATGCCTTTCTTTTTATATTAAACATAATCATCTTCAAAGTCCGTAACCCAAAAACCACCAAAGTATGTATAGTACCAATCTTGAAATTGCGCATAGAGTTCCCAATTATCGCCATAATAGTAGTCTGCGAGGTAATCAAGCTTATCGTCTGCATCGCCTGTTTGGTCAGAGTCACAAATAAATCCTTCAATATTGTCAAAACTACAATTCGTCGGATCTTCGCCACTCGAAAAGACTTCATTAAGATAGTTTCGCCATTTTTCCTCTATCTTATATTTTTCCATAACACGCTTGAATGAAATAAACATACGCTCATCAAGTTCAAGACTTTCATCATTACATATAAACTCCTGAACGTGTTTTCTTGCATCTTCTCTAAAAGCACAATCGTTGCACATCAGCTCGGTTGTATCATCAACGTCTATATTTTTCTCGTGCAAATCATACAATTCGTCACAATTATCATCATTAAGAATAGCACCGCATTTTTTACACTTTAATTCAGCCATTGTCATATCACTCCTTTATTAAAATCTTCTCACATGGAAATCTCGAATCTCATCTTGATTGCTTCAAAGTAGTACGGCGTATAGTTGCAGTTAAAGATACAGTCGGGCGCATAATACTTGCTCGGAATATATGCTTTTTCTCCATTCTTGTCGATATACGTTTCGGGTGGATCTGAGTCATAAACCGTGCCGTTCCACAGGTTAAAGGCAAGACGTGTTGTTTTCAAGCTCGTATGAGTCTGAAAAGGCTTGCTCAAGCCCTCGAAAATAATTACATCTTTTTTAACATCGTATAGTGCGCCAATATGGTGACGCAAAACACAGTCCATTGTCAAAAGATAAGCAAGCGACAAGTGATAGCCGTCAAGATAGGGCATTTTCTTGCACAACTTATTAAACAGTTCCTCGTGTTCTTTATCTTGAAAAATCATTTTTCTTTCCTGCCTTTCTTGAAAAGTCTGTATTTCTCAGGAATAAATTCTCTGATTATTCCCCAAATTCCTGTTATACAAAGACTTGCACCCAGTGAAATGTAAAATATTCTTTCCATTGTCCAATCACTCCTTTTTGTAAAAAAAGGACACCTGAAACTTCAAGTGTCCTAGTTTTCTTCTGCCGCAAAATGTTCTGCAAGCAGCTTGACTATAAGATCATCCATATCGTCCTGTGAAGAACTTTCAAGGGACGGAAACATGGATGATATCTTCGTGTATATACTTGTTGATACCTGCTCAGTTTTTTTAGCTTTAGGCTTATGACAGATATCGTATACCTTGTCAACAGTCAGTTCTTCGTCTGCGTTTTCATCACAGTATGCACAGACTGCATTGATGTATTTGCCTGGAAACGTTCTGAGGTCATACATCTCAATGTAGTCCGCTATGATATTCTGTTGTTCTTCAGAAAGGTGCGCTAAAAGCATTTCATATCTTCCGAAAGGAATAACCTTATTATCAACCATTGGAATAAGCCTTGCGGATAGCTTCAGCAGATGTACATATCTGTATACTGTCGTGTTGGAAACTCCGAATTTCTCGGATATCTCATTCAGTGTAGCGGTTTCATTGTCCATACCACGTTTATCCATGTACGTTTTGAAGATCTCAGCATTTTCTGAGGGAAGAACATCATCTGTTCTTGTATTAGACTCTGCAACGATCATATATGCCGTAAAGTCGTCTATGTTGTCCTTGATCTGGCATGGAATAGTCGTCAGACCGCACAGCCTAGCCGCATAGTATCTATGATGACCTGCAAGTATCTCATATTCATTTTCTTTTCTGCGAACTATAACTGGCTGCAG
>ERZ809114.1373-NODE-1373-length-10730-cov-4.868290_pt1 | contig 10730 bp, 10 predicted proteins | sample MGYA00520519_ERZ809114 | MGnify/ENA primary metagenome ERZ809114 (study PRJEB31570, sample SAMEA3212991) | Homo sapiens | biome: human-gut; feature: human gut; material: fecal | place: Sweden | collected 2011 ...
GGAGGTTTGTTATGCCATATATACAAAGAGCGATAACGCCAATATTGAAACAATTTAGGTTCTTCCTTCGCCTGCATTCTTGTCAGCCTGTCATCAAAATTTGCCCGGTTAAAATCCTTGAATTCATGCTTTATAAGTGTTGATTTCCCGACCTGTCTGGCTCCTACCAGTAACATGCACTTGCTGGTAGATACTCTTTGTTTCAATATTGGCGTTATCGCTCTTTGTATATATGGCATAATAAACCTCCGGCTAATCTAAACTCTGATTTTATTATAGTCGTTAATATATACAAAATCAATAAAAATATACCGGCTAATCTAAAGTTGTATTTTAGATTAGCCGGTATTTTTCAAGACACACAAGCTGTACATCCGGAATCCCGTTAAACACGCACGGTACAATGCCAACTTCCTCATCATGAATGTGGTTGTATATCGTTTCAATCCGGGCAAGATCCATTTGTTTTGCACTTCGGATATTTATCATAAAATATACTCCATCTGCTGCTCCTTGGTTTTCAGCCCCATCTTTTCATAAAATTTCTCCGCCGAGGTATTTCCCGCCCAGACATTGAGCGTCACTTCATAGCAGCCTAAACGCTTTGCCTCCTCTTTTACATGCACAAACAACTTCTCTCCGATGTGCTGTCCTCTGGTACTTGCATCGACACACAGATCATCGATAAAAAGCGAGGTAAACGGCACCATATCGTTGGAAAATGGCTGCTCCCGTAACTGACAGAATGCATAGCCGAGACAGTTGTCATTCTCATCTGCTGCAACATAAATCGGTCTGGTATCATCCTTTATCATCTGTGCAAGTTCTTCGTTTGTGTATTTTGTGGTTCCCGGGATAAAAATATCCGGCCGGATATCTGCATGGATCTGAAGCACCTGCTCTAACAGTTCGATCAGTCTTGGGATGTCGTTTTCGCTTGCTCTTCGAATGTTCATCTGATTCTTCTCCTTCTGCCTGCGTTTTAAACTTTTTGCTCTTGTATAATTATAACTCACTTTTGCCATGCGAAAAAGGAGAAATCTCTTTATGTGTCTTTTCCTCGAAAATTAAAATAAAAATTAACACAAAAACAGCGGTACCATAAAGATTTTTCACCTTTCCTGATACCGCTGTTTCGAAGTTTCTTATCCGAAAACAAATATTTTTAATAATCCAGCAATCACGATAACAATTCCCACCACAACAACAATGGAATAAATTTTCTTTGATTCCGGATCGTTTTTCATCCAAAAAAAACTTGGTTCTGCTATGCTTTTTGATGATTTTATTGTCCTGTTAAGTGATATAATAATATGGTAAATTATTACAATGCAGTTATAAAAAGGACAATAAAAATGTTTTTTGCATACGGAGAAAAAGAGATTACATACCTCAAACAGAAAGATAAACGCCTCGCAGAAATTATCGATAAAATCGGAATGATTGAACGGGAAGTTGACACTGATTTATTTTCAGCCGTGATTCATCATATCATCGGTCAGCAGATTTCAACAAAAGCACAGGCAACCATCTGGAAACGAATGAAGGATCAGTATGGTATCATTAACGCAGATACCATACTGAGTGCCGGAGTTTCCAATTTACAGTCACTGGGAATTTCCTTCAGAAAGGCAGGGTATATTACCGATTTTGCCCAAAAAGTAAAGGACGGAACTTTTGATATTGACGGAATCTGGAAAAAATCGGACGAAGAAGCCATAAAAGAATTATCTTCTTTACAGGGAATTGGTGTCTGGACCGCGGAAATGATTCTGTTGTTTTGTATGCAGCGTCCAAATGTATTGAGTTTTGGTGATCTGGCAATCCAGCGCGGCATGCGGATGGTTTATCACCACAGAAAAATTGACCGCAAACTGTTCGAAAAATACCGGCGGAGATTAAGTCCGTATTGCAGTGTGGCAAGCCTGTATTTCTGGGCTGTAGCCGGAGGTGCTATTCCTGGCATGAAGGATTTTGCCCCCAAAAAGCAAAAGAAACCGTAGGTATAAAAATACAATCAAGGATGACTGCACCAAATAATATGTAAAGCCACGCAGTCAAAATATTTTACTGCGTGGCTTTTTGTGTGGAATTCTTATATAAAGAATCTTGATTTCTTAGGAAATGCATTCGATGGTGTTCTGTTCAATATTCTGAAATTATTTGTGTGAATCCCCCATGAATCATTACCTATTTCACTTTTATTTTTGTAACATCCGAACAAGTACCCACATACGTTTTCCCATTATAAGATTTATATGCACGGACTTTATACTGGCTGGCAGTCCCCTTTTTCAATTTGGAATCCTTATAGGAAAATGTTTTGTTATTTTTAATAGTAGCAATTTTATCATACTTTTTCGTTTTACTGTTATAACGGTAAATCTGATATCCGGTTACATTGCTGGTTTTATCCCATTTTAATGTGACTGCACAAGATTTTGTCTGCAGCCGGAGATTTTTTACCTTCAGCGGATTTGTGCACTCTTCATGTGCGTCAGAAGCTTCTCCCCAGACGGTTTCCCCTTCTGCTTTTTTATAAGATTTCACTTTAAATTTGTACGTTGTAGCTCCGCTCAATCCTGTAACTTTATAAGAAACTTCTGCTCCGCCTGCAATCGTTGCCACACTTTCATATTTCTTTTCTGCTGTGTTATATTTATAAACCCGGTATCCGCTGGAACCTGATATTTTGCTCCATCCAAGTGTCACATATGTACTGCTGCGCTTTTGTGTTTTTACATCGGACACTTTTGCCGGCGGAACGGTGGCCGATACCACCGAAGAATAATTTCCATAATAATTTGTCCCACCGATGGTCCAAAAGCAGCGCACCCTGTACTGATAAGTCTTTCCGCTTGTCACATCGGTATCCGTAAAGCTTTTTCCACTCGTCTGCTTCATATAAACATATTTTTTCTGTTTTTCGTCATACCGGTACACGCGGTATCCGGTTACATCATCGGCAGCTTTGCCCCAGCTTAGTTTTACCGGGTCAAATGCATTCCCCACAGTTGCTTTCAATCCTCCGGTTTTTGCACTGGTGTCCTTGTACCAGAAATTTACGTCCAGATTTCCCGTATATCCACTCACTTTTGCAACGGATGAATACTGCCAGAATTCATAGTCATATGCTGTGTCTGCATAAGGTTCCCCTCTTTTTGCATTGCTCGTTGTCGTATTATTGTACCGCGCAATCCAGATGCCGCAATCCTCCAGGGAATCTGTATCAATATAGGATTTGATCCATGCATAGGAAGCATAAACAACCGGCTGATATCCCGCATCGGAAATCGTATCTGCAAATGACTGGCAGACCGCTGTCTCTTTTGCTTTGGAGAGTTTTCCCCCTGTCAGGCGGTTGTGACTTCCTTTTTCCCTGTCTATAACAATCGGAAGGGTCACATCCCAGCCGTATTTATCTGCCAGATCCAGCACATATTCTGCTTCCTGTTTTGCCTCTTTTTCTGTCAGTGCCTGTGAAAATATGTACAGACCGACATTGATATCGTTTTCAAGTGCCGCCTGAATATGGGAATCCGCAGCCGTGTCTTCGTAAATGCTTCCATCGGAAGTGTCCCTTGACGCTACACGGACAAATGCAAAATCTATCCCTGCATCATGTATTTTTTCCCAGTTAAGTGCTGTTGTTTTTTTATTTTTTGCCTGCCACCAGGAGACATCTATTCCGTTCAAAAGCTGCGCATCTTCATAGTCCGATTTGTGATAATAGGTAACACTTGTATAATCCACTTTCGAAGTAAAAGAACCATCCAGAAAATCCTGTGTATATCCGGAAGATGCCTTAGATGCCCCCAGCAGCCGTGGCATGGCATATGTGGACAACAATCCGTCCCTCTGCGTATCCACGTCTGAAATCTGTGTATCATCCATCTCTTCTTTGATGCTTTGTCCCATCACACCATCCATCTGTTCCTGAGGTACCTCTGCCCTCAGCTGCTGTGGTGCAATCATACAGATTCCTGCCAGTATCATTCCTGCTGCTACAATTTTTGCTTTTGTAAATCTCAATTTCCATATCTCCTGTTTGTGCATTTATTTCATAAAAGTCATCACCATACCTATATTCTGCAAGCAAAGCATCACCATGATTTTCATTAACAGACCACCGATGATTGGTCTGATCCATTTTCGAATAATACGAAATGCCTGTAATGTGATCAGATAATCATACAGATGATATACAAGCATAAAAATACTGCATGACGCGGCAATACTGCATCCAAAACCTGCTATAGAAAATAATAATCCAACTTCTATGTTCTGTGTCAGGTTCCATCCTGTATAATATCCGGCTGCCGCCAGGGTTTTACACAAAATAGATCCGGGCAATACATTTACCGCCGGAACAATATGATTGTAATATTGCTGGGAAGTGATCATTCCTCCTCCCACAAAAATTCCATCCGCTATGGTCATATATGCATCACCACCGCCAAAGGACATCCATGCAGACAAAATTCCCCCGCCGGAAAAACACATGATCTCATGGTTTACAAACCAGACGGGAACGACGAAAACTGCCGCAAATACAACCCATGTTCCAACATCCTTTGCAATTATACCCCAATTCTTCTCTCTTTTCCATCCGGTATCTGCTATATTACAGAAAATGCCATAACATCCAAGTATTCCCATCACAATATCAACCACAGGATGCCATCCGGACAGATCAAACGAAAACACTTGTACATGTGTCAACAGATAACTGCCAATAATGCCGGTAAGAATTATCAGATTCCTTTTGCTGTAATTGCCTCTGGTGAAAAAAATGCTGAAAAATGCCAGTATCAGTACCTGCACCGAAGAAATAAAAAAAGACAGTACAAAAACCCCAAGCATTAAAAAAATCGCTTTCATCTTTCTGTGTTTTCCGTCTTCCCCGCAGTCTTTTAACATTTTTCTGATATAAGAAAACAACAGATACAAAATAAAAACAGAGACTCCTATGGAAATCATATTTACAACAGAAAGGATTTTTTCCTGAAATACAGACAACACCGCTACCAGAGCCACCGTCATCAACGCTCCCGGCAATGCCATCATGACAGCACCTGCGATCATTCCCCTGATTCCAAATTTGCGGTGCCCGATAGACGCTGCAATCTCTACCGGAAGTGCTCCCGGTGTAATACTTGCAACCACCACATCTTTGTCAATATTCTGTTTTTCGTCTATTCCCTGTCGATCTGCAATCTCTTTTTCAATAACTGGAATAAGTGCGCTTCCTCCGCCAAATCCAATACATCCGATCCAAAACATTGACCGGATAAACTGTCCTGCCTGACTCACACGGATTCCCGCAACAGACTTTTCAGTTGCTCCAATATATGATTCACACATGTTTCCACATCCATCTCCGCGGTATCTACGACAACATCTGCATGTTCCGGAATTTCATAAGGGCTGGTAATTCCTGTAAACTGCGCAATTTTTCCTTCCCGCGCAGCCTTATACAATCCTTTTACATCCCTCTTTTCACACTCTTCAATGGAAGTGCTGACATAAACTTCCCGAAAACCGTCTCCGATAATCTGTTTTGCATTCTCGCGATCATGCCGGTACGGAGAAATAAATGCGGTAATCACGATCAGGCCTGCATCATTCATCAGCTTTGCAACCTCTGCAATCCGCCGGATATTTTCTACCCGGTCCTCATCGGAAAAACCAAGATTGCTGTTTAAGCCCATCCGCACATTATCTCCATCCAAAAGCATCGTTTTTTTTCCCATTGCATACAGACGCTTCTCCAGTGCATTTGCTATCGTAGACTTTCCTGCACCGGACAATCCGCTCATCCAGATGGTAAAAGCCTTCTGCTGCATCTGCTTTTCGCGCTTCTGCCTGTTAATGTCCATCACATGCCATGTGAGATTGTGTCTGCTGTCTGTTTTTTCATCTCTTTGTGTATTGAAACCCTCTGTCATCTGCCCAGTCCCTTTTATCGAAATAATTTTTTCCAGATCGTCCGAAACGGATGCTTTGCTTTGTCTCGGAACATCACAAATTCATTTGCCCTCTTTTCCAGCTGTCTGATTCTTTTTTCCTGCTGGTTTATTTTCTGACGCTGAATTTCATTCGTTCTTCTGAGATCCATAGTAACTGCTGCAAAGAACTGAATAATTTCTTCCTGCATTTTTTCATTTTGCGGATTCCATTTCGGTAAATCTTTAACTTCATTCGAAAACAAAGGCTGTCCATCCCCGATATATTCCTCGGCTACCCGTTCATTTTCCTTCGCATACAATTCCAGAAACTGCTGCAATTCCTCTTTTGCAAGCATTTCTGTATTTTCTTCTTTTATGTAATCTTTTGAGATTTCCTTCAAAAATCTACGAAAATAAGAGATTTCTTTTTCTGTGAGAAATTCACTCTTATTGAGTATTCTCTTAATTTCCGTGGTATTTTTATCTAACCGGAGATTTTCACTTTCTTCCAATTCCTGAAATTCCTCTGTGACGTCCAATCCGATCTCATGCATAAAATCATGAATAATTGATCCGTCTTTCCAGCTCTTCGGAGAAAATCTCCTGACTATTAAATTATTTTTTCCTATGACAGCTGCAATCTCATCCAGTTTCTGTGCATATTGGTAAATCTTTTTTTCTTTTTTCTCTGATGCAGCAAGATACTCTTCACATGTCATAACAGCGGCACTATTAAAGTTTTGCTTCACCTCCTGGTTCCATCGCGAAATCAGCAGTCCATCCTGTCTGCGCAGATATACAATCACTTTGATCTGATACTTCTGTTCATCCGCCTCCTTTTTTAATTCCTGAAGAAGTGATTTTTTTGAGTAGCTTAACGCATGCCAGATGGATTCATCTGTCAGTATCACATGATCGTATGTCCCAAATGCGGTTCTGATCTGCTGTAACCCCTCTTCAAAATATTCCTTTTCCTTCGATTGGTTTCTGCTACCGTCTGCATCCCACACTTTTGCAACCAGAAAGTGTGCATTTCTCCTTTTATTTGCTCTTGGATACACATGCAGTGAATCAGGAAAGCAATACCCATATTTTTGCAGTACGTCTTTGTTTTCTTCTAAAAATCTCTGAATAGACGTTGTTGCTGTCTTTGTTGTTCCAATATGCAAATATAAGGTTTTCATGGCTTTATTCCTTTCCAATGTTTTACATTTGTTATAATATAAAATGTTCCTTGAATGAACCTTGAAAACATATCAATTTTCTTTTTAACTTTTTTTATTCATCCAAAAATAAAAATTATGATTGCAAGATTTCCAAGATTCGTTATAATAAATTCCAAATACAACAATAATTATTTTGATTTAGCAAAGGGGATTCCAATTGAAAATTTTAGTAATTGAAGACTCCGTCCGGCTTGCGGATACCATTGCAGAAGCTTTGCAAAACGAAAACTATGTGGTAGATACCGCAAATGATGGACAGCTCGGCTATGAACATGCCTCCACCGGCATTTATGATATGGTTATCTTAGATCTCATGCTTCCGAAAATGAACGGTTATGAAGTTCTATCTGCCCTGCGCAGGGATGGAGACAATGTTCCGGTACTCATTCTCTCCGCAAAAACAGAAATTGATGATAAGATACAGGGATTTACTACCGGTGCGGACGATTATATGACCAAACCATTTGAAATTCGTGAACTGCTCATGCGCATACAGGCGATCAGCAGACGCAGCCATCATCAGGATACTTCACACCCTGTCGTTGGAAATCTCTCCTACGATCCCGCTACCTGCGAAATCTGCAACACACAGACCAAAAAATCTGTCCAGGTATCCGGAAAAGAAATGCAACTGCTGGAGTTTTTTATGAATAACTGTAATCAGGTTCTCGAGAAAAACCAGATTACCACAAAAATCTGGGGATTCGATTCCAATGCAGAATACAATAATGTGGAAGTATATGTTTCTTTCCTGCGACGGAAATTTCACCACCTGCAGGTCAATGTGACACTCCGCGCCATTCGCGGAGTCGGTTATATTATGGAGGTTTCCGATGATTAAATCTTTACAAAAGAGAATCAGTACACTTTTTATGTTCCTGCTTACCATCATCTGGCTTGTTATTTTACTGCTTTTTGTCAACAACTCCTACCGGAACAATCTGAGTGATCTCCAGCAAACCGTTCGTGCCGCTCTCCACTATACTACATGGGATGCATTTGTCATCTCTAATGGACAGACGTCTCCGTCCGAACTTGATCATATTTCCTATTGTCTTTTTTCTATTGATGAATCCAATGAAATGGATATCATGTTTGACACTTTTTCTGATGTCTCCGACAGTTATCTTTTAAAACAGGGAAAAGCTCTCATATCCAATAGTAAGAAATATGTATTTATCAGGCGTTATGTCTCTGTAAATCATCTTCGCGCCAAAAAAGGACAATATTATGTTTTGATGCTCAGCGGAACACCTGCTTTAAAAGCAACACTTCCGACGATCTCTCTCTGTTTTATTCTGGCAATTCTCGGTATTATTGTATTTACCATTTCCTCCAAAGCACTTTCCCGCTGGATGGTAAAACCGATTGAAAATACCATTTTATCCGAGAAAAAATTTATTTCCAATGCCAGTCATGAACTGAAAACCCCTCTCTCCGTCATCAGCGCCAATGCCGAACTGTTATCTTCTGAAGTAGGCAGGGACAATAAACATCTGTTGTATATTCAGCAGGAAACTTCCCGGATGATCTCTCTTGTCCAGAAAATGCTTACGCTCACACGGCTGGATGCTCCACAGATCCAGAATACCCATGCAGTTTTCCCTGTAGATGACGCACTGCTTGACATTATCTATCCAATGGAAAGTGTTGCTTTTGAAAAACACATTGCGCTTTCCATTGATGTTCAGGAACAAATGAAAATGGATGGAAACGAGAGTCAGATTCAAAATCTCGCTTCCATCCTGTTAAATAACGCATTAAGCTATACCCCGGAATACGGAAGTATAGAAATTCACGCCCATATCCATAACCGTAAATTTTATTTATCCGTGGAAAATACCGGCAATCCGATTCCGGAAGAAATCCGTGACCGCCTGTTTGAACGTTTTTTCCGCGCAGACGAAGCACGCGCGGATAACGGTCATTTTGGACTCGGTCTGTCCATTGCGCACTCTATTGTCACGAACCATTCCGGCAAAATTACCGTAGAACGGCAGGGGGACAAAAATGTATTTTCCGTCACACTTCCGGTCGTTTACCACAAATAATTCAGCGCACCTGATTTTCCACAATTTTTTCTTTCACGTAAGACACTCTCACTACATCCTTCTCCGACTTGCACCGTCTGCCCTTTCATGCTAAAATGAGCGCGTAAAAAGGAGTATAAATACAAATAAGGAGAAATTTATCTATGAAACCATTGAACTGGGCAACCCTTGGCTGTGGTGTCATTGCGAACGAACTTGCCACTGCACTTGCCAGGCAAAACCGCCATCTGTATTCCGTTGCCAACCGCACACATGAAAAAGCAGTAGCATTTGCGGAAAAATACCAGATTGCCAAGGTATATGATCACCTTGAAGATGTCTTTACCGATCCGGATGTGGATATCATCTACATCTCTACCCCACATAATACGCATATTCAATATCTGCGTCAAGCACTGGCAAACGGAAAGCATGTCCTTTGCGAAAAATCCATCACCTTAAATTCAAACGAACTGGATGAGGCCATTGCCCTTGCGGAAAAAAATCATGTCATTCTGGCAGAAGCCATGACCATTTTCCACATGCCGATCTACCGCAAACTTGCAGAGATCATAAGCTCCGGCACTCTTGGACCACTTCGTCTGGTTCAGGTAAACTTCGGTAGCTATAAAGAATATGATATGAATAATCGCTTTTTTAACCGCAATCTGGCCGGAGGCGCTATGTTAGATATTGGCGTTTACGCCTTATCCCTGATCCGCTGGTTCTTTGCCGAAACTGCCGATCAGGTATTTTCACAGGTAAAATATGCACCAACCGGTGTAGATGAACAGGCAGGCATCCTTCTTATGAATCCAGCTGGCGAGATGGCAACCGTCACCTTATCTCTTCACGCAAAGCAGCCAAAGCGCGCAACCATAGCTTTTGACAAAGGTTATATTGAAATTTTCGAGTATCCACGCGCTATGGAGGCAACCATTACTTATACCGAGGATGGACATAAAGAAACTATAAAAGCAGGAGATACCTCCGATGCTTTGAGTTATGAAGTTTCAGATATGGAAGCAGCTGTCCGTTCCAATGACTTATCCACTGTCGAGTCCCTGATGCATATTACTTATACACAGGATGTCATGCATATCATGACTGATATCCGGGATAACTGGGGAATGAAATATCCGGAAGAAGAGTAATCTTACTATAAGCCCAAAGCCGACTATCCATAATATCTGGTAGTCGGCTTTTTGATAATAAATTATTTTCTTAAAAAGAAAAAACAGATGAGAAATATCTCATCTGTTCTAAGGTGACTGACGGATTTGAACCGACGATCAGGGAGTTGCAGTCCCACGCCTTACCACTTGGCTAAGTCACCAAAACTCCCCGAGTAGGGCTCGAACCTACAACAACTCGGTTAACAGCCGAGTGCTCTACCATTGAGCTATCGAGGATTATTTATAAGAAAACAACGTAGACAAGTACGTTGTTCACTAACTATGTTATTGAAAAAGTTTGTACTTTCAAAACTTCATACAGATTTAACCGCTTTTTAATCAAGCCCTCGA
>ERZ809114.1375-NODE-1375-length-10725-cov-4.342174_pt1 | contig 10725 bp, 9 predicted proteins | sample MGYA00520519_ERZ809114 | MGnify/ENA primary metagenome ERZ809114 (study PRJEB31570, sample SAMEA3212991) | Homo sapiens | biome: human-gut; feature: human gut; material: fecal | place: Sweden | collected 2011 ...
GTCCCGCCGAGGCGGGACGCCGTTTTTCTTTATCTTGCATCTGCATCCCGCAGGGCCTTTTTGATGGTCAGCAGGTTCTGCGGGCTCATGGAGAAGCTGCGCAGTCCGAGGCGGAGATACTGGGTCGCGTTGACGGCATTGCCGACGGCGAGGCCGCAGATGGTGACGGGGATGTCCGCTTTCCTGGCGGCGTCCACCACCATGGCGATGAGCTTTTTCATGGCCGGGCTGGCGGGACGATAGTAGTGCTCGGCAATGGCCAGTTCCCGGCTCACCGCGTGGGTGTACTGGGTCAAGTCGTTAGTGCCGATGACGAAGAACTGGCAGCCGTGAGCCGTGAAGTCCTCTGCCGTCAGGCAGGCGGCGGGTACGCTGAGCATGACGCCGAAGGGGACGTCAGGCTCGAACTCCACGCCCCGCTCGGCGAGCTTGCGGCGGCAGTAGTCTACCACCTGCATGGCGGAATCCCAGTCCTCGATGTTCGTCACCATGGGGAACATGACCCGCAGCGGGCCTTTTGCAGCGGCACGCATGAGGGCGCAGATCTGTACTGCCATCTGGGGCAGATTGCGCAGGCTGCTGCGGATGCCCCGCAGGCCCAGCTTGGAGGACTGGACGCCCTGATAGGCGTCGGCCATGGTGCGGTCGGCACCGAAGTCGAAGGTGCGCACCGTCACCATCTTTCCCTTGGCGGCGGCGAGGCAGGAGGTGTAGAACAGATACTGCTCCTGCTCGTCCATGGCGTGGCCGGGCATCATCATGTAGCTGCTGCGCAGCAGGCCCACGCCGGACGCGCCGGACTCCATCGCGGTCCCCACATCCTCGGGGCCGAAGCAGTTGGCCAGAAGCTCGAACTCCTCGCCGTCCCGGGTGCGGTTGGGCAGCTCAAGCTGGGCGTTCAGCTCCTTGTTCTGGCGCTGCATCTCGCAGATGCAGGTGATGGCGCTCTGCCGGGCGGCGGCATCCGGGTCAAGGATGCACTCACCCTCGGTGGCGTTCAGGATGACCTCGCGGCCGTCGCAGTCTTTCAGGAAATCTTCGCCCACCTGGGTGATGCCCGGGATGTTCAGCGAGCGGGCGATGATGGCCGCATGGCTCTGGCCGCTGCCCTCAGCGGTGATGAGGCCGAGGATGCGGCCCGCCGGGACGCTGAACAGATCGGTGGGCATGAGCAGGTCAGACGCAAGGATGACCGGGTGGTCGAGGGCCAGCCAGCTGCGGATCCGGTGGCAGAGGATGTTGGTGATGCGCTGGGTCACGTCGAGGATGTCCACGCTCCGCAGCTGCATGTAGGCGTTGTCCTTCATGGCGGCCAGCTGGGCGGCGTAGCGGTGGCCCACACGGTCCATCGCCTCGGCGGCACCGACGCCGGCCTTTATCTGGAAAGCCACCTCATTCATGAAGCCCTCGTCTTCCAGCATCATGCTCTGGAACAGGAAGATGGCCTGCTCCGAGGGCGCGGCGCGGCCGGCCATCTCGTCCAGCTCCTGCTGAGCCACCTTGATGGCGTCTTCCAGCGCCTGCTTTTCCTGTTCGGGGTGGAAAGGCCCCTCGCCGAACACCAGCGGCGGGCGGTCCAGCCGGCTGACCTGGCCCAGCACGAGGCCGGGCGATGCGGTAAAGCCCTTATATACCTTCATGTTTCCATCTCCTCCGGCGGCACTCTGCCGGTCAGCGCCCGGCAGACCAGTGCCTGCAAAAAGGTGTTGGGCAGCAGAGCGGCCCGCGCGGCCTGCGCCGGGCCTGCTTCACCCTCGAACAGCGGCTCGAAGCTCCTGAGGCGCTCGAAGTCGCATTTTGCAAGGAAAGCTTCTCCCAAAGTACGGGTGGTGTAGTAGAGGGCGGGGTCTACGCCCACGTCCTCAGCCACGGCTTCCAGCGGGGCAAGCTCTGCATCCGAGAGTTTTGCCAGCAGGAGAGCAGCGTCTGCCGTCAGGGTGGAGGGGTGCTTTTCCCGCACGTCCTTCTGGACGGCCTCGAAGGCCGCATGGAATGCGGCAGCATCCGCGCTGCTCTCAGCCCCGCTGTCCACAGCGTAGGCGCAGCCCCGCAGCCGCCCGAAGGCCCGCAATGTATCGTGGTAGCCCAGCTCGATGTTCCGCCGGGCGGTGGCGGGCTCGAAGCGGAGGATGTCGCCCAGCTCCCAGTAGCTTCGGATGAGGGTGGTGGGCAGGCCGGTGCGGTTGGGGCGGGTGATGCCCACACCCTCCAGGTCTACACAGACCAGCTCTTCTGCGCCCATCTTCTGGGCCAGCGCGGTGGGCATATTGTCCCGGTAGCCGCCGTCGAGGTAAGACACCCCGTCGATGGTGTGGGCCCGCAGGGCGGGGAAGCAGGCTGCAGAGGCCAGCAGGTAGTCTTTCACCTTCCCCTCGGGGATGTCTTCCAGCGGAAGCTCCCGGGCCTTGAGGGTCTTCTGCTCCACGGTCACAAGGCCCAGCCGGATGGGGCTTTTGCGGAGTTTATCTTCGTCCAGCACCCGCTCGACGATCTCTTCCAGCGGCGTGACGTCCATGCCGCCCTGAGTCACAGCGTCTTTGAGGAATGCGTGCAGCTCGGAAAGCGGCGCATCCTCGGCGGGCAGCTCCATCACATCCTGGCTGCGGATGGTCAGCCACATGTCCCGGGCCGTCTCGTAGAGGTCGAGGGCGAACATGGCGCCGTTCAGGCTGCCGACGCTGGTACCCGTAATGATCTGGGGCCGCCAGCCCAGCTCGGTCAGCGCCCGCCAGACGCCCACCTGATAGCTGCCGCGGGCGCCCCCGCCCGCCAGCACCAGCGCCTTTACAGGGGTGTTGTTCTGCGCCATGTTTTCTGCCTCCTTTGATGTGTTCCGGTTTTGCCTAGATTATAGCATATTTCCCGGGAGATTTCTCTCTGTTTTTGTAACAAAAAATGTGCTATAATAAATTCACCTTGCCAGAACGATTCAGGAGGACGACAGATGCACCGCAAGCAATGGATTTTCGACATGGACGGCACCCTCACCGACAGCATGACCGTGGTGTGGCAGGGCGCACCGCTGGAGCTGCTGCGCCGCTATGGCCGCACCGCAAGACCCGGCATCCACGATGTTCTGCTGAGCATGGGGATGGTGGAGGGCGCGGAATATCTCATCCGCACCTACGATCTGCCCCTGACCCTGCGGGACTACGAGCCTGCCATGCGGCAGGTCATCCGGGACCTGTACAAAAAAGTTGAGCTGAAGCCCGGCGTCCGGGAGATGCTGGCCCGGCTGAAAGCCGAGGGCGTGCGGATGTGCATCTGCTCCAACACCTGGGCAGAGCAGTGCGAAGAGGTGCTCACCCGGCTGGGCGTCGCAGACTATTTCGAGTTCTTCTACACCGCGCAGGGCGCGAAGAGCAAGGCCCACCCCGAGGTGTTCCACGAAGTCCTCGAGCGGCTGGGCGGCAGCGAACCCGCCGACGCCGTCGTCTGCGAGGACGCTGTCTACGCCACCCGTACGGCCAGGCAGTGCGGCTTTTACCTCATCGACATCGAGGATGAGACCAGCGCTGCCGATCAGCCCGAATTGCAGCGCCTTGCCGACCAGTACATAACGGATTGGACGCAGCTGGACTGGACAAAATTATAAAGAAACGGGGAGGCCCTTCCGGGCCTCCCCATTGCTTTATCGGAACTGCTTTTCCAGATAATCTTTCAGCGCCGTGCGGGCTGCAGGCTCCCGCCCGCGGGGGACAGGGACCCGTGCGCCGCTCTGCATCCAGAACTCACCCGCCGCCAGCTGGGACACCGCCGCCAGATTGACCACATAGGAGCGGTGGAGCTGGACGAAGCGCTCATCCGCCAAAAGCGGCTGTGCCACCTGTGCAAACGGCACCCGGACGGACAGGGACGGCACATCCTCGCCGCTGGCGAGATGGAAATGCACCACATGGTGGGTACACTCGAGGTATTCGATGTCCGCGAAGGGCAGCACCCGCAGACCCGACGCCGTGGCCACCGGGATGGCCGGGCCGTACTCCGGCTCGGCGGCCCGGGCCAGCAGAGCGTCCAGTTGTTCCGGCGGGACAGGCAGCAATAAATACTGCATGGCGTCCACCCGGTAGGCACTGTAGGCGTGGGCGGGCGTGTGGGCCAGAAAAGCCAGCGGGCTGCGCCGCCCGCTGCTGCGCGGCGGCTGCCGTGGACGGCAGCTCGATGAGGTACAGCTCGTACCGCTCCCCGGCGTCGTCCCGGGCCAGCAGGGCCTCCGGGCTGTCCAGCTGCTCGATGATGCAGGCGTCGTCCCGCCGGGCATAATAGTCGAGACACTGCCGCTCCACCCGGCTGCGGAGGACGCTGTCCGGGCTGCACACCGCGATATGAAATATCATTCCGAAGCCCCCTTTCGGGCCTGCCGCCGGCGCTTGCTTTTTCGGCCCGGCGGGAGTATCATTGCTATAAATAACAAAAGGAGAAACTGCTATGGAAATGCCTCTCGTCAGCATCATCGTCCCTGTGTACAATGCCCAGAGCCACCTGAGCCGCTGCCTCGAAAGCATCTGCGGGCAGGAGTACAAGAACCTCGAGCTCATCGTCATCAACGACGGCTCCAAAGATAAGAGCCTGCCCGTTTGCGAGGAGTTCCGCAAAAAGGACAGCCGCATCCTGCTGGTGGACAAGGCAAACTCCGGCGTGTCCGACACCCGGAACCTCGGCCTGAAGCTTGCCGGCGGCAAGTACGTCCAGTTCGTGGACAGCGATGACTACATCGCCCCGGACTACACCGCCCGGCTGGTGGAGGCGGCAGAGAAGACCGGTGCCGACCTCGTCATCTCGCCCTACACCATGGTCATCCCCGCCGGGGCGTCGAAGCCGGAACAGGTACTGGAAAAAATCCAGGACGACCTCGGCGTCATGCATGTTGCACGCCCGCCGGAGAACCGGGAATACGGTTTCCTGCCCGAGGGCGTCTACGACAAGGACACCTTCGCCCGCCGCCTGATGGATAAGCCCGCCTCTTACTTTTACAGCGTGCTCTGGAACAAGCTCTACCGCCGCGACATCCTCACCCGGCACGACATCCGCTTTACCAGCGAGATGCGCTGGGCCGAAGACCTCGTGTTCAACATGCAGTATATCCAGTACGCCGAGGTCTTTGCGTCCATCCCGCAGCCCGGCTACTACTATGTCCAGAACCCTCAGAGCATCTGCCACACCCAGATAAAGCCCGCCACTCTGGTGCAGAACAAGATCCAGGTGTTCCACTACTACAAGGACCTCTACACCCGGCTTGGGATGTATGAGCAGGTGCGGCCCCAGCTCTACAAATTCCTCATCGACATCGCCGAGAGCACTTACCCCTCCGGCCCCTTCAAGAAGGTCATCGATGAGGCGAAAGCCTACTGGAAAGAGCACAAGGCAGAGATCTCATCCTAAAGAAAAGCGGGAGGCCCATGCGGGGCCTCCCGCTTTTGTTGAAATTCAACCTCTCACCGCTCCATCCCGCTGACACGGGCATGTCGCGGAGTTCCCCTAATAGGGGAGCCTTTTAGAGGAATTTTACGCTCCGATGGCGGCACACTTCTTAGCCAGCCAGTCGCGCTCGTCCTCGGTCAGGCGGGGAGCCAGCTTCTCGAAGACCTCGCGGTGGTAGGCGTTCAGCCAATCCAGCTCGTCGCGGCTCAGAACGCCCGGGACGATGGGGGAGGTGGCGATCGGCACGAACGTGATGGGGCAGAATGCCAGGAACTCGCCGTACTGGTTGGATGCCTTGTGGTAGCACTCCAGCTCATTCTCGATGCGGATGCCCACGACGCCGCCCTCATAGACGCCCGGCTCGTCGGTGACGATCATGCCCGGCTTGAAAACGGTGGTGTTGCGGCCGTTCAGGGCGTGGGGGCCTTCGTGGACGTTGCCCACATGGCTGACGCTGTGGCCGGTGCCGCAGCGGTAGTTGATGAGGTGGCGCCACAGCGGCTCACGGGCGATGGTGTCCAGCATATGGCCGTCGCAGTAGTCCAGCCAGACAGCCCGGGCGATGTCGATATGGCACTGTAAAGTCCAGGTGTAGAACAGGCGCTCGTCCTCCGTCAGCTCACCCAGCGGGTAGGTGCGGGTGATGTCGGTGGTGCCGTCCATATAGGTCGCGCCGCTGTCCACCAGCAAGAAGCCCTTCTTCTCGAGCTTTGCGTGGTCTTCCTCGGTGGCGTGGTAGTGCATCATGGCGGCGTTGGGGCCGTAAGCTGCAATGGTGCCGAAGCTCTCCGTCAGGAACTTGTCCTGTGCGCTGCGGTACTTGTGGAGAATTTCGTCGATGGTCAGCTCAGTCAGCTCTTCGCCGGCGGCCAGACGGTTCTCCAGCTCGATCTGGAAGCGCACCATAGCCACGCCGTCCCGGATGTGAGCTTCGCGGGTGTGAGCCAGCTCGACTTCGTTCTTGACGCCCTTCATGGGCAGCAGGGGGTCGGCCTCGTCCTTGACGGTCAGAGCCGGGTTGGCCTGCAGGGTCTGGTAAACAGCGTAGTTGACGGAAACGGGGTCGGCCAGAACGGTCTGCTCTTCGGTCTGGGCGGCGAGGAAGGTAAGCACATCGTCGTACTCAGCCAGCTCCACGCCGTTCTCCTTCAGCTCCGCAGCAGCCTCGGCGCTGACGCGGGCGGTGTTGATGAAGAGGGTCGCCTTATCGGGGGTCACATAGCAGTAAGCCATGGCATAGGGGGTACACTGGATGTCCATCGCACGCAGATTGAGCAGCCATGCCAGATTGTCCAGCTTGCCCACCAGCTGTGCGGTGCAGCCCAGCTCAGAGAGCTTCGCACGCAACTGGCCCAGCTTCTCGGCAGGGGAGAAGCCTGCGTACTCTTTCGGCAGAAGCCAGGCCGGGGTGGCGGGCAGGGCGGGACGGCCCTCCGTCCACAGCTCGTCCTCGAGGTTCAGCAGCTTGATGGTGCCTTTCTTGGCGTCCAGTTCTTTCTGCAGGCTGCGCACCAGACCGCAGGAAGCGGTCAGGCCGCAGAGGCCCAGCTTACCGCCCTCGGGCAGGACTTTGCCGCAGTACTGCTCGGCGGTCGGCACGCCCGGCTCGCCCATCCGCATCAGCTGGATCTCCGTGCCGGCGATCTCCTTCTCGGCCTGCACGAAGTAACGGCCATCGGCCCAGACAGCGCTCTCGGTCATGGTGACGACGAAGTTGGAGTTCTCGCCGTGGAAGCCGGAGAAGTAGGTCAGGGCAGTGTAGTGGTCGGGCATATACTCGCTGGCGTGCGGGTCTCCCACCGGGATGAGGTAGACGTCCACGCCGTTTGCCTTCATGGCCGCGCGCAGGGCGGCCAGACGCTCGGGAACGGTATTCATGCTCATGTCAAAAAGCCTTCTTTCTTTATTCTGCCGGAAAAACGTCCGGCGGCGATGGTTTGCTGTCCCTTATTGTATCATTCCGGGGCGCAGAATGCAATTCGCAGGGTTCATTTTGGTCCTGCCGCCCGAAAACGCAAGCAAATTGCAAAAAATGTTACAAATTTCTCATCAAAAAGGCCGGTTTGCCATTGACAGCCTTGTTATAATAGGAGTGTAGGAATTTTACGGGTCAGCACTCAGCGGCCCGGACTGCTTGTAAGGCCCGACGGGCCTGCTGGACAGCGCCTTTGCGGCGTCTGCATAAAAGAAAGAGGCATTTCAGACTATGACCAAGATCGATATTTTCTCCGGCTTCCTTGGCGCCGGTAAGACCACCCTTATCAAGAAGCTCATCAAAGAGTCCTTTGCAGGCCAGAAGGTCGTGCTCATCGAGAACGAGTTCGGCGAGATCGGCATCGACGGCGGCTTTTTGAAGGAGTCCGGCATCCAGATCAATGAGCTGAACGCCGGCTGCATCTGCTGCTCTCTGGTGGGCGATTTCCGCGCCGCTCTGCAGCAGGTGGTGGAGCAGTACCACCCCGACCGCATCGTTATCGAGCCCTCCGGCGTCGGCAAGCTGTCCGATGTGACCCGCGCTGTCGAGGGCGTGGCCGAGCATCTGGATGTCCAGCTGAGCAGCTTCGTCACCGTGGCCGACGTCAACAAGGTCAAGATGTATATGAAGAACTTCGGTGAGTTCTACGACGACCAGATCAGCCACGCAAGCTGCATCATCCTGAGCCGCACCCAGAACGCCACCGAGGAGAAGATCGCCGCCGCTGTGGCCATGCTGCGCGAGAAGAACCCCACCGCTACCATCGTCACCACCGCCTGGGACGCCCTGACCGGCGAGCAGATCCTGAAGGCCATGTCCACCAAGGACGACTTCAAGGCTGAGCTGATCGCTATGGCTGCCAAGGCCAACGAGGAGCACGCCCACGAGGACGAGGAAGAGGAGCACGAACACCATCATCACCACGACCATGATGATGACCATGATGAGCATTGCTGCTGCGGCCATCATCATGATGACGACGACGATGATGAAGACGAGCATGAGCACCATCATCACCATGACCACGATGATGACCACGACGAGCATTGCTGCTGCGGCCATCACCATGACCACGATGACGATGATGAAGACGAGCATGAGCATCATCACCACCACGACCATGATGACGATGACCACGACGAGCATTGCTGCTACGGCCATCATCACCATCATCACGACCACGACGCCGATGAGGTCTTCACCAGCTGGGGCGTCGAGACGGCCAAGAAGTTCTCCAAGGCTGACATTGAGCACGCCCTCACCGAGCTGGACACCGGCAATTACGGCATGATCCTCCGCTCCAAGGGCATCGTGGACGGCGGCGCAGACGGCTGGCTGGAGTTCGACTACGTTCCCGGCGAGTGGGAAGTCCGCGCACGCGGTGCAGACGTCGGCGGCAAGCTGGTGGTCATCGGCTCCAAGCTGGATGAAAAGGCCATCGCCGCACTGTTCGGCTGCTGATCGGCCCTGAAAGGATAAAAGATTATGGCAAATGAGATCCCGGTTTACCTGTTTGTGGGCTTCCTCGAGAGCGGCAAGACCAAGTTCATTCAGGAGACCTTTGAAGACCCCAACTTCGACTCCGGCGACAAGACCCTTCTGCTGGTCTGCGAGGAGGGCGAAGAAGAGTACAATGAGAAGAAGTTCGCCTTCCCCGGCGTGACGCTCTACAACCTCGAGGACAAGGCCGAGCTGAACCCCCAGAACCTCGCAAAGCTGGCCAAGGAGGCCGACGCAGGCCGCGTGGTCATCGAGTACAACGGTATGTGGATGCTGCAGGACCTGGCAAACAATCTGCCTGAGAACTGGATCGTCTACCAGTGCATCGCCACCGCCGACGGCACCACCGCGCTGACCTACGCCCGCGACAACTCCATGCGTGCGCTGATGCTGGACAAGATCGCCCGCAGTGAGCTCATCGTCTTCAACCGCGCCGAGGCCGTCAACAACGACGCCGCCCGTCAGGAGCTGCACAAGCTGGTGCGTCAGGCATCCCGCAAGTGCGACATCGCCTACGAGTTCAAGGACGGCAGCGTGGCTTACGACGACATCCCCGACCCGCTGCCCTTCGACATCAACGCCCCGGTCATCGACATCCCGGACGACGATTACGGCATCTGGTATATGGACTGTCAGGACGAGCCTCAGAAGTACGCGGGCAAGACCGTCAAGTTCCTCGCACAGGTCTGCCAGACCAACCGCGCCGGCAAGAACAGTTTCGTGCCGGGCCGGTTCGCCATGACCTGCTGCGTACAGGACATCCAGTTCGTGGGCTTCCCCTGCAGCTACGACGGCTACAAGGCCCTCGAGCAGCGGGCATGGGTCAAAGTGACCGCAAAGGTCGGCTATAAGTTCCATAACATCTACCGCGGCAAAGGCCCGGTGCTCACCGCACTGTCGGTGGAGCCTGCCGAGAAGCCGCTGAACGATGTTGTCACCTTCTCCTAACTACAACATAACCAAGGAGGTCATGGCATGAAAGCAATCTTCCGCATTCTGGGTACTGCCGCCGCTGTGGCGGCCACCGGTGCCGCTATCGTCATCATGGACAAGCTCCTGAACGAGAAGGCCGCACCCATCATCGAATCCATCGAGTTCCCCGAGGAAGCCGAAAAGGACGACGCAGAGGCCGCCAAGACCGCCGAGGCATACGCCGAGGGTGAGGCCAAGGCAGAGGCCGAAGCCGCCGCACCGGCAGAAGAGACCGCTCCCGCTGAGGAGCCCGCCGCCCCTGAGACGGAGGCAGCGCCCGCTGAGGCCGCAGAGCCTGTGACTCTGCCCGACCTGAGCGAGGAGCGCCCGGTCTGTGACCCCGAGGCTCCGAACCCGAACCCCGTGGAGGCCGGCCCCGCCGTCGCCCCCAAGGACGAAAACGGTAAGTTCGACCCGACTAAGATCGCCGACGTCTCCGACTTCGGCGACTGGGAAGAGCAGGGGTGCAAAGGGTAATTCCGCACGATAAAAGGGACGCTGCGCATTGTGCGCAGCGTCCCTTTTCTGTTTTATTCTCCGTATGCTATCTTCGTCAGCCTGTCCTTATCCGTCACGGTCACCCCGCCGCGGTAGAGCTTCACGATGCCCTCACCGGCGAAGTATTTCAGCAGGCGGCTCACCACCTCGCGGGCGGAACCCATGTACTTCGCCATCTGGTCCTGGGTCAGGCGGACATCGTCGCCGCCGGTCTTGGCAAGCTCATCCGCAAGGAAGATGGCCAGCCGCCGGTCGGCGCTCATGAAGAGGATCTGCTGCATCGTCCACATGGTGTCGGAGAAGCGCTCAGCGGTCATCTGGTAGGCGAAGCACCGCACCTCCACGTTCTGCTGCATGAG
>ERZ809114.1382-NODE-1382-length-10697-cov-4.270250_pt1 | contig 10697 bp, 7 predicted proteins | sample MGYA00520519_ERZ809114 | MGnify/ENA primary metagenome ERZ809114 (study PRJEB31570, sample SAMEA3212991) | Homo sapiens | biome: human-gut; feature: human gut; material: fecal | place: Sweden | collected 2011 ...
CGCTTCCGTCCCACTTCTTGCCCTGCAGTTCCTTCAGCGCGTCGTCGTATTCCGTGCCCTGCCACCTCTGGCCCTGCAGTTCCTTCAGTGCGGCATCGTATGCGCTTCCGTCCCACTTCTTGCCCTGCAGTTCCTTCAGCGCGTCGTCGTATTCCGTTCCCTGCCACCGCTGGCCCTGCAGCGCTTTCAGCGCGTCGTCGTATGCGCTTCCGTCCCACTTCTTGCCCTTCAGCACTTTCAGCGCGTCGTCGTATTCCGTGCCCTGCCACCTCTGGCCCTGCAGCGCTTTCAGCGCGTCGTCGTATTCCGTGCCCTGCTGCCCTCTGTTTTGCAGCTCGTTGAGTGCGCTCTCGAGGTAGCCTGTCCCCTGCGCTCTTTCCGCCGCCGTCTGGTAGCCGCGCTCGAGCTCCGCTTTCTGCGCATCATCGTAGTCTTTCGCGTATTTCTGGTAGATGTATTCCGGCTGATACTGCGTTATACCCTCGCCCGCGATCTTCTTGTTCCGCTGCTGCTCGTAGTAGGCCGCCGCGGCATAGTCGCCGCTTTTTGCCGCTTTCTCTGTCAGGCTGGCATAGTCCGTCCCTGCGTTGTAGCTCGGCGTGTATCCGCTCTCAAGCCGGTTCATTTCGTCCTGTGTGTACTGCTTTGCATACTGCGCATACAGGTTCGACGGGCTATAATCCATGCCCTCTCCCGCGATCTTCTTGTTCCGCTGCTGCTCGTAGTACGATGCCGCGCCCATGTCGCCGTCTGCAGCCGCTCGCTGCATATACTGTGCATAGTCCGTGTCTTTGTTGTAGCTCGGTGCAACGACGCCCGTTTTCTTCTTTCCGTCGTCGTCGATGTAGCTTGTGGTCTGCCCTGCGTCCATAATAGCCTCCTTATTGTTTTCCCCGCCGGGTTCTCCGGCGGGGATGCTGTTATTCGTCTTCTTCGTCCGTCTTGTCCTTGAGCTTTTTCAGGCAGTTGATCAAAAACTTCGGCACCGGCGCGCCGAGCTTTGCCGCATTCTCCGTGATGCTCCCGAGCTCCGTCACGATGTACCAGATAGCCACCAGCGGCAGAAACGCCGACTTGTACTCAAACGGCAGTTCAAACCCCAGGTCGCCATAATTCACGATTTCTGCGAGCACTATATCCAGCAGTAGTGCCACGAGCATGGCCACGATGCTGCCCAGCTTGTGCCACAGCCCCGCACGCGCGACTGCGCTGTCCCACGTTCCTGTCGACAACGCTGCCCACGAGCCGGTCGCATAGTCCAGGACCATTGCAACCAGCCAGATCACCACAAGCCAGCCTGTCCACCCCCAGAACGCCGTCATTCCGGCCAGCACGGCCGAGATGGCTGCCTTCAGCTCCATTGCTTTACTAGGTGCATTCATATGTATTTCTCCTTTACTTTTCATCGACCATGCGCTGGCACACGATCATCGTGCGCAGCATGTCCATCGTCACGTCAAGGTTTCCGTTTTCGTCACCCTTGAGCGCGCCGCGGTCCACAAGGCGCTGCGTTTCTTCCTGTGCCCACTCGGGCAGTTCACTGACGCTGTTGTATCTGGTTGCCATGTCTTCGTCCTCCTCGACTTTCTCGTGCATTTTGTTGTATACGTCCCTGCGGAACCCGTCCATGGTGTATCCCATGCCGTATGTGTCCCACAGCAGTTCAGGGTCTGCGTGGTTGCTGGCCACCCCGCGCCGGTGCCCTTCCGCATGGCCGATGATGACGCCATCCGCCAGCGGGTCAAACCCATATATCTTGCACAGCCACGCAAACAACTCGACTGCGGCGTGGTACGTGCCCGTGATCTGCTCGGCCGCCTCTGCATAGGACATTCTCACGTCCGGTTCCGTCATTTCCACTCCGATGTGCGTGCCGTTCGCGCTTCCGCCGCAGTGCCATGCGCGCATCCACCACGGCATCGTCTGGTACACCGTGCCGTCTGCCTGTACGAACGCGTGCACGCAGACCGACTGGCCACCCGGCTGGTACTGGTCAAAGTACCGCACCAGCGCGGCGGCGCTTGACTGCGGCGTTCCGATGCTGTGCAGCATCAGCCCCCGCGGGTATATCGCCTCACCCGCCTGAAAACACTTGTTTCGCGTTACGTACGCTTCGATGATGTTCATTCGCTCACTTCCTTCCATCCGTAAACGCCCGGCTCCCAGACGTTCGTGTCGATCTCGGACTCCCACGTCTTGCCGTTGTGCTTGACCTTATCGCCCTTCTGGTAGGGGTTCGTGCTGTCCGGCTGCTGCCATTCGCCGATGGCGGTTCCTTCCTGCCCCGGCAGAACTTTCGCAAACAGCGACGGGGCGTTGTGCGGCTCCCAACCGGTTTGGCTCGTGTGGTCCTGCAGCACCTTGTAAAGGGCCTCGCCGTCTTTCAGGCGAGTACCCTTTGTGTATTGCGTGTCCGCTTTCCATGCCGGATGCAGGGCCACGGCCTCGAGCGCTGTTTCATCGTCCAGCGACTGCGCCGCACGCTCGATAATGGGGCGGAGCTTCACCGCCAGTTCTTTCAGTGTCATCACTCCACCCCCAGCAAGATTTTCGCTGCCGCCAGCTCGTCCTCCAGTGTGAGGATCTTGCTGCGCATCTCCTGCGCCGACATGACCGTCTCACCGGCGCCGGGGTCTTCCGGCTCTTCCACCGTGCCGATCTCGAGCTGCTTGACCAGCTCTTCGTATTCCTCGTCCGTGATCTCCACAGCCTTCACGGTTTCATAGCTCCCCTCCGGGAACTCCGGGTATCCGTCGAGATGCCACACCGTGCTCCCATCGGAGGATACAATGCCGTTGGCAAAGTCAGAACGTCCAACAAGCAGGAGATGATTCTTTACCTGCCAGTAGACGTAGTTGAGCGTGCTCTGCGCGTCGACGACGGTCGTGTTTAGAACAATTTTATATGCCATTTTGATCACCTCCGATTAGATGCAGAAGCCAAAAGAAACACCCGAATAGTAGTTCGCGAAGGTTGATGTATCATAGCCGGATGCTGTGACGCACTCAAATTCTTGGACGTGATTTATATATGGTGACCGGAGCCACCAGCTGAACCCCGAGTTGCTGCCGTTCGACAGCTTTTTTACTCTGGTTATGCTGTTCGTGAACACGGGGTATTTTGTTCCCTCGCCATTGTACTCATCGCCCGTAATGTTGACCTCGACACGGGAAAACAGAAACAGCTTGTCCGCCGTTGTCACGATATTGCTTGATTGGCCGCCAGCCAAGCTTTTCTTACTGACCTCGCAAATCACTGGCTGCAACTGGCTCGGCAGCTTCTGAAGGATTTCTGGTAGCGTCACTGTCCGCATCTGGCTCTCTGCCCATCCGCCCTCGTTCGTATCTACGGGGTTCATTTTTACTATGTTGGCCATCAGGTGCTTCATGCCGATCGTCAGTGGCGCTTTTGTGCCGTCCGGTTTGTCGTCATGGAGGAAGTCGTAGATCTGGAGCGTGATCGTCTCGCCGCCCAAAAGTGTGATGTCCTTTTCGTCCCCGATGTCCCACCAGACTTCTTCCGTGCCGTTGCGCGTGATGCACCACTGGTTTCTGGTGTTCTTGTGCCCGTTTGCAGCGACAGCTTTGATCTCTGCCCACGAGCATTCTGCAAACGTCTTCACGGCCGAAGGGACCGTGACTTCCGCGAACTGCGCTACATAATCCTGCGCGCCGGTCACGGCGGCGATCTCCGGACTCCAGCCGCTGAAGATGGTACTGCCGCTCCCCTCCGGTGTTGCGCCGCTGTAGACCGGCACCGCGCCATACGCGACTTCGCTGGATTGCAGCACGGAGGTGCCGTTCAGGAAGCGGATCGTGTAGCTCCGGACCGTCGATGTATACTGCGCAGTGATCGTCCGGTCAGCTGCCACGCTCGTCAACGCCGCGCTCCAGCCGGAGTAGGCGTAGGTATACTGCGCGTCCATCGGCTTTGTCGGCGTCTGTATGCGCCCAGAGGTGACCGGGTCAACCGCATTGCCGTATTTTACGACCTTCTGCGTGTCAAGTACCGCGCCGTCATAGTTCACGAACGTGACGGTATACTCGACCTTCAGCGTGTCATACGTCACGGTCAGGTTCGGGTAGTATGCCTGAATCTCCGTCAGCTTCGACGGCGCGACCGACGCAATGTGCAGCGTGCCGGTGACGACGGACTTCTCGGTGTTGTTGCCGATCTCATCCAAGCCGCCGCAGGCCATGAGCTTATTGATAAGGGTCTCGTCGTCGCACGTCAGGCTCACGTCCAGCAGGCGCACACGGCTCAGGTTCGTGGCTGCATTCACGATCGTCGCGATCGGCACGTTCACGCAGTTTTCAATGCGCAGCGTCGTGAGGTTCGTGTACCCAGCGCAGGAGAAGGTCTCGATGTGCGTCTGGTTGCGCAGCGTCAGGTTCGTGATGGTATTCGGGAGATAGAGCTTCTTGAGATAGCCGCTCGGCGGCAGCTCCACGCCTGTGATGGCCGTGCCGGTCGCATAGATCTCCTCGATGTTTGGGCAGTTTGCCAGCGCCAGCGGCGCGGTGAGATTCGGGCAGTTGCGAACATCAATGGCTTTCAGCAGCTTGTTCGTGCCGACCGACAGCGATGTTAGGTTCGTGTTGCTGTATCCGCTCTTCGCGTCGCCGACTTTCAGCTTCGTCAGCTTCGTGGCCTTCGACACATTGACCGAACCGCAGTACAGCGGTGCAAGGTCGCCGATGCTCGACAGCTCAGACGCGCCGTAGATCGCGGTCTCGGTGTCGTTGAACACCTCACTCGGCGCCGTGAAAGCGAGCTCCGTATTTTTCGTTGCGCGCGCCTGCTGCAGCGTACCGTTTGCCTTGTAGCGCACGCCGACGTACATGTTTGAGAACGGCGTGACCTTGATGTTTGCGCTCGCAGGTATGGCGAGCCCGGTCTTCGGTGTGCCGTCCGCATTCACCGGCGTGTAGATACGCAGCGAGACATAGTCGTCGGCATAGTCCGATGCATACCACAGGCTGTCACAGTATTTGAAGCGGTTCTCGATGAAATAGCGCAGGTGCGACTCGCCGGAGCCGCGGATCTGCGGCAGGTTCGAGGCGTCGTTGTCGCTGATCAGCATCGAGATATATTTGAACACCGAGTCCTCGTTGTAGATGGACTCCGACCATTTCCGCGCGCCGCGCGTTAGGAAATAGTCATAAACCACCGCCGGCGTGAGCTTTCCGCTGTTGCGCAGCGACTGGTACAACGCTTTGATCTCATCAGCAAACGCCGCCTTGAAGTTTACCCACAGGGCAGAGGTTGCGCCGTTGTAAACGTTCGCACCGGCGAGCTGGTCGCCGTCCTCGTGATAGTAGTCGAACACCAGCGCACCCTCGTTGTTGATGCCGAGGCATGTGTCGTTGTCGTAGAACCACGGCTGCCAGTGCACACGGTCCCACGTCGTGAGGAACATGTTTTTCGCGCGCTGGTCGACCATGAGCATCACGAACGTGTAGACGTAGTACAGCAGGCAGAAGTCTTTATCAAAGTGGTCGGTAAACTCCTTTTTGAACTTCGCCAGGCGGTACGCCGCATTATCCGTCGTGTGCACGATACCGTCCGCGTCCGTGTAGCTGGCCGCGAGCACCGCGCCGGTCTCCCCCGCCTGATACGTGGACACCACCCAGTCATGCATGGTTTTGAAATACTGGATGTCTTCGTCGCCATCCGGATATCTGGCCTCAAAGTTGTCGCGCCAGTCCGCGCCGAGCGCCGCGTGGAACAGGCAGGCATCGGACGTGTTGTTGCTGAACTCCCAGGACTCCGCGTTCGGATAGCTCGCCGAAAATCCGTAGACGTTCTCCGCGCCCTTGTCATAGTTGAAATTGTACTTGCCGTTGAACACCGGTGCGCTGCTCTCGGTCGCCTTGTGGTAGATCACGCATGGGAAGCCGTAGACTGTCGTGCGAACGCGCGCGTCCGTCTCCTGCGGCGGCGTTTTCGTCTGGTAGAGCGTGCCGATCAGGTTTGCGTTTTGCGTGTTGTGCGTGCCGGTCGCCTCGGCATAATCCGCCTTCATGCAGAACACCTTCGCCGGCAGCATGCCGGTGACGTGGGTGTGCTCGTTTTTGAACTTCAGCTTCCAGTTCTTGCGGACATACCACTGCGACGAGGTGCCCTGTACGTCGATCGTGCAGTCGCCGTCGTCGTTCGCGGTGTCGAAGTTCAGCGTCGGGTCGAACGGATCCTCGTAGATGATGCGTACCGGCTTCTTGTCGCCTTTTGCGGTCGGCAGCGCGCCGATGATCGTCATCACTGGAATCTTCGTTTTCACGCGCTCATACGCCAGCGCGCCGTAGTCATCGTAGATGTCGTTGGCGTTGAACAGCTCCATCTTCCGCACAACGTCGGTCGTGTCGGCGATGTAGTTGTCGCGCACCTCGGAGTACGACAATGCGGTCGTGTACGACCGGACCGTGTACAGGTCGATGCCGCACATCGTTGAGCCGATCGTAATGTCCACCGGCGCCGGCTGCTGGAAGTTATCATTATCCGGGTACTGGCACGCGCCGGACAAAATGCCGTTGAGATAGATGGACATGAGCCGGTGCTCGCTTCGGCTCTCGATCACGAACGCCACGCGCAGCTTCTCTTCGCTGGCGAACCGGCACTCGATGGAGCTCTGCTCGCTCGTGAGCACGGCCCTGTCCGCCGTGATCTGAATGCCGATGCCGCCGTTGAGGCACGAGAGCACGACTGCATCGCGGTTATTCACGTCGCGCACCGCAAACTCGATCTCGATCGTCTTTCCGTACGTGCGGAAGTCCGTCGCAAACGGCTGAAACGAGATGTCGGCCTTCGCGCCGCCGAACAGGCGCAACGCGGTATCGCCGTTGCTGTCCGGCACCCAGCCGGTTGTGTTCCAGTTCACGTTCGTGAATGTTGTCGTGATGCTGCCGTCTTTCCAGACGCCCGGGTTGCTTTCACTGTTCGACCGGTCGGCAGACGTCAGGTGCAGCTCCAGATCGTTCGTCACCGGCTGCACGTTGATCGCTGCCGCCGTGACCGTCAGCGTGTGCGTCTTCTTCACGCTCCCGCAGGCGATCTCGAACGTCACCGCCCCGGTCGGGTATTTGCGCGTGCTCCACGTCTCCTGCGTCCGGCCGACCGTACGCGTCTGCGTGGAGTAGACGTCCGTCCCGCTCTTTACCGTCAGCGTGACGTCTTCCGTCTGGCTCGCCGGGTCATACACGAGAAACGGAATGCTGAGCAGTTCCCCCTGCGCCGCCGTCGTCTTTTCAAATGCCGACGCGATGATCACGCCGGTCTGTCCCGCCTGCACGCAGACGATGTCGTAGGTCAGTTTGTTGCTCGTGACGGTCTCGCCGTTGATCTGCGCGGTCATGTATACCTGCAGCTTGTGTGCGCCGTGCGCCATGGCCGGGAAGATCTTCGTCATCTGCCGGCCAGAGGACGTCACTGTCTCCGTTCCGGCTGCCGTGCCGTCGACGAAAAACCGCACCGTCTTTTCCACCGCCCCATACGGCGTGTACTTGAACGTGACGGCTCCGTCGTAGATCAGCGCGTCATCAAAGCTGGACGTGATAGACAGTTCCACCACGATGACGGTGTAGGTCAGCGTGCGGGATGTTCCCTCCGTGTTCTCCACCTTGATTTTCACTGTGTTCGTGCCAGCCGTCAGATACTGGGCAACGTCCAGCGTGTTCTCGCCCTGCGGCACGCTGACCGTCGCGGCGGCAGTGCCATTCACAGTTACCGTCCCGGCGCCCGCGCCGTCGTCGCCGCCGTCTGCGTCCACCGACGTGTACTTGAATTTCAGGTTTGCCGAGGCCCCGCCCGGCACGGTCAGGCTGCGCGATTCCAGCAGGTTTTTCAGTGTGACCGTGTAGTCGGCTCCGCCTCCGCCGCCACCGCCGCCGGATCCGCTGAACCCAACGAAAAACGGCGTGAAGCCATCCACGTCCTCGCCGCCAAGCTGCAGGTGCAGGTATCCGCTGTCGTCCACATAGCCGCTGTCAAAGCTCACCCCGCACGGGATGACGGCCCAGCCGTTTCGCTCCGCATTGAGCGTATACACGTTGTGGTCCGCTTTGCAGTAGTAGAAGAATCCCGGGTGCGCAGCGTCCAGCTCCGGCAGGTCGGCATAGGTGTCCACCTGCGTTAGGTTGTTGTCGCCCTTGTCGCCTTTGTCGCCCTTGTCGCCTCTCGGGATCCGGAAGTTAAACACCGCATCGCCCTGTGTCCCGCTATTGGTGACGGACACGTCGCTGCCTGGCGCGCCCGTACTGACGTTTCCGACTTTGATCGTCGCGGCGTTGCCCTTGTCTCCCTTCTCGCCTTTGTCACCTCTCGGGATCCGGAAGTCAAACACCGCATCGCCCTGTGTCCCGCTATTGGTGACGGACACGTCGCTGCCTGGCGTACCTGTGCTGACGTTTCCTACCTTGATCGTCGCGGCGTCGCCTTTGTCGCCTTTTGGGCCGACGACCGTGAAGTACGTCACGTCTTCAAACAGCACATCCAGCTCGTCGATATCGTCGTTTTCGACCCATGCTTCCAGTTCGTTCATTCCATCAGCTCCTCATCCAGGCTGTCTTTCACCCTGATCCTCGGGTTCGCCCACGGCTTCAGGATGTTTCCCGGCCCCTTGAAGTTGACCGTTACCTCCACCTCCTGCGCGCCCGTATCAAGCGACAGCGTGTCCTCCTGCGTCAGCGTCAGCAGAAATCGCTGCTTTTCCGCGTCGTAGGTCACATCGCCGGGCCACGTCTTTCGCACGTCACCGACCTTGAATGCGATCTCGTCCACATTGCCCAGCGGAAATTCTTCCTCGCTTTCCGTCATCCCGAGGCGCACGGCAAACACCTTTGCCTCGCCCCGCCTTACTCTCGGTGTGCCCATCCCGTCACCTCACAGCATCTGGTACACGAAGGTGTGCCCGGCCTCGTTTGCCCATGCGTTCGCTGTCACAAACGTCAGCACGCCGTTTTCGAACTTGATGTCCGCCTTGTCCTGCCACTGCCACGTTGCCGTCCCGTAAGCGGCGTAAACACTGCCCCACGGGAACACAAAGCCATACTTGCTGTTGCCGTAGATAAACAGCAGAATGCCGGCGCCACCGACGTTGATTGTCCTACCAGCCGCCCCGTCCGAGTTATAGCCCACATGCGTAAACAGCGATTCCAGGTCGACCTTTTCTTTTGTCACAGATTTCGCCGCCAGTTTTTGTTCCGTAACCGCACCGCTACTCAGCTTTTCGCTCCCAATCGCTCCATCTTTTATTTGGTCTCGTCCGACCGCTTTGTTCGCTATTTTTCTTGTTGTCACGGCGTAGCTTTTGATTTTGTCCTCCGTCACAGCATAGTTATCGATTTTGTTCTCCGTAACGGCGAATGTTGCGAGTCTGTCTTTCCCGACTGCGTAGTACCCGATCTTGTCCTCCGTCACGGCCCTATCCGCGATCTTTGGCGTTGTCACCGCCCCGTCCGCAATCTTTGGCGTTGTCACCGCCCCGTCCTCGATCTTTTGCGTTGTCACCGCCCCGTCCGCAATCTTTGGCGTTGTCACCGCCCCGTCCGCAATCTTCTGCGCCGTGATTGCGGCATCCGCGATGCCGGACTGTGACACGCCGGCGATCTGCGCCTGTACGGCTTCGATTGCCGACTGAACATCGCTTGCGTTCACGGCCGTCGTCTTTTTGAACCCGATGTTTTTTGCGGCGGTTTCCATCCCCAGCTCTTTGATCAGCCGCTTGACTGCCCCCATTACGGTTTTCGCGTCCTCGTCAAACTTTTCTTTGAGCTGCGCAGCCCGCAGCCGCTCGATGCGGTTCGGGTAATTGCTCAGCTTCGAGATTGTCCCGAGCACGTCCTCAGGAATCGTGAATGCCATTTGTGCCCTCCTTTACTTCCCGCCCGGCCTGTGGGCAGGCCGCGTTCCTGCATGCGTAAATCGCTACGCCGTACTCATCTCGGCGCAGCAGCATCATTTCAATTCCACATGTTTTGCACGTCACATCATCACGCCTCCTTCGTCCGCCGGCGGCATATAGCTTTCCGGCACCATTCCTCCGGCCTGTTCCCGGCCCGCCTGCTGCTCGGCAAACTTCTGCCCCTCGAACTGCTGCTTCCAGCCGTTGATGATTTCCTGCTTCTGCGGGATGTCCAGCACCTCCAGCTCTGCCGCCAGCACCTTGTAGTTCTGCGGCGTGACCTGCATCGCCGCCAGCCCCTCCAGCGCCTTGAGCGTTGCCTGCTTGCTGTGCACGATTCCGTCGCCTGCCGAAACGATCACGTCCACGCGCGGCCAGTAATCATATTCCTCGCGCACAATCTGCCCTGTCACGCTGTCCACTACCGCCGGCATCGTCTCCTTGTAGTTTCCTGACATGTAGTCAAAGCTGACGTCCGCCTCGTCTTTCTTTTTTGATCCGATGTAGATGTGGCGCGTCGTGTCGTAAAACTCCTGCACGCTCCAGTCAATCAGCTCATACAGCCGCTCAAAGCCGGACGTGCGGTCTGCGGTCTTGATGCTTGCCTGCTCGTCCGCGTCCGACCGCAGCATGGCCAGCGCTGTGGCCGTCGTTTGCCGCGTCGTCTCTTTGCCCTGACTGCTGTCAAAGTTGCGGTTCGTGCGCTGAATCTGCTCTGTGATCCACGCCACGCTGTCCGCCGCGTTGCGCAGTGGCTGCAGCCCTCCGAGTCTCTGTACACCGTTCAGCCGCCCATCGC
>ERZ809114.1385-NODE-1385-length-10675-cov-3.074105_pt1 | contig 10675 bp, 11 predicted proteins | sample MGYA00520519_ERZ809114 | MGnify/ENA primary metagenome ERZ809114 (study PRJEB31570, sample SAMEA3212991) | Homo sapiens | biome: human-gut; feature: human gut; material: fecal | place: Sweden | collected 2011 ...
GCTGCCGCATTGTGCTTTCACTTCTCCGTCCGCCAGGAAATATCTGCTTCCAGTCCCATTTCCCTGTACCACGGTCACCAGAAAATTATTTCTTCCCTTCTGTCCGTCTTTCAGTACATTATATAATTCAAAAAGATTCATCTTATCCCTCCTGCGGATCTTCGGCTGTTTTATCTGCTCCAAAGTATAGCATGTCACAGGACAGTTGTATAGCAATTCTCTGTAAATAAAAGAAGACATACCGATGTTTCCACATATGGACTACATCTGTACGTCTTACTTTTACAAAATGTTTATCTTCGGCATATTTATCTTTTATAATGCCTTGTAATACAGCGCAACAATATCCTGTTTTCGCGAAGAACGTGGGTTTACAGCAATATTTCCACTCTTCATGGCATCATCTGCCATCGCATCGATTTTACTTTCAATCTCATTCTCTGATACTTCTTTTCCTTTGGCCGCCTGGCGGATAGCTGTTGTCAGATCTGCCGGAATTCCGATATCTTCATTCAGTTCACGTATTGCGTCAACCAGCATCAATGGCTCGAACTCATCTTCAAATGCCGGAATCGGACTGATGTAATTATAGATTGTCAGATATCTTCCATGGTCTGCCAGGGCATTATATTCAGCAATCACCGGAAGCAGCACTGCATTTGCTACTCCATGTGCTACATCAAAAAATGCACTCACCGGATGACTCATCGCATGCACATTTCCAAGTCTTGCAAAAGAAAAGGCAATTCCTGCAAAAAGTGACCCTGTCAGCATGGCCTCTGCTGCTTCCAGATCTGTACGTCTTGCAACAAATCTGCGAATATTTTTTCCAATCAGTTCCATGGCTTTTTCTGCCATGGCATCGGAGAATGGTGATGCAGCGGTAGAAACATATGCCTCTTCCGCATGGATAAATGCATCAATTCCACATGCCGCTGCCACAGAAGCCGGTGCAGATGTCAGAAGCTCCGGATCAAGGATGGCATATGATGGAAGAAGTTCATAACTGAATACTGTCAGCTTATAATCCCTGCTATGATCCGTAATAACAGAAAATGCAGTCACCTCTGATCCGGTACCTGCGGTAGTCGGAATCGCGATCAGCGGAACGATCTTGCCCGGTACTTTATGTGCCCCTTCATACTCTGTGATACTGCCGCCAAATTTTGCTGTCACACCAACTGCTTTGGCAACATCCATCGGAGATCCTCCACCAAGAGCCACGATAAAATCTGCTCCGGCTTCTTTAAATGCCTCTGTAGCCTTTTCAACAGTCGTCACGGACGAGTTGGCCTCTACATCCGTAAAGATATCCACTTTCATACCAACTTCTTTTAGATAATCAGCCGCTTTGTCCACAATTCCCATTTTTCGCAGTGTAGGGCCGGAAATCAGCATGGCATGGGAACCACCCAGTTTTTTTGCACATTCCGGAAGTTTTGCCATCGTTCCTGCACCTACCATAATATTCTGTGGAATAAAAAATTCAAATGCTTCCATAACTAATCAGCCTCTTTTCTTCTATATAACTATATCATATCATTCAAAACTCCATATTTCCGATCTTATGCCGTCATTCTGGAAAGTACACGGTCAATTGCCGCATCAATAACCAGATCCAGCTCTTCATCATCAGCCTCCGGCATAAGAGATGCTGCATCTTCATCCGAAATGATCTCAATAAGGCTGCCGAATTTTTCTTTGTATTTCACTTTGCAGACTGCATAAAATACAACGCCAAGGAGACTCCATGCACCTACCATCATCCATTCCTGCATGATCAGTGTTCCGCCGGAACCCGGGATACAATACACCAGAACCATACAGCCGGAAAGGATCACTGCCATTGTACCTACAAATTTGTAAGCCGGTACACGATAAGGTCTTGGCATATCCGGTTCCTTTTTGCGAAGGATCAGGAAAGAGAGTGAAACCATACAATATGCAAGACAGCAGCCAAAGTTACCTGCATCGCAGATCCATACCATCATGACACGTCCTGCGAAAGGAGCGATCATCGTAAGGATACCGATCAGAATCAGTGCATTGACCGGTGTTTTGTGCTTTGGATGGAGTTTTGCAAATACTTTCGGAACCATGTAAGATTCTGCCATAGAATACAATGCACGGGAACCACCGATCATAAAGGAGTTCCAGGATGTAACAATACCGCACATACCACCTACGATGATAACCTTTGCCATCACCGAGGTTCCAAAGGCTTTTGCCATCGCATCTGCAGTTACCAGTCCTGTTGTACTCTGCGAAAGTGCAATCTCTTCCGGATTCAGAACATAACCAACTGCAAGGATTACAAAAGAATAAAATACAACTGACAGAATCATCATTTTACCAATCTTTTTGAGTGGTACATTGATTTCCTCTGCTGCCTGATCCAGGCTCATACATTTTGATTTTCGAATTCTTTTCAGATTTGCCGCAACATTTTTTGATAAATAATCCATAATTTATATCTTTTCTTTCTCTGTGAGCATTGATGCTTTCCACTCAGTTACGCTTAAGTGCCATTTCATTTCAGGAATTCATCGACATCTATTCCTCTGAATGACCGGATTGTCGGGAAATATCTGTGTTCTGACGGTTCTTTTTCCTGGGTATACCAGATTCCTTTCATGCCGCTCTCCCATGCACCTTCAATATCTTTTCGGACATTATCACCGATGAATGCACATTCTTCCGGACGAACTCCCGCTTTTTCCACACAGATATCAAAAAAATGATAATGTGGTTTCTCTGCCCCCGCTTCTTCGCTGGTAACAATAAAATCAATATATGATGTCACACCAATTGCTTCCAGTTTTCTGTACTGAACGTATGCAGTCATGTCTGTCCCGATTCCGATACGGATTTTTCTTTTTTTCAGCTCTTTCATAAATTCCAGGATTCCCGGATTTGACTGTATATGCTGAATAAATGTGTCCCAGTAGGCATGATACATATTTCGCGCATGCGGAAAAAGTGGCTGTTCGAGAAGTTCCAGCATACACTGCATCCGCAGCATACGGCTGTGGATTGCAGCAGTATCTGTTCCGATCCGGTCTGTCATGATTCGTCCGGCCTTTCTGTAGCAGGCCTGCATCTCGTCTGTTGTAATCCCAAACGAATCCCTGCAGTATACAGCCAAAGCTTCCATTCCATAAATATGATTTTCATCATAACTGTATAAGGTATTGTCTATGTCAAAAATGACCGCTTTTATCATCATGTTTCTCCTTGTCTTTTTTCCTGATTTCTATCTTACCCTATTCTTTTCCTTTTGACCATATAAAAATGCCGGTGCACATCTGTTTCTTTCAGATATACACCGACTTCTTCTTACTCTAAAATATGCTCTCTTCCCATGGAAATGATCGTTCTTACGTGATCATCGGCCAGAGAATAAAAAATAGATTTTCCGTCTCTACGGGCCTTCACCAGTTTATTCTGCTTGAGGATACGAAGCTGATGGGACACTGCGGACTGGGTCATGTTCAGGACCTTTGCCAGATCACAGACACACACTTCAGATTCAAACAGCACAAACAGGATACGGATACGGGTAGAATCCGCAAACACCTTAAACAGATCTGCCAGATCATACAGTTCTTCTTCGTCCGGCATAGTCTCATTCACGATCTTTAAAAGATCCTCATGAATCTCCTGGCAATCACAGATGATTTCTTCTCTCTCTTCTGCCATATTTTTCTCGCTTTCTCTCTAAATTATTCAGTTCAGGTAACTACAATTTTTTAACAAACAAAGTTCTGATCGCATTCAGCACTGCAATGATCATAACTCCGACATCTGCAAAAATCGCAACCCACATATTGGCAATACCCACTGCACCAAGAATCAGACAGATTACCTTGATTCCGATTGCAAAATAAATATTTTCATATACAATACGCATACATTTCTTTGCGATGCGGATAGCTTTCACGATCTTCATCGGATCATCATCCATAAGAACAACATCTGCTGCCTCAATAGCCGCATCCGATCCAAGTGCTCCCATGGCAATACCAATATCTGCTCTGGAAAGTACCGGGGCGTCATTGATACCATCCCCAACAAAGGCAAGTTTCTCTTTCTCTGTCTTTTTTGCGAGAAGTTCTTCTACCTTACTTACTTTATCAGCCGGAAGAAGTTCACTGTATACACGGTCTACACCAAGCTCTCCTGCTACCTGCTGTGCAACCTTATCAATATCGCCCGTCAGCATAACCGTCTCTTTAATGCCATTTTTCTTAAGATTTACAATTGCCTCTTTTGAAGTCGGTTTTAGGATATCCGAAATCAGGATATGCCCTGCATAAGCTCCATCGATTGCAACATGGATGACCGTTCCCACCTGATGGCACTCTACTGCCTCCACGCCGATACGTTTCATCAGTTTTGTATTTCCGACTGCAACAGAGATTCCGTCCACCTTCGCCGTAACACCATTTCCGCTGATTTCCTCTACATCTGTGACACGTTTCTGGTCAATTTCCTTACCGTAAGCAGTTTTCAGGCTGCGGCTGATCGGATGCGACGAAAAACTTTCTGCCAGTGCTGCATATTCCAGAATCTTTTTTTCTTCCATCGTGTTATGGTGAACACCTACAACTTCAAACACGCCCTTGGTCAGGGTACCGGTCTTGTCAAATACTACATATTTTGTATGGGCCAGAGTTTCCAGATAGTTGGATCCTTTGACCAGAACACCGGCATTGCTGGCTCCACCGATTCCCGCAAAGAACCCCAGCGGAATACTGATGACTAGAGCACACGGGCAGCTGATTACAAGGAATGTCAGAGCTCTGTAGATCCACTGGCCCCACATTGCAGGATTGTGAAGGAGCACGAGATTTACAAGCGGCGGCAGGATTGCCAGTGCAAGTGCTCCATAACATACTGCCGGTGTATAATAATGGGCAAATTTTGAAATAAAATTCTCAGATCTGGATTTACGGGAACTGGATTCTTCAATCAGTTCCAGAATCTTCGATACGGTCGATTCGTCAAATTCTTTTGTTGTCTTAATCTTCAGTACACCGGTCATATTGATGCATCCGCTGATGATCTCATCTCCCGCTTTTGCACTGCGCGGAAGGCTCTCACCGGTCAGTGCACTGGTGTTGAGGCTACTGTTTCCTTCTACGATCACGCCATCGATCGGGACTTTTTCACCCGGCTGTACGACGATAACGGAACCAACCTCAACTTCATCCGGATCTACTTTTTCTAACTTACCATCGTTTTCAATGTTAGCATAATCCGGGCGGATATCCATCAGTTCGGTAATGTTACGGCGGCTCTTTCCAACTGCATAGCTCTGGAAAAGTTCACCGATCTGGTAGAACAGCATAACCGCGATCGATTCGTTATAATCGCCGCTTTTTTCATAAACTGCCAGCGCAAATGCACCGATTGTTGCAATGGCCATCAAAAAGTTTTCATCGAAAACCTGACCATTTTTGATTCCTTTAAATGCTTTCTTTACAATATCATATCCGATAACCAGATAAACTGCCAGATAGCAGATAAATCTCGGAATTCCCGTAATCGGAACAAAATGCAAAGCGATCAGTAACACCGCTGCTATGATGATACGTGCCAGCATTTTTTTCTGCTTTTTATTCATAACCTCTTTCCTCCCGCCATTTATTTAAATGCCCTGCCGCATCCGCAGCAGAGCATTCTCGTTTCATCTTATAAATAAATCTCGCAATCGTCTTCTACTTTCTTACAGTTCTTCAGAACTTCTTTCATTACGCTGTCCGGATCCTGTCCTTCTTCAAATTCTACTTTCATCTTGAGCATCATGAAATTCACGCTTGCATCTTTAACACCTGCTGTGTTCTTAGCTGCTTCTTCCATTTTATTTGCACAATTTGCACAGTCAACTTCAATTTTGTAAGATTTCTTCATAGTAGTATTCTCCTTCTCATATATGTTTTATTCACGTTTTCATATGAACATTCATTCATATGTTTGATTGTATTATAACACTACCCTCATATATGTCAATATATTTTAAAGAACTTTTCAGACGATTTATGCACAAAAAAATCCTCTCAGTATTGTAAGTGCCACTGCTTCTGTCCACACAGTCTCGCAGAACTGGTCTACACAACAGGCTTTTTCAAGTCGATATCCCGCCTGCAAAAATGCCTCCAGATCACGTGCAAGACTGGTTGCTTTACAGGAGACATACACAATACGGTTTACCCCATAGGAAAGGATCTTCGGCAGTGCTTTCGGATGGATTCCATCGCGAGGTGGATCCAGGACGATCACATCCGGCTTCTCAGTCAGATCATCCAGAACCTTCAGGACGTCACCGGCAATGAATTTACAGTTATCCAGTCCGTTCAGCTTCGCATTCTCTCTTGCTGCTGCAACTGCATCTTCCACGATTTCCACACCGATCACTTCTTTTGCTACCGGAGCAAGCAGCTGCGCGATCGTTCCGGTTCCACTGTAAAGATCAAACACTTCCATTCCACTCGTATTCTGGATATAATCACGCACAATATTGTACAGTACTTCCGCAGCCAGTGAATTCGGCTGGAAGAAAGAAAATGTGCTGATGCGGAATTTCAGTCCGAGCAGTGTCTCATAGAAATAGTCCTGTCCATAAAGTATCCTTGTCTCATCGCTCTGAACTACATCTGAAAGTGAATCATTAAGAATATGCATGATTCCAACAATCCTGCCCTCCAGTGGAAGAGCCAGAAGCTGATCTTTCAGCGGTTCCAGATCATACTCTTCCTGAGTGGTCGTTACAAGATGCACCAGAATCTCACCGGAAGTAACACCTCTTCTCAACATCAAGTGCCGCAGATAACCGGTGTGCTGCAGTTTCCTGTAATAAGAAGCTCCTTTTTCTCTGAAAAATTCTCTTACACAAGTCAGGATATCCGTCATATCCTTATGCACCAGCTTACAGTCGTCAGTATTCAGGATATCATACGTACTTCCCTTCTTATGCAGGCCAAGGGACAGTGGTCCGTCTTTGACCTCATCTCCAAAAGAAAACTCCATCTTATTGCGGTATCCGAATTCGATCGGGCTTCCGTGAATACCCTCCCATTCAAAAGCTGCATTTCCATTCTCATCTATCTGACCACCCTGGATCAATGCCTCTTCCAGAAGCTCTCGTATCTGTGTCTCTTTCATATGAAGCTGGTCTTCATAGGACATTGTCTGATACATGCAGCCACCACATGCCGGAAAATTGCTGCATACCGGTTCTCTTGTCTCCAATGGTGATTTTTCTATTACCTCCAGGATACGTCCCTGTGCCCTTCCGGAACGTTTCTTCTGAATCATAAAGCGTACCTTCTGTCCCGGAATTCCGTTCTTGATCAGAACCTTCTGATCCTCCACAAAAACATATCCCTTATTCGGGAAGTCCACCTTCTCTATTACACCTTCGTAAATTTCACCTTTTTTCATGCTTTCTATTCCTCATTTATATATTTGAAACACTTGCATCCAGCTGTCTCTTCGTAACCCTCACTCTTTTGTCCTTGACAGAGCAGTAAAACAGCCCCGGTTATCTGCCGGAGCTGTTTGAACTTCATGCTACGCTTACTCTGTTGCCATTCTCTCTGCAAGCAGTCATCTTACTCTTCTTCATCCTCGAAGTAATCATCAAAATCATCATCGAAATCTTCTTCAAAATCTTCCAGATAATCCGGAGCAAAGAAGCGATATACTGCAAATGCGATTCCTGCAACTGCTGCAACTGCGCCTATGATAGCCAGTACCCAGAGGACTGTATTTTTTTCTTTTTCGTCTTCTTTTTTCTTTAAAGCAGCAAGTAAATCCTCAATTTTCTCGTTCAGGTTTAAATTATTCAGATTCATGACGGGCACCTTCCTCTCACTCATTTATAGGTCATAGTATACCACTAATCCATCCATTTTACCATATTTTCTCGCAAATTTTCGATTATGTTTCTGCACCTTATCCATCCAGAACTTCTGATACACCAATCCGCTCCCCAAGTTTTACTCTTGTCTCAATTCCCTTTTCGGAATTCATAAAGATGTCTGGATCAGGCAGTACCCGTTCCTTCTGTGTCATCAGTATGACCGTCGAACCACCAAATGCGAAATTTCCTTTTTCTTTTCCCCGTTTTACACGGCCACGAAGTGGTACATTCTCAATCCTGCCGACCATCAACGCTCCGACTTCCATCATCAGAACAGTTCCAAAATTCACAGTCTTCAACAACGCATATTCTCTTGTATTTTCTTTGTAGATTGGATACACATCATTGGCGACCGGATTGACCGTATGCAGTTCACCCGGAATATGCACTCTCCGGGATTCAAATCCATCATCTATATAGATATATCTGTGATAATCGTCCACACATAAACGGAACACCCAGAGAAGTCCGCCTTCGTATCGTTTCGCCAGAACCGGATTCTTCAGAAGTTCAGCAACTGTATAGGATGTATGTTTGATTTTTACATGACAGTTCTCACTGATCGGATAAACACTCACCCTGCTGTCGCAGGGACTGACAAAAGCTTCCGGTACCATATCAATTTCTCTGGCACCCTCTCGAATCTGTCTGGTAAAAAAATCATTGTACGACCAATACTTTTTCGGTTCATAATCTCTCATATCAATTCCTGCATGTCTTATAAATGCCGGAACCGCCAGTGCAGATACTCTGGAGTCCAGAATTCTGCCCCCAATCTCTGAAAGTACAGGATTTACAAGAGGTTTAAGTAAAGCCCTGCCAATCGCAGAGCCATACATTTTTTCCAGGAATCTGTCCTGAAACGAATCATTTTCAGTTACATGACCTTTTCGGTCTGCCGTATATGTTGTCATGCTGCTGCTCCTTTCAACTTCCTGACCGTATGATAATGAGCCCACCATCCTTCTTTGTAAAAAAGAATAAACACACCCCCCCCACTGCCACAACTGCAACCAATACCACCAGTTCCTGATTGGTCGGCTTACGGAAACGGAAATTAAAAATAAACAAGAATCCTACGATCAGCATCGCTGCATGAAGCAATCCCACAAAATAACGAAATCCCGGGAAAAATACCGATGCCACAAACAGAAGCGGCATGATCACAGCCATAGATGTGATCGGAAGTCCCTGATAGTACTTGCGGTTCTCAGATGTCTCGCTCTGGCGTTTTGCCTCCATCACATTAAAGTATGCAAGACGGATCACTCCTGCCATCCCGTAAAATGCAAGGATCGCAATGCTGTATGCTTTACACATTCCAAGTTTGTAGCCCAGAATGATTGGAAAAATCCCAAAACAGACAATGTCACAGAGAGAATCGATCTGAATGCCAAAGGATTTCTCATCATCGGTCCGGTTCTTCTTTGTCCGGGCTATCTTTCCATCAAACATATCACACAGTCCGGAAAAAGCCAGACAGGATACTGCCAGCGTAAGCCTCCCGTCGATCGCACAAAACATACCCAGGATGGATGAAACAAGACTGATATATGTAACAACTACTGTATAATCATAAAATCCTATCATTCGTAACTCTCCTTATTATCTTTGCCATGCCCCTGTCCGATCGTAAGCTGTGCCACAATCGTAAAAAGTGCACTGATCAAAAGCTCCCCATAATAACCAAGTCCTCTGCTGAGAACCATCCCCGGCAGAAGTAATGTGCCAAATACCGGGGTAAATATTGTCAGGAACAACGTCTCACTGATTCCCATACCTCCCGGAAGCGGAAGCATATCTACAGAAACCGAGATCACTGCCTGAAGAAACAGCACCGTCCAGAATCCTGTTCCTGACAGTGAAAATGCTTTATATACAAACCATGTTACTGCAAACATTGCCATTCTCTGTACAAATGTGATCGCAATGATATTCACGATCACTCTCGGATGTGTCTTCAGATAAGCAGCTGTATCTCTGTAAGTATCCATGGAATCTTCCAGTTTTTTCAGTCTTCCTTCTTTGTGACGAAGAATACGGAATTTCTCAAGAATCGAAAGTCCCCATACAAGAAATGATCTGGCAAGCAGTGGATGAAATACCAGAATCGTCATAAGAGTCACACAGAAAATATTCAGCCCCAATCCCAGATAGAAAACAGGAAGAATTCCTTCCAGATACTGATGCAGGAATCCTCTTCCAAACACAGCCACTCCGATACCGACCACCACCAGCACCAGCTTATAGGTGATCGTAATGATCATCAGAATAACCGCAGAAACTGGAATAGATATGTTTTTCTTTTTCATATAATATGCCTGCATTGGCTGTCCACCACTCGCAGATGGTGTAATACAGCTGAAAAAGAATCCTACCGATGAAAAGAGAAAACAGGTTCTTTTTTTCAGTTTTATTCCATAGGACCGCATCATATACCATATGATGATCGACTCACCCCAGATAAAGAATGCCACCAGTGCAAGCCCAGGCACGAGCCATCGTTTATCCGCACTCCGAATGGCATCCATCATAGCCCCGAGATCTTCTCCATGAAACACTCCATAAATTGTGAGCACAAAGACAATGATCAGGAAAGCTCCATTAAAGATCACTCTTTTATTTTTTTTCATAAGCAGCTCACCCTTCTGTAGATTTCAGAATCTTTTTCTCGATCCTGCTGCCAAATCTTTCGTAAATTTTGTACAGATTTGTGTTTCTTCCGATACAGAAACACAGTTCTGCAAGAAG
>ERZ809114.1389-NODE-1389-length-10664-cov-3.275992_pt1 | contig 10664 bp, 8 predicted proteins | sample MGYA00520519_ERZ809114 | MGnify/ENA primary metagenome ERZ809114 (study PRJEB31570, sample SAMEA3212991) | Homo sapiens | biome: human-gut; feature: human gut; material: fecal | place: Sweden | collected 2011 ...
CAGAGATATACAGTCGCTGTGTGACAAGTGGGACAGAGATGATTTCAATTAAAAAATCTGGGGTTTTTCCCCAGATTTTTTTTAGTTCAGAGCTTCTTTCAGAGCTTTTGCAAGCTGATCCGGGCAGGATGTTGGTTTGAAGCCACAACGAATCCCTTCCATTCTGCTGATAGCTTCTTTGGCATCCATGCCTTCTACCAGTCTGGCAACGCCTTGTGTATTACCGGAGCAGCCGCCCTGGAATTTTACATCATGAACTTTTCCTGCATCGTCGATCTCAAATGAAATGGCGCTTGAACAGACACCAGATGTTTTATATACCATAATCTTAACCTCCTGAGTTCAGTTATTGTAAATAATAACAATATATTTTTCCAATAAGTATACCAGAAAAGGACAAAGCGGACAAGTCTGCCGCAGATTTTCCAGAGGAATTCCCCGTGAAGCAAAAAAAGTTTCCATATAAACGCAACATTTGCTATAATAGACTATGCTATTTACAATCAGGGATGATAACAGATTACAGTGCCCGGCTTTTCAGAAAAAGGGCACGATGATAAAGGAGATTACAATATTATGAGATGTATTGGTATTATAGGAGCAATGGAAGTTGAAGTAGCAAGTCTCAAAGAACAGATGAAAGATATTCAGGTGACACGTAAGGCTTCCATGGAATTTTATTCAGGTATTATCGAAGGAAAAAACGTAGTTGTTGTCCGTTCTGGAATTGGTAAGGTCAATGCAGCAGTCTGCACACAGATTCTGATCGATGATTTCAAAGCAGAAGTAGTGATCAACACCGGTATCGCAGGAAGTCTGAATGCAGACATCAACATTGGAGATATCGTTGTTTCCACAGATCTGATCCATCATGATATGAACGCCGTTGCATTTGGTTATCCGGTTGGACAGATTCCGCAGATGGAAGCTTTTTCTTTCCACAGTGATGATGCACTTCGCGCACTTGCAGTAAAAGCATGCAAAGAAGCAAATCCTGATATCGAAGTATTCGAGGGACGCATTGCATCCGGTGACCAGTTTGTGGCAGACCAGGGTGTCAAAGATTTTATTACAAAAGAATTTGGAGCATACGCTGTTGAAATGGAAGGCGCGGCAATCGCACAGGCAGCATATCTGAACAATGTACCTTTCCTTGTGATCCGTGCAATTTCTGACAAAGCAGATGGAAGTGCAGAGATGGATTATCCGACATTCGAAGCGCAGGCAGCAGAGCACAGTTTCAAACTGACACTCCGCATTCTGAAAGACATTCAGGGCTGAAGCGCACACTTGAAAAGATTCTGCATAGAATGTTATAGATGATGACGAAACAGGAGCCTGTCCATGTATTATGACAAGTTTCTTCCATTTTATATGACGTATGCAGATTCTTCTCTTTACAACAGAGAGAGAATACAGGAGCAGGAATTTGCTCTGATGAAATCTTATTATCCGGAAACTGCCCGCAAAATTCAGGAAAAAGTTGAAGAAGAATGTCAGCTTATGGATTATGAGGGAAGCAGACTTTATGATGAGCATCCGGACAAATTTATGATGCATCGGCTTTACAGGCAGATACGTTCTCAGGTAGACGGAGAAATGGCAGCGCAGGAGATTCCTGATGAATTTCTGGATGAACTGATCCAGGTGCTTTTGTATCAGGAGATTTCCAGGCGCCGGTGCAGACGACGCAGATACCGTGGATTCTGACAGTTGAGCGAATAAGAACACTGCAGTTCGTAATGCCGGAATCCGATGGTGTACACAGGGGCATTACAGAGGGATTATGAAAGATTAAATATGATGACATTACAGGAATTTTTGGAAAAACAATTTGATGAAGACCTGATGCTTGCAGTCTTAAGCGGCCAGCGGAGTAAGGAAAAAGAGGCTCCTTCCAAGGTGCGGATCCGCCAGATAGAACTGAAAGGCAGCGTCTGTTATCAGGCATCCTCCACGGTGGGAACCAAGGTCCTTCACTCCAATTACAGCAGAGAAGAAGTGATCGCATATGTGGAACAGAGTCTTCAGGAGGGTGGATTTTCCCAGCTGCAGGTGCAGGGAAGATGCAAAGATGGCAGTGTTCTTGTCAGCAAAAAGGGTAAAGTAACTGTCAAAGTGAAAGAGCATCAGGCGAAAGAGCCTGTTCAGATTCTGGCACACAATCGTGTGAAACAGTATATATTGAAGGAAGGAACTCCGGTTCCATTCCTGGTGGATCTGGGAGTTATGAATAAAGAAGGAAAGATCCATCGTCCGGCTTATGACAAGTTTAAACAGATCAACCGTTTCCTGGAGTTTATTGAGGATATTCTTCCGGCATTGTCCAGGGAGCGGGAGGTCACGATCCTGGATTTTGGATGTGGCAAATCATATCTGACATTTGCCATGTATTATTATCTGAAGGAACTCAAAAAATATGACGTTCATATCATTGGGTTGGACCTGAAGGAAGATGTGATCCGGAAATGCAATGGACTGGCAGAAAAATACGGATATGAGAAACTGCATTTTCTGTGTGGTGATATTGCGGAATATGAAGGTGTGCAGAAAGTAGATATGGTGGTAACGCTCCATGCATGTGACAAAGCAACCGATTATGCACTTGCCAAAGCGGTTGAGTGGGATGCGAAGGTGATACTGTCTGTTCCATGCTGTCAGCATGAACTGAATGACCAGATTCAGAATAAACTGCTTTCTCCGGTGCTGAAATATGGACTTCTGAAAGAAAGAATGTCTGCACTTCTTACAGACGGAATCCGTGCAGAACTTCTGGAATCGAAGGGATACAGTACGCAGATTCTGGAATTTATTGATATGGAACATACACCGAAGAATCTCCTGATCCGGGCAGTAAAGACAGGCAGATCCCGTTCGGGTGAAGCTTTGAAAGAGATGACGGATGCCATTCATGGCCATCTGACTCTGGAAAAACTTCTCTATCCGGATGGATTTGATGCGAAGGAGGGAGTATGAGAACCATAACAAGATTTTTGAGAAGGTTTTTAATACTTCTGATCGTGTTTGTAATGGGAGTAGCGGGAACTGCTTTTCTCATGAATAATGAGACGACGGATGATCGTTCCGATATGAATAATCCGACGTTGCCGGAAGTAATGGTGGATTTTAACGGTACGCTGGCAAACAGAATGTATGGATATCGCCAGCCGATGGAAGCAGATTTTGTCCGCGATAGTGTAACACCGCTGGATACAACAAAGAAACTTACGATCGCCGTTAATCCTTATGAGGAAAAAATCAAAAGTCTGTCCTATGAAGTGCGTACTTCGGATGGAACCAAGATCGTTGAGAATCGTAAGGTCAAGAGCCTTGACAGCTCAGGATCTGACGGATATCTGCGTGCACAGATCGAGATCAGTTCCGGTCTTTTGATGAATCAGGAGTATTCCCTTCAGATCTCACTGGATACCAGTGACGGAGAAGCGTATTATTACACAAGAGTAGTTTCCAGGTCTTCGACGAATACGGAGGATTATGTGAAGTTTGCTTCCAGCTTTGCACAGATGTGCATGGATAAAAACGCTGCAGACGGACTCGCGGCTTATCTGGAATCTGCAGAATCTTCTTCAACAAATTTTACAGCTGTGACGATACAGTCACCACTTTCTACGATCAGCTGGGGAAATTTAAGCCCGCAGATATCCAAGAAAGGCATCCCGGTCATTAAAGAGATCAATGAGACGACGGCAAGTATTTCGCTGAAATATGAAATAAAGGCAGCCAACGAAAACGGTGGTGCAGAGTATTACAATGTAACGGATTTTTACCGGCTTCGCTATACGGATACCAGAATTATGTTGTTGGATTTTCAGCGAAGTGCAGATCAGGTATTTGATCCTCAGCAGACAGTGATCACAGATGATGGGCTGCTTCTTGGAGTCCGGGACAAAAACGTCACGATGCTTTCCAATGAAGATGGCAGTGTGACTGCTTTTACGCAGGAAGGTGCCTTGTGGACTTATGCACCGGATACCGGCAAATTTGTAGATATCTTTGATTTCCGCAGAAAATCAAATGGAGATTTTCGTGACTCCAGAATAGAACATGATATCAAGCTGCTGGGCATTAATGACAGTGGGGATCTGGATTTCATGGTTTATGGTTATATGAACCGCGGAACATATGAAGGATATTGTGGCGTTGGAATCTACCATTATGACCATGATCAGAATGTTGTAGAGGAACGTGTGTTTATTCCAACGTCAGAATCATTTGAATTCCTGAAATCAGATCTTGGAACGCTGAGCTATGTGAATAAAGATAATCAGCTGTTTCTTTTGCTTGCAGGCAAGCTTTATCAGATCAATATTGATGAAAGCAGTTATGATGTGCTTGCAGATAATATTGATGGAAATCAGTTTGCGGTTTCGGCTACCAATGCGCATGCAGCATGGCGGATCAGCGACGGTGATCAGGCTGGTCAGGTAAAATTCATCGATTTTGACACACTGGAAACAAGAAACGATACACCGGATGCAGGACAGAGCCTTCGGGTGCTGGGATTTATGAATGAAGATGTGATCTATGGAATCGTTTTGGACGGTGACAGTCTTACAGATGAAAACGGACATACTACAGATGGAATTACTTTAATTAGAATTGAAGGTTTTGACGGAACTGTCAAAAAGGAGTATCATCAGGATGGATATTATATTACAGATGTGACGGTCGGAAGTACCCTTATGCAGTTTAATCTTTCTGAAAAAACTGGAAGCTCTTATACTGTGAAAAATAAGGACAACATCATGAATAATCAGGCAGCGGCAGCAAAGGTTGTTTCTGCTGAACAGAGCAGTACAACCCGCCAGGGCGTGATCGTCAAGCTGGCATTTGACAACAAACCGGAAACAGACGAACCGTTGATTCTTACTGCAAAGATGAAAAATACAGGGGAAAAAACAGTTCAACTGGATGTTGACAAGAGTCAGATCAGTAATATTTATTATGTATATGCAAAGGGCGGACTGGATAGTACGTGGACAGATCCGGCACAGGCAATTCTCCATGCAGACAGTCTGACAGGTGTGGTTCTGAACCGGGCACAGCAATATGTATGGGAACGTGGAAATATGAAAACACAGCTGACGCTGAATACAGAGGATGTTCCGGAGATCATTCGAAGTGGTTCCTGGGACAAAGACGTTCTGCAGCAGGGACTGGGAGATTCAGGAACGGTGATCGACCTTACCGGATGCAGTTTGGAAAATGTACTCTATGAAATCAGTGCACAGCGTGCGGTTATAGCCAAGACCGGTGCAGATTCCAGTGTAGTGATCGTTGGATACGATCAGTACAATACCTGGCTTCTTGATCCGGCAACAGGCGAAGTAAGTCCTTACGGAATGAACGACAGTACAGCGTTATTCCAGGCAGCAGGAAATGTCTTTATTTCCTATCTTGATAACCAAAAATAAATTTAACAGGGGGACAGGCTTATGTTAAGCAAAAGCATCACGAAACTTGTACAGTATGGAATGGAAACAGGGCTGGTACCGGAGTGTGAAAAAAATTACACCATCAATCTTCTTCTGGATGTATTTCATGAAGACGAATATGTAGAACCGGAAGAGAGCTTTTCTGATGTAGATCTGGAAGAAACTTTAAATGAACTTCTGGATGAAGCCGTAAAGAGAGGTCTGATCGAAGATAGTGTTGTGTATCGTGATCTTTTTGATACAAGACTGATGAACTGTCTGATGCCGCGTCCGGCACAGGTTCAGAAAGAATTCTGGGATAAGTATCAGAACAGTCCGCAGGAAGCTACCGATTACTTCTATAAATTAAGCCAGGACAGCAACTATATTCGCCGCTATCGTGTAAAGAAAGATCAGAAATGGAAAGTAGACAGCCCGTATGGCGAAATTGATATTACCATTAATCTCTCCAAACCGGAAAAAGATCCAAAAGCGATCGCAGCAGCAAAAAATGCGAAAGCAAGCAGCTATCCAAAATGTCTCCTTTGTCCGGAGAATGAAGGATATGCAGGTCGTGTCAATCATCCGGCAAGACAGAATCACAGAATCATTCCGATCACGATCAACGATACACCATGGGGCTTCCAGTATTCTCCATATGTATATTACAATGAGCATTGCATCGTGTTCAACAGCAAGCATACGCCGATGAAGATTGAGAGAAACACCTTTATCAAACTGTTTGATTTCGTAAAACTGTTTCCTCATTATTTCCTGGGATCCAACGCAGATCTTCCGATCGTTGGTGGTTCTATCTTAAGTCATGATCATTTCCAGGGCGGACATTATACATTTGCAATGGCAAAAGCTCCGATTGAGAAGCATGTGACGATTCCGGGATTTGAAGATGTGGAAGCCGGCATTGTCAAATGGCCGCTTTCCGTACTTCGTATCCGCCACAAAGATTCTGCGCGTCTGGTCGATCTGGCAACTCATGTACTGGAAGTATGGAGAGGATATACCGATGAAGCTGCATTTGTTTTTGCAGAGACAGATGGAGAACCGCACAACACGATCACACCGATCGCACGTAAAGCAGGTGATATGTTTGAACTGGATCTGACTCTGAGAAACAACATCACAACAGAGGAAAATCCGCTTGGTGTATATCATCCGCATGCAGAGTATCATCACATTAAGAAAGAAAATATCGGTCTGATCGAAGTTATGGGGCTGGCAGTTCTTCCGGCAAGACTGAAAGAAGAACTGGAACTTCTGGAAGAATACATTCTGGAAGGAAAAGATATCGCATCCAACGAAAAGATTGAGAAACATGCCGCATGGGCAGCTGAATTTCTTCCGAAATACAAGGATATCAACAAAGAGAATGTTCATGAAATCCTTCAGAAAGAAGTTGGTATTGTATTTACACATGTTCTGGAAGATGCCGGTGTTTACAAATGCACACCGGAAGGCAGAGAAGCATTTATGAGATTCATCGAATCATTATAAAAAAACACATAATATACAAAAGACAGGGACTTAAGGCGCAGAGCTTTGAGTCCCTGTCTGCATATAAAAAGCACAGACGGGACAGTAGCATATTACAGTCCGCAAACAGAACTGTGTTAAAATGACATTATAAGGTATGTTTGGAGAATGTGAAAACAGTGCGAAGGAAATTCCGGCAAAGGAGGCATGGAATGAAGCAAAAATATGTACTTACAGCAGTGGCGGTTGTGGCTGTCGGAGCGGTGGTATTGGGTACGGTCCCGATGTGGGAAGGGACGAATTCTGTGAAACAGGAGGAGACCAGAACGAGTATTATTGAGGATCCGGTAAATACAGAAACAGAAGAAACCGGTACGCCAACGCCTCTTCCGACGACGGCCCCGGTTACTGGAATTTCTCATACGGACAGTTATGAAGATCTTTATGCCCAGGTAAAAGAATGGCAGAATAATTCTTCATACAGTAATGTTCAGCCCCGCATCATGACTGTTGAAGAGTCAGCAGATGCGGCAGGGACAGACTCGGCTGCTTCAAATTCCAGTATGGCGGCAACTATGCCGGAAGAACCGATTGACCAGGAATATGGCTTTGATCCATCATCAGAAGGTAAAGATTATTCTACGACCACCACACAGGAAGAACTGATTGATGAGGCAGATATCGTAAAAACAGATGGCAGCTGTATTTATGCCATGGACAGTAAAGGAACATTGCGTATTGCAGATGCAGCGTCCATGAAATTACTCTGTGAGATTAATGGAGAGAACAGCTCCGATTATAAGGAAATGTATGTGGATGGTAATTGCCTGCAGCTGATCTGTCAGCAGGAAGATTATATAACCTATAAAGGCAGTATAGATCTTCTGTCAGCAAATGCAGGTGGAGAAAAGAATACAGATGGAGTCCGAACCAGTTATAGTATGCCGGTAACTACTGTGACAGTAGAAACCTATGATATCTCAGACAGGGAAAAACCCCAAAAGACAGGCGTTTATCATCAGGATGGAAGTTATCTTTCCTCTCGAAGAACTGATGGAAGAATGTATCTTTTTACATCATATACTCCGGAAGTCGGAGACAGCGCAGATCAGTTACAGTACTATGTGCCAAGGTGCGGAGAAGAGTATATTGCCTATGACCATATTTACCTTCCGACACCGGAAAAAGATTTTTCTTATAATGGCAGGATATATCTGGTAGCAGGGGCTGTCGCGCAGGAGAATCCGGATCAGGCAACAGATGTTATGGCCGTTGTTAGCAGCGCAAATATTTTTTATGTCAGTGAAAATAATATCTATTCAGCAACAGAAATCTGGAATGACCGGGAAACTCGTACGGAAATTGTACGAATCGGCTACAGAGACGGGAAATTTACCGACGGGGCAGCAGGTTCTGTAGTGGGGGAACTTCACAACAATTTTTCCATGAACGAGGCAGATGACTGTCTTCGCATTGTAACCACTGTTGAAGGCTGGGATAAAGATTATAGTAATTTTTCCAGAAGTAATGGATTATATGTGCTGAATGAGAAACTCAAAACAATTGGAAAGATTGAAGATCTGGCAGAGGGAGAGCAGATAAAGGCTGCACGGTTTATGGGAGATACAGGATATTTTGTCACATATCGAAATACGGATCCTCTTTTTGCAGCAGATCTTTCTGATCCGAAGAACCCCAGGATTATGAGCGAACTGAATATTACCGGATTTTCTGAGTATCTGCATTTCTACGGAGAAAATCAATTGCTGGGAATCGGCTGGGAAACAGATCCGGATACAGGCAATGTGACGGGGATGAAATGTTCTATGTTTGATATTTCCGATCCATCAGATGTCAGAGAAACAGACCGTTTTATATTAAAGGATGTTTCATTTTGTGACGCGCTTTATAATTACCATGCGATTCTTGCAGCTCCGAAGAAAAGTCTGTTCGGGTTTGCTTATGGAATCTATGGAGATAATACTGATGTATATGACAGCAGTGAGAATTATTATTATGCACTGCTTTCCTATCATGATCAAAATGGATTTGAGCCGCAGATGTATCTGAATATCAATGACAGTGAACTTTTTGCAGGTTCCATGAGTTATCAGGATTATTGCAGAGTACGCGGCGTGTATATCGGAGATATGTTTTATCTGGTAACAGAGAAAGGAATTGTTTCTTATAATATACAGAAGGATTATGAACAGACCGGAACCCTTAAATGGGAAGCTTAAACGCAATAAAACCATGTTTCTCCTGTATTTACTCCTTGCAGTAATCCAACGAATAGTCTATACTAGAAAGCAATTGGATGAGAATGAAGACAGAGAGGTATAGATTATGAAGCTCACAACTGTAAAAGAAATTTATAAAAACAGAGAAGAATACCTGAATAGGGAAGTAACTGTAGGAGGATGGGTACGAAGCGTACGTGGTTCCAAGGCATTTGGTTTTATCGTACTTCATGATGGTACTTTTTTTGAGACACTGCAGGTTGTATATCACGACAATATGCCGAATTTTGCCGAGATCAGCAAGCTGAATGTAGGCGCTGCTATTATCGTCAGGGGAACTCTGGTTCCGACACCGGAAGCAAAACAGCCGTTTGAAATTCAGGCTGATGAAGTACAGGTAGAAGGCGCATCTGCACCGGATTATCCGCTTCAGAAGAAACGTCATACTCTGGAATACCTGAGAACCATGACACATTTGAGACCGAGAACAAACACTTTCCAGGCGGTATTTCGTGTACGTTCCCTTTGTGCATACGCGATCCACAAATTCTTCCAGGAAAGAGGTTTCGTATATGTACACACACCGCTGATCACAGGAAGTGACTGCGAGGGTGCGGGAGAGATGTTCCAGGTTACTACACTGGATATGAAGAATCCTCCGCTGAATGAAGACGGTACTGTAGATTACAGTCAGGATTTCTTCGGCAAAGAGACTAATCTTACAGTAAGTGGTCAGCTGAACGGTGAGACTTATGCACAGGCATTCCGCAATATTTATACATTCGGACCGACTTTCCGTGCAGAGAACTCCAATACAACACGTCATGCTGCTGAGTTCTGGATGATCGAGCCGGAATGTGCATTTGCCGATCTGAATGACAATATGGATCTTGCAGAGGACATGCTGAAATACGTGATCCGTTATGTGCTGGAGAATGCTCCGGAGGAGATGAACTTCTTCAATTCCTTTATCGACAAAGGACTTCTGGATCGCCTGAACCATGTAGTGGATTCTGAGTTTGGTCATGTGACTTATACAGAAGCAATTGAACTTCTGGAGAAAAACAATGACAAATTCGATTACAAAGTATTCTGGGGATGCGACCTTCAGACAGAGCATGAGCGTTATCTGACAGAAGAAATCTTCAAGAAACCTGTATTTGTGACAGATTATCCGAAGGAGATCAAGGCATTCTACATGAAACAGAACGAGGATGGCAAGACAGTTGCTGCCATGGACTGTCTGGTACCTGGAATCGGTGAGATCATTGGTGGAAGCCAGAGAGAGGATGATTACGATAAGCTGAAAGCACGTATGGATGAGCTGGGACTGAAAGCAGAAGACTATCAGTTCTATATGGATCTCCGTAAATATGGTTCCACACGTCATTCAGGATTTGGACTGGGATTTGAACGCTGCGTAATGTATCTGACAGGTATGGGCAATATCCGTGACGTAATTCCATTCCCAAGAACAGTTAACAACTGCGATTTATAA
>ERZ809114.1399-NODE-1399-length-10606-cov-3.666003_pt1 | contig 10606 bp, 8 predicted proteins | sample MGYA00520519_ERZ809114 | MGnify/ENA primary metagenome ERZ809114 (study PRJEB31570, sample SAMEA3212991) | Homo sapiens | biome: human-gut; feature: human gut; material: fecal | place: Sweden | collected 2011 ...
CCGCAGCGGATGATGGCAAAGCCAATATACTGCGCCGTGGTGTCCCAGTCGATCACACCCTGATACTGGCTGACATCGATACCGGCGCCTGTGATCCGTTCGCCGGCGGAGAGCACATCAGGAGATGCAGCGTCCTCCGCCGGGAGCTGCGCGGCGGAGGCGCTGCCAGCCAGCAGCGCGCACAGAAGCAAAATGGAAAGCAGTCGTTTTCGCATGGTATTCCTCCGATCTGATGGTGATGGGCGTATGGCTTTGCTTCCCATTGTAAGGCCAAACGCCGGAAAAGGCAACCGCAGATGCAGGAAAGAAACACGGCGCTCTGCCGCAGCAGAGCGCCGTGTTCGATATGCGTTTTAGAACATCTTGATGTACGCGTCGCGGTCAGGGCCGACGGAGACGTACTTGATGCGGCAGCCGACGGCGGCTTCCAGATAGTGCACGTAGTCGAGCGCTTCCTTCGGCAGGTCGCTCACCGTGCGGCAGCCGGAGATGTCGCAGTGGAAGCCGGGCAGATACTCGTAAACGGGCTTGGCCTTGGCCAGCTTCACACCGATGGGGAAGCGGTCCACGCGCTCGCCGTCGATGTCATAGGCGACGCACACGGGGATCTTGTCCAGGTAGGACAGCACGTCGAGCTTCGTCAGCGCGATGCTGGTGCAGCCCTGCATCTTCACGCCGTAGCGGGAGGCGACCACGTCAAACCCACCCACGCGGCGCGGGCGGCCGGTCGCGGCGCCGTATTCGCCGCCGGCGTCACGCAGCGCGGTGGCCTCGTCGCCGAACATCTCGCAGGTGAACGGGCCCTCACCTACGCAGGTGGAGTAGGCCTTCATGATGCCGATGATCGTGTCGAGCCGCGCCTCCGGGATGCCCGCGCCGATGGGAGCGTAGGCCGCGATGGTCGAAGAGCCGGAGGTGTACGGATAGATGCCGTAGTCAATGTCGCGCAGCGCACCGAGCTGGGCCTCAAAGAGCAGGGACTTGTTGTCCTCGATGGCCTCGGAGAGGTAGTCGGTCGTGTCACAGACGTAGTCCTTGAACGGCATGGCGTAGGTGTCGATCCAGTCCATCATCTCGTCGAGGTCGATGGGATCGTGGTGATAACCGTTGACAATGAAGAGATTCTTCCACTCGAGGATGTCGGTCAGGCGCGCCTTGAGCGCGTCGCGGTCGGCCAGTTCGCCCATGCGCAGCGCCTTTTTCATGTACTTGTCCGAGTAGGCGGGGGAGATGCCGCGGCGGGTGGAGCCGAACTTCTTGTCCGCCAGACGGTCCTCCTCCAGGCAGTCGAGCAGCTTGTGGTACGGCATGCAGATAACGGCCTTGTCGCTGATTTTCAGGTGCTCCGGCGTGATGGCGATGCCGCCGGCGCGCAGACGCTCGGCCTCGTGGAACATGTGCTCCGTATCAATGACCATGCCGGGGCCGAGCACGTTCACGGTCTCGTCGCGCAGGATGCCGCTCGGCATGAGATTGAGCACGAACTTGCCCTTGTCGTTGATGACGGTGTGGCCGGCGTTGTTGCCGCCCTGATAGCGCACGACGACGTCGTACTTCTGGCTGAGCAGGTCGACCATGCGGCCTTTGCCCTCGTCGCCCCAGTTGATACCTACGATGGATGTCAGCATTGTTGAGAAACCTCCTGTTTCTTTTATACGTTTACGGATGCGTCGCATCCGAGCAGTGTTGTATATTTGTTCAGGACCGGCGTGACCTGCTCGCGCAGGAACGTCTCGGTCTGGTGTACGGCCATGCCGGTGAAGGCATGGGGGTCAACTAGCTTTTGAAGCTCGGCGCGCGTGAGCCCGAAGATCGGGTCGGCAAGAATGCGCTCGAGCAGGTCATTGCGGCCGCCATTGAGCTTGACCTCTTTACCGGCGGCGACGCTGTGCTGCCGGATGGCCTCGTGCAGGGCCTGCCGGTCGCCACCCTTTTCCTTGACGCAGTACATGAGGATGTTCTCCGTCGCGAGAAACGGCAGCTCGTCCGCCAGATGCTTTTCGGCCATTTTCGGGTACACGGTCAGGCCGCGGATGACGTTGAGGTACAGCGTCAGGATACCGTCGGTGGCGAGAAACGCCTCCGGGATGCTGATGCGGCGGTTGGCCGAGTCGTCGAGCGTGCGCTCAAACCACTGGGCGCTGGCCGTCACGGCGGCGTTCTGCAGGTCGCAGATAACGTACCGCGACAGGGAAGCGATGCGCTCGCTGCGCATGGGGTTGCGCTTGTAGGCCATGGCCGAGGAGCCGATCTGGCCGCTCTCAAACGGCTCGTCCACCTCCTTGAGGTGGGACAGCAGCCGGATGTCGCTGGAAAACTTCGATGCGCTCTGCGCGATGCCGGACAGCACCTGCAGCACCTGAAAGTCCACCTTGCGCGAATAGGTCTGGCCGCTGACGGGGTACGCGCCGGAAAAGCCCATCTTCTCGCAGATCTTCTGCTCGAGCGCGACGACTTTCTGCTCGTCGCCGTCAAACAGGGCGAGGAAGCTCGCGCCCGTGCCGGTCGTGCCCTTGCAGCCGAGGAGCTTGAGATTGCCGAGCTGAAACTCCAGCTGCTCAAGATCCATCAGCAGATCCTGCGTCCAGAGCGTGGCGCGCTTGCCGACAGTCGTCGGCTGTGCGGCCTGAAAGTGCGTGTAGGCAAGCGTCGGCTGCGCCTTGTGCGCCTCGGCGAAGTCCGCGAGCGCCTGGATGACGTTCACCAGCAGGCAGCGGATCTGCTCAAGCGCCTCGCGCATGAGGATGATGTCCGTGTTGTCGCCGACATAGCAGGACGTGGCACCGAGGTGCAGAATGGGCTTTGCCTCCGGGCAGCACGCGCCGTAGGTCAGCACATGGGCCATGACGTCGTGCCGCACCTCGTGCTCGCGCGCTGCGGCGTAGTCATAGTCGATGTCGGTGATGTGCGCGCGCAGCTCCTGAATCTGCTCGTCCGTGATCGGCAGACCGAGCTCCTGCTCACTCTCCGCCAGCGCGACCCAGAGTCTGCGCCAGGTGGAAAATTTGTTGTCGTCGGAGTAAATGTGCTGCATCGTGCATCCGGCGTAGCGGGTGCACAGGGGATTGACGTAGCGGTCGTGCATACTTATCCTCTCTCTGCGTGGCGCAGCGCCGCCGAGATCAGCCCTTTGAACAGGGGGTGCGCCTTATTCGGGCGGCTCTTGAACTCGGGGTGGTACTGAACGCCGATATAAAAGTCGTTTTCGGGGATCTCGACGGTCTCCACGATGTGGCCGTCCGGCGACAGGCCGGAGAGCACGAGCCCCTTTTCCTGCATGAGCGCGCGGTAGTCGTTGTTGAACTCGTACCGGTGGCGGTGGCGCTCGGAGATGTCCAGCGTGCCATAGCAGGCGGCCATTTTTGTGCCGGGCACGATGTGGCACGGATACGCGCCGAGGCGCAGCGTGCCGCCCTTGTTGATCTCGTCGCTCTGGTCGGGCATGAAGTCGATGACCTTGTGCGTGCTGCCTTCGTCGAACTCGCCGGAGTTGGCGTCGGCAAGGCCGCAGACGGAGCGCGCAAACTCGATGACCGCGATCTGCATGCCCAGGCAGATGCCGAGGTAGGGGATGTTGTGCGTGCGGGCATAGTGCGCGGCCGCGATCTTGCCCTCAATGCCGCGGTTGCCGAAGCCGCCGGGCACGAGAATGCCGTCGCAGCTGCCGAGCACTTCCTCTACATTATCGCGCGTGATCGTCTCGCTGTCAATCCATTGAATGTCCACACGCGTGCCATAGACATAGCCGGCGTGGCGCAGCGCCTCGGCAACGGAGAGATACGCGTCGTGCAGCTGCACATATTTGCCCACGAGGCCGATCGTCACGCGGTGCGAGCGGCTGCGGATGCTCTCAAGCATGGCGTCCCACTCGGTCATGTCCGGCGCGGGCGCGTCGATGTGCAGCTCGCGGCAGACAATCTCGGAAAAGCGGTTCTTTTCGAGCATGATCGGCGCCTCGTACAGCACGGGAATGGTCATGTTTTCGATCACGCAGTCGGGCTTGACGTTGCAGAACAGGGAGATCTTGCGGAAGATGGACTCCTCGAGCGGCTCATCGCAGCGCAGCACGATGATGTCCGGGGAAATGCCCATGCCCTGCAGCTCCTTGACTGAGTGCTGCGTGGGCTTGGTCTTGTGCTCCTCACTGCCGTGCAGATACGGCACGAGCGTCACGTGGATGTAGAGTGCGTTCTCGCGCCCAACCTCCAGCCCGACCTGACGGATGGCCTCGAGAAACGGCTGGCTCTCGATGTCGCCGGTCGTGCCGCCGACCTCCGTGATGACGACGGCGGCATTCGTCTTGCTGCCGACACTATAGATAAAGTCCTTGATCTCATTCGTGATGTGCGGGATGACCTGCACCGTCTCGCCGAGGTACTCGCCGCGGCGCTCCTTGTTGAGCACGTTCCAGTACACCTTGCCGGTCGTGAGGTTGGAGTATTTGTTCAGGTCCTCGTCGATGAAGCGCTCGTAGTGTCCGAGGTCGAGATCGGTCTCCGCGCCGTCCTCGGTGACGTACACCTCGCCATGCTGATATGGGCTCATGGTGCCGGGGTCTACATTGATATAGGGGTCGAGCTTCTGCGCGGCGACCTTCAGGCCGCGTGCCTTGAGCAGACGGCCGAGCGAAGCCGCCGTAATGCCCTTGCCGAGGCCGGAGACAACGCCGCCGGTCACAAAAATGTACTTGGTCATGATCCACACTCCTCAATCTTCATAGGTACGAATGATATTTTCTGCAATGGTCCGCCGGCGCATACTGGTGTCCATTGCCTGTTTCTCAATGTATTTGTGCGCCTCCGTTTCCGTCATCTGCAGATGCTGCACGAGCAGGAGCTTCGCGCGGTTGATGATGCGGATGTCGGCAACCTTTGCCTCGAGCTTTTCCGTCTTGTGCTGCATCTGCTCAAGCTGGATGCGGACGGCGGCCAGCAGCCGGATGGTCTGCACAATGAGCGACTCCAGCGCGTCACTCGGCAGCACCAGCACGCCGGATTGTTCGAGAAGGGCGGCGGCCGCGTCTGCGTGTTCCGGCGCGGCCAGCAGCAGCACGGCCATGCAGTGCCGTTTTTTGAGCTGCAGCGCCAGCTCCTGACCGGAGCTGCCGGCGACGGGCTCTGCGATGAGCACGCCGTCGATACCGCCTGCATCAAACTGTTCGAGCGCCTGGCGTGCGCTTTCGGTGTGATCGAACGGGACGATACGCGCCCGCGTGAGCAGGGCACTGATGCGCTGGGTCTGCGCCTCGGAGCCGGAGACCAGCAGGGCGCGCACGGTGTGCAGCGATGTGTTCATGGCAGTTACCTCGGATCGGGAATCTGAGCGGAAAAACAAAAAAGACGCTTCCGATGCCGATAAGGGGCACTTTCCCCCAGGTCATCGTGAAACGTCAGCGTTCTCGAAAAGTTACCATATGAACTTATGTTTGCGGCCGCGAAAACAGTACGCAGAATTTTGCCAATCAAAATCCATGTATATAATACACCACGGCATTTGCACGTGTCAAGGATAAAAAAGCGGGCAAATTCGCCGAAAATTCTGTGAAATCCGCCGAAAGAAATTGCGCCCGACCCGCTTGACATTTTTCCGCAACAGGCGTATATTTTGCTACATTGAAACGGCAATGGCGTCGTGGAGAGCTCAAGATCTCCGGGCACCAGTGCCGTTTTTTTGTTGTTGACACCGATTTTTGAAATACAGAAAGGGGACCATGCGAGATGGAAAAGATCTCTGACATTTTTGGATCCATGGTATTTAACGATGCAGTCATGCGCGAGCGTCTGCCGAAGGAAACGTACCGGCAGGTGCAGGCGACGATGGAAAAGGGCAAGCGTCTCGATGATGATGCCGCGCGTATCGTGGCCAATGCCATGAAAGACTGGGCGATCGAAAAAGGCGCCACGCACTTCACGCACTGGTTCCAGCCGATGACCGGCATCACCGCCGAGAAGCACGACAGTTTCATCTCTCCCTGCGGCGGCGGTCAGGTGATCATGGAGTTCTCCGGCAAGGAGCTCGTCCGCGGCGAGCCGGATGCGTCCAGCTTCCCGTCCGGCGGCCTGCGCGCAACGTTTGAGGCGCGCGGCTACACCGCCTGGGACCCGACGTCCTATGCATTCATTAAAGATAATGTGCTGTGCATCCCGACGGCGTTCTGCTCTTACGGCGGCGAGGCGCTCGATAAAAAGACGCCGCTGCTGCGGCCCTGCGTGTGATCCATCTGTTCGGCAACGAGGACGTGACCGCCGTGCGCACGACCGTCGGCCCCGAGCAGGAGTACTTTCTGATCGACAAGTCCGTGTATGACAAGCGCAAGGACCTGATCTATACCGGCCGCACGCTCTTCGGTGCCAAGCCGCCGAAAGGCCAGGAGCTGGACGATCACTATTTCGGCAGCATCAAGCCGCGCGTTGCGGCGTTCATGAAGGATCTGGACGAGGAGCTCTGGAAGCTCGGCGTTTACGCCAAGACCGAGCACAACGAAGTGGCGCCCGCGCAGCACGAGCTCGCGCCGGTGTTCACGACCGGCAACATCGCCGCCGACCAGAACCAGCTGACGATGGAGATCATGCAGAAGGTGGCAACGCGCCACGGCATGGTCTGCCTGCTGCATGAAAAGCCGTTTGCCGGTGTCAATGGTTCCGGCAAGCACAACAACTGGTCCCTGACCACCAACACCGGCATGAACCTGCTCGAGCCCGGCGAGACGCCGGCCGAGAACGCACAGTTTCTGCTCTTCCTGTGCGCGGTGATCCAGGCGGTGGATGATTATCAGGATATGCTGCGCATCAGCGTGGCGTCGGCCGCGAACGACCACCGTCTCGGCGCAAATGAAGCGCCCCCGGCCGTCGTGTCGATGTACGTCGGCGATGAGATCGAGAACATTCTCGATGCCATTGTCAACGAGACGTCCTACGCCGGCCAGGAAAAGGAGCTGCTGAAGATCGGCGTGCATGCGCTGCCGCGCTTCCCCAAGGACACGACCGACCGCAACCGCACCTCTCCGTTTGCGTTCACCGGCAATAAGTTCGAGTTCCGCATGCCCGGTTCCTCGGCTTCCATTTCCGGCATCAACGTCGTGCTCAACACGGCGGTCGCCGAGAGCCTCGAGCAGTTTGCTGACGCGCTCGAGGGCAGCAAGGACTTCGAGGCCGACCTGCAGGCGCTCATCCGCAGCGTGCTCATCAAGCACAAGCGCATCCTCTTTAACGGCAACGGCTATGACGATGCCTGGCTGGCGGAGGCTGAGCGCCGTGGCCTGCTGAACCTGCGCACGACGCCGGAGGCACTGCCGTATTACCTCGCCGACAAGAACGTGGCGCTCTTTACCAAGCACCGCGTCTACACCCGCACCGAGATGGAGGCCCGCTATGAGATCCACCTCGAAAACTACAGCAAGGTGCTCAACATTGAGGCGCTGACGATGCTCGAGATGGCGCGGCGCGACATCATGCCCGCCGTCAGCAGCTATCTGCGCGAGCTGTCCGAGACCGCCACGGCGATCCACGCCGTGTCCGTCACAGCTGACTGCTCGTATGAGGAGAGCATCATCCCCGAAATGTCCGCGCTGCTGGGCGATGCCTACCGCAAGGTCCGCAGCCTGGATGAGGCGCTCATGGGCGCCAAGACCGTCGAAGGCAGCCAGGCACTGGCCAACTACTACCGCGACAAGGTCTTTTCCGCCATGGCGGAGCTGCGCATAACGATCGACCAGCTTGAGACCATGATGCCGTCCGACAAGTGGCCGGTCCCGTCCTACGGTGAGCTGCTGTTCAGCGTGCGGTAAAAAACGCTTTCTCTTTCTTTTTCTCTCTTCTTTCATTTTCATACTTCTGTCAAAAGCATTGACGGAGAAAAGTAGCACGGGCGATCATTCCCAGCGAGTGCGGGACGGTGCGAGCCGCATAACAGAGCCTGTGTGAAGAACACTCCCGAGCTGCAATCTGAACGGGCGAGAGCCTCAGTAGGTGCGCCGTCAAAGCCGGACGTTATCCCGGTGCGGTTTGTTAGAACCCGTGAGAAGTAAAATAGGTGGCACCACGATACGCAGCTACTCGTCCTATTGTCGGATGGTAGCTGCGTATTTTTTGATGTATTCAGGAGGAAAAAAATCATGTGTTCCATCATCGGTTATCTCGGCTCGTCCATCTCTGCGCAGGATCTGCGCGCCGGCTTTGACAAGACCATTTCCCGCGGCCCGGACGATACGCGCATGCTGCACATCGGCGCGGCGACGCTCGGCTTCCACCGTCTGGCCATCATGGGCCTGCACCCGGAGGGCATGCAGCCATTCACGCGGGATGGAAGCGCGCTCGTGTGCAACGGCGAGATCTATGGCTTCCGGCCCATCCGCGAGCGGCTCATCGCTGAGGGCGAGACGTTCGAGAGTGAGTCCGATTGTGAGATCCTGCTCCCGCTCTACGAGCGCGAGGGGCTGGACATGTTCCGCGGGCTCGATGCGGAGTTTGCCATGGTCATTTATGATGCCAAGCGCGGCGGCCTCGTCGCGGCGCGCGACCCTATCGGCATCCGCCCGCTGTACTACGGCTATGACGCCGAGGGCGCGATCATCTTCGCCAGCGAGGCGAAAAACCTCGTCGGCCTTGTGCACGATATCATGCCGTTTCCTCCCGGGCACTATTATGCCGATGGCAAGTTCACCTGCTACCGCGACATGACGCAGGTCGACGCCGTCTGCGAGGACGATCTGGAGACCGTCTGCACCCACATCCGCGAGAAGCTCATCGCCGGCGTGGAAAAGCGGCTGGATGCCGACGCGCCGCTCGGCTTCCTGCTCTCCGGTGGGCTGGACAGCAGTCTGGTGTGCGCCATCTCGGCAAAGCTGCTCAAAAAGCCCATCCGCACGTTTGCCATCGGCATGCGTGCCGATGCCATCGACCTCAAGTACGCCCGCGAGGTGGCGGAGTATCTGCACGCCGACCACACCGAGGTCATCATCACGCCCGAAGATGTGATTCAGGCGCTCCCGGAGGTCGTGGCGCTGCTCGGTACCTATGACATCACGACCATCCGCGCGAGCATCGGCATGTACCTTGTCTGCAAGGCCATCCACGAGCAGACCGACCTGCGCGTGCTGCTCACGGGCGAAATTTCCGATGAGCTCTTCGGCTACAAGTACACAGACTTCGCGCCCAGCCCGGCGGCGTTCCAGGAGGAGTCCGCCAAGCGCATCCGCGAGCTGCATATGTACGATGTCCTGCGCGCTGACCGCTGCATTTCCGTCAACAGTCTCGAGGCCCGCGTGCCGTTCGGCGATCTGGACTTCGTGCAGTATGTCATGTCCATCGACCCGGCCAAGAAGTGCAACGTCTACGGCAAGGGCAAGTACCTGCTGCGCCACGCCTTTGAGGGCGACTGGCTGCCGCACGACATTCTCATGCGCGAGAAGGCGGCCTTCAGCGACGCAGTGGGCCACTCCATGGTCGACGATCTCAAGGCCTACGCCGAGCAGAAGTACACGGACGAGGAATTCGAGACCCTGCGCCGGAAGTACGACTTTGCGCAGCCGTTCACCAAGGAATCGCTGCTCTACCGTGAGCTGTTTGAGCAGTATTACCCCGGTCAGGCGCACATGATCGTGGATTTCTGGATGCCGAACAAGTCGTGGGCCGGCTGCGACGTGGACGATCCGTCCGCGCGCGTGCTTGCAAACTACGGCGACAGCGGAAAGTGAGAAGAACATGGACGACAATGCGCTGCACATCCGCACCGCGCACCTGAGCGACGCGCCCATGCACCCCTTCCCGGAGCTCAGCCCGGCGGAGCTCGACGCGATTTTGAATCAAGCATAAAGAAACGGACCGTTTCCGAGTCGGAAACGGTCCGTGCTTTTTTATCGCTTTTGCAGCAGCGTATACGCGCCCAGCAGCATCTGCGCTGCCTCAGCGCGCGTGATGGGGGCCGTACAGTCGCTGCCGTCCGGGTACACGCCGCAGGATGTCAGGCTCGACACAGCAGTGTATGCCCACTCGGGGATATCGTCGCTCTCGAGCGCAGCGGCAGGGGAGGGGTCGAGGAAGCTGCTGAGCATGACGGCCGCTTCGCCCGCCGTGATACCGCGCTGCGCGTCGAACACGATCGCCGTGCCGTCGGAGTAACCGGCGATGTCGCCGTTCATGACTGCGGTCGCGACGTAGGCCTTTGCCCAGACCGGAATCTGTTCATCATCACCGAAGCCGGTCGAGAGCACACCCTGTAGCGTCGAAGTGCCGGTCAGGCGCGTGCACATGGCGAGAAACTCATCGCGCGGCATGGGGCTGTCGGGATCAAAGAGATACTGTCCGCCGACCTGCCGGCCGACGCACAGCCCCTGCTCGGCGAGCATGACGGCGGCATATTCCTCCGGCCGGCCGGTCATGTCACTGTAGGTGATGTCCGGCTTCTGCTTCCTGATGGAGATGAGCACGGTCGCCTCCTGTGACTCGTTGCCGCTGCTGTCGGCGGCGCGGAAGCCGAAGTAGTCGCGCCCGCGCTTACCGTCGGCGGGGGTGTAGACGAACGTGCCGCTGTCGGTGAGCGTCACAGTTCCCTTGACGGGCTCGGTCGTGATGCGGAAGGTGAGCGGGCTGCCGTCGGGCGCATTTGC
>ERZ809114.1400-NODE-1400-length-10596-cov-3.768049_pt1 | contig 10596 bp, 8 predicted proteins | sample MGYA00520519_ERZ809114 | MGnify/ENA primary metagenome ERZ809114 (study PRJEB31570, sample SAMEA3212991) | Homo sapiens | biome: human-gut; feature: human gut; material: fecal | place: Sweden | collected 2011 ...
TGATGTAAGTATAACACAACAGCCGCCGTTTCCGCAAGAACTACAGAAGCCGACGGCTGCCAAAAAAATCGCCTGTTTTTTATCTATTTTTTCCCTCTTGACGAATCTTACATCCGTTCCGGTGCCGAGAATCCCAGCAGGTCGATGCAGGTCTCAAGTACCTCGCGGACAAGATCCAGCAGTGCCAGGTAAGATGCTTTTCTTGCCTCATCCTGCTCACTTAAGATCTTGGTCTCGTGGTAGAAGTGATTGAACTCGTTTGCAAGCTCGTAGATATAAGCACAGATCTTATGCGGTGCTTTCTCCTCGAATGCGTTCTCCACAACGCCGTTGAAACGGGATACGGAAAGCATCAGAGCTTTCTCGCTGTCGCTCTTCGGTGCCAGAAGTGCGCCTTTCTTCAGTTCATTTCCCTCTTCTTTATATTTTCCGAGGATGGATTTTGTACGAACGATCGTGTACAGGATGTACGGACCGGTGTTTCCCTCGAAGGAAGTAAATCTCTCAACATCGAATACATAATCTTTCGATGCCTGGTTGGACAGGTCACCGTATTTAATAGCAGACAGTCCGACAATCTGTGCCGTTCCTCTTGCATCCGTATCTTTTACGCTGCGGTTCTCCACGATCTTCTGATACATCTCATCGTTGATCTCGCCGATCAGACGCTCCAGACGCATAACGCCGCCCTCACGGGTCTTGAACGGTTTTCCGTCTTTTCCGTTCATGGTACCAAAGCCGATAAAGGAAAGAACGGTATCATCATTCACCAGTTTTGCTTTTCTTGCACAGCGGAAACACTGTACGAAGTGAAGCTCCTGACGTTTGTCTGCCAGATAGCAGATCTCGTCCGGCTTGTACAGTTTCATACGCTGGATGATGGTTGCCAGGTCTGTCGTATCATACAGAGCTGCTCCATCGGATTTTAAGATCATGCACGGCGGGATCTCTTTTGTGTCTGTCTCTTCTTTGACATCAACAACGAGTGCGCCCTGGTCATAATGTGCATAACCATTGTCTTTCAGGTAATCTACCATGTCTGGAATGTACTCCTGTGCATCGGACTCACCCATCCACAGATCGAAATGAACGTCGAGATTTCCATAGTTCTTTTTCAGATCGGCAACAGAAACGTTCATAATGTGTTTCCAGATCGCACGATATCCTCTTCTGCCCTGCTGCAGCTCTCTCGTTGCCTCGAGTGCACGTTTCTTATAGTCCTCGTCCTCTTTCGATTTGCCGCTTGCGCAAGGATAAATCTCCTCGAGCTCGCTGATCGTAAACGGTGCTTCCTCCGGGTACTCTCCCGTAAAGGACTCATCAAAATAAACAAGCTCCGGATGGCGCTCCTGCAGCTCGGTGATGATCAGTCCCATCTGCAGACCCCAGTCTCCAAGATGAACGTCACCGATCATGTTGTGGCCCATGAAGCGTCCCATACGCTTGATGCTCTCGCCGATGATCGCGGAACGGAGATGGCCAACGTGAAGCGGTTTTGCCACGTTTGCTCCACCGTAATCTACGATAATGGTTTTCGGATTTTTTGCTTTCTCTACAGAAAGATCTTCATCGTTCTGCATTTTGGAAAGATAATCTGCCAGAAATTCCGGGTTGATTTTCAGGTTGATGAATCCCGGTTTTACGGCTTCAATTTCACCGATCACGCTGTGATCGGTCACTTTTTCTACAACTGCTTCAGCCAGCTGGATCGGTGCTTTGTGGTATGCTTTTGCAGCTGCCATTGCGCCGTTGCACTGGTATTCGCACAGATCCGGGCGGTTGGAAACGGAAACCCTTGCATAGGACGGGTCCATCTCCGCAGCGGTAAAGGCTTTTACCAGCTCTTCCTGGATAAGATCGATCAGTTTTTTCATAATGTTTCCCTCATTTTCTTCTTTACTGCAGAATCATCTGTTCTGCGTTTTGTTTCCGCGCGCTGCGCCGGGCTTCTTCCTCTTCTTTGATGCCGCTTTTCTGATAACAGTACTGGATGATATCTCTTCTTCGGATGATGCCGATGAAGATTCCCTCGTCATCCACAACTGGAACGAAATTCTGCCGCATGGACATCTCGATCAGGTCCTCGATGTTGCTGTTGATGTTGACGGACTCATAATTCCACCGTTTCGGAACCTGCCAGAGCGGGATATCCTCTGCTTCATGGTAATTCAGCAGATACCGTTCTTTTATGATGCGGAGCAGATCTCCTTCTGTCAGTGTTCCCACGTAGCAGCCCTTTTTGTTCAGTACCGGAACCGCCGTGTATTTATGATATTCGATCTTCTCGATGGCCTGCCGAAGTGAGCAGTCGTCATACAGATAAGCCGTTTCACTTTTCGGTGTGATAAAAAACAAAATATTCATTCGCGTATACTCCTTTTCGTTGGTCATACTCTTATTTGATTATACCATAAACGAATATGAAATGTCTTTGAATCTTTCTTATATTTTCATAAACATACCGAATCCGAAACTCGAATGCCTCTTTGCTGCGCCGCAAATTGCGCTTATTTTCCAGTATAACCGACTTTCCGCAAAAAGTAAAGATCTTAAGTTTCATCCGCACACGCCGCACAAAAAATCCGCACGGATCCAGCACCTACGCTGTACCCGCACGGATTTTTCAACTCTTTTTTGTTCTATTCTCTTCGCAGCGCATCGATCGGATTCAGGTTCGCTGCTTTTACCGACGGCAGCAGTCCGAATACGATACCGATCACCATGGAGAAGACCACGGAGAAAATGATTGCCGGAATACTGATCGCCACAGGCGTCTGCGATACCCTCGAAATCACCTGTGCCATGATAATGCCGCCCAGCACGCCGAGCAGTCCGCCGATGCTGGTGAGCACCGCCGCCTCGGTCAGGAACTGGAACAGAATTCTGCGTTTTCTTGCTCCGATCGCCTTTTTCAGGCCGATCTCGCTTGTACGTTCCGTTACAGATACCAGCATAATATTCATAACACCGATACCGCCGACCAGAAGCGAAATGCTCGCGATCCAGATCAGCTGCTGGTTCGTGCTCTGGCCTAACTCCTGCAGACTCTTTGCTTTCTCCAGCAGATCCTCTGCCTGATAGGAAAGAGAATCAGTTGTATTGGTCACGGATTCGTTCATGATATCCGCTGTTGTCTTTCCCACCGTGCTCATATCCTCGGTCGTTTTTGCCATCACAACGGCATTTTCCGGTTCATCATACTGGAATACGATCGGCCAGCAGACATCCGGCATCAGCACCAGCGGATAAGATTCCTGATTGTACGTATAGTAGTCATCTCTGGAATTGATGACCGGCTGGAACGAATCGGCTTTTTTGATCACGCCGATCACCGTGAACGGCTCTCCCATGATCTCGATCGTTTTGCCGACCGGCGACTCATCCGGGAAGAGTGTCAGCACTGCGGTATCGTCGAGGAGGACAACTTTGTGGGTCTTCGAGAAATCGCTCTCCACAAAGCCGCGTCCCTGATAAATCTGATATCCGCACGTCGACAGATAATTTTCATCCACGCCAAGCGCCTTCGCACTGTCCAGTGTTGTGTTTCCTTTTGCGATGCCGCTCACATACGTTCTTTCGGTGTAAAACGATGCATTTTCCACCTGATCCTGCTCGCGGATCCGCTTTTTCTGATCATCGGACAGTTTCGACACGCCGCTTGGCAGTCCGTTGTCCATCCAGTAATCACCGTCGCCCTGCTTTAAGCTGACGGTCACGTTGTTGTTTCCGGCTCCGATCAGGTTCTGTTTGATCTGCTCATTCGTTCCCTTGATCGTGGAGACAATTGAGATGATCGACGCAATTCCGATGATAATACCCAGCATCGTCAGGAAGGAACGCATTTTGTGTGACCAGATTCCCTGAAAGGAAAGTCTTACATTTTCTAACATAATGCGCCTCCTTAACTGTTGTAATAATCCGATGAACTGGATTCCTTCGTGTCTGCGCCTTCCACCACGGTTTTGCCGTACGGAAATGCAATGTAATCCTCTTCGGAAAGACCGCTCTTCACTTCGTAATAACTGCCCCACAGAAGTTTTCCGGTTACCACATTCTGTTTCTTTAATTTATCATTTTCATCCCGGATATAAACGAATTTCTGTCCGTTTTCCTCGCGGATGAATTCTTTGCTGACGTACAGGCCGTTGCCGTTTTCTACATCGTTTCCGACAGTGATTGCAATCTCGATCCAGTCACCGTTTTCAAAACCTTCTCCGCCTTCCGGGATAACGGCTGTGAACGGATAGAAGGAGGCTGGTGTCTCGCTGTACGACATGTAGCTTGTTGTCGGGTACGGAGAAATCTCGGTTACGGTTGCCGCTGCAAAAGCACCCGAAGACCAAGAAGTCACGTTGAGTTCATCGCCGACTTTTACCTGATCGAGATACGTCTCGCTTAAGTAGCCGCGCACGTACAGACCTTCGTTTCCACTGACCTGGATAAAGGCGCTTCCGTCGTTGGACGGGTTTTCTGCATTTCCAACCTTCTTTACCACACCGCTGATCGTCGCTTTTACGGTCTGGGAATCCAGGGATTTCTGCGTATTTTTGACTTTGAGTTCCTCTTCCTTCTGATCCAGCTTCAGATTACGGATCTGGCTTTCTTTTTCGCTGATGGCTTTTTTCAACTCATCTTTTGTGTAGGTCATCTGGGTATCATCACCGGAAGAAGTATTGTTATTTGCGCTGCTTCCTGTGGATGATGTAAAGAGGGACTGTACCGATGCTTTTTCACCGTAGAATACGGTTTTTGCTGTCGTCTGCACTGCTTCCGGCACATCTTCGCTCTGCGGTTCCGCTTCCGGTTCTGCCGGGGCTTCGGTTGGCGTCGGCGTTTCCGTCGGAACTGGGGTCTCGCTCGGCACCGGAATTTCTGTTGGAACCGGCTCTGTGGTCGGAATCGGTGTTGTACTTGGTTCCGGGCTGACGGTCGGCTCTGGAGTTACACTCGGTCCCGGCGTAACGCTCGGGGTCGGAGTTACACTTGGTGTCGGGGTAATCGTTCCTTCTTTTACCGCCACATTTGCAGTGCTGACTGCCATGGAAGTACCCTTGTCATTTTTCGCTGTCACTTCTACTGTATAGATTCCGGCATCCTCTTTTGTGATGTTTTCTTTTGTGTAAGTATCCTTAAAATCTCCGTCGATTGTCTTTCCGTTGTGTTTCCAGACGTATGTGTAAGTGACATCCGTTTCGGTGTTTTCCGTGGAATCGTCTGCCTCACCGCTTCCATTTCCGGCTTCACCCGGCTGTGTCACATCGTCCTCGGACAGACTCTCGGTTCTATCATCCGTTTTATCGTCGGCTTTCTCATCCGGCTTCTCTTCGGTATCTTTCTTCTCATTGATTCCGATTTTCAGCTTCAGCTCGCCGCCCTCTGCCACCTCTGTGTTGGCAAGCGGCGTGGTGATTTTTATTTCCGGTGCATCCGCCGATTCGGATTCTTTCAGACTCAGGACTGCTTCATACGAAGTCTCGTATGCTTTCGCAATCTTCGTTCCATCCTGCTCCCACACGGTTTCCAGCGCCTCTGCGGCTTTGTTTTCCTCATGAATCTCCAGGCGAAACCAGTATCCTTCGCTGTCCTCTTCTTTTTTCGTTCCCTTTTCATCCGCGTATCCTGCCATCTGATTCAGGAATCCGCCTGTTAGGACTGTTCCCGGTGCGCAGAGATAGGTGTATGGGTCTTCCTGCGTTCCTTCTCCTTTGTATGGTTTGGAACCAAATACAAGCTTATTCGTACTGCTGTACAGAACAGCATCCTCGTACGTCGGCTCCGGTTCTGGGGTCGGAATCGGTTCGTCCGGGAAATCCGGATCGATGGGTTCATCTGGAAAATCCGGGAAATCCGGGAAATCCGGCTCCACCGGATTCAGCGGCGTATCCGATACCGGTTTTGTCTTTTTCAGCTTTTCCAGTTCTTTTTCACTCTGCTGGATTTTCAGCTTTGTCTGTGCAAGCTGTAACTGCTGCGTTTCCAGATCCAGCTCGATCATGCTGGTATCGTATGTCATCAGCGTGTCTCCGGCATTTACCACATCGCCCTCTTTGACGAGAACCTGGGAAATGGTCTGGCTGTCGGAAAGATAGATGTTCTGGGAAGCCGTCGAGGTGATCTGGCCTTCCATGTTCATGCTGTCTCCCCAGTAACCACTCGTAAAGTCACTGACCGGATACACTTTTACGGTCGTCTTCTGCGCCTGGCGGATGCCGTAATAACCGCCGACACTGACACCGCCCACGGCAACTGCGGTCACAACTGCAATCGCGGCTTTCTTTGCTGCTTTTCCTTTTTTCATGTTTCAGCCACCTCCTTCGATTTCATCATTCCGTCGCGGATCTCCACGGTGCGCTGTGCCATCGATGCGATCTCCGCGTCATGTGTAATCATCAAGATGCTGACGCCCTCGTCGTTCAGGCTCTGGAACAGCTCCATGACCTGCTCGCCGGAATGGGAGTCGAGTGCTCCGGTCGGCTCATCAGCCAGCAGAATTTTCGGATGGTTGACAATCGCTCTTGCAATCGCCACACGCTGTTTCTGTCCGCCGGAGAGCTGGGTCGGTTTGAAACTCATACGGTCGCCGAGCCCCACCCGCTCGAGGGCAATCGCTGCCCGCTCTCTTCTCTCTTTTTTCGGCACGCCCGCGTACGTCAACGGGAGGCATACATTTTCCATTGCGCTCTGTCTTGCAAGGAGTTGGAAGTTCTGGAAGACAAAGCCGATTTTCTGCAGGCGGATGTCCGACATCTGATTGTCACTGCATTTGCTGATGTCCTGTCCGTCGAGGATCAGCCGTCCGCTCGTCGCCTGGTCGAGACAGCCGACAATATTCATCAGTGTTGTTTTTCCGGAACCGGAAGGACCCATGATCGCAACGTACTCGCCTTCTTCCATGGAGAAGTTGATGTTTTTCAGAACCGGAACCGGGATTTTGCCCTGCATATATTCTTTACAGATATTCTCTAATTCCAGAATCACGGCTGCACCTCCCCGTCATCTGCTGATCCGGCTTCCTGTGTGTCTGCCGGTTCTGCCTTACCATTGTCGGCGCCGCCGATCACGTTCGTTGTATCTTCCTCACCGCTGTACTCTGCGCCGTCCATGGTATTGTCAACCATGCCGTTTTCATCCTGCGTCATACCGTCGTCGACCATTCCATCGTCGTTGTCAAGCATACCGTCATCCACCATTCCGTCATCCTCGCCGCCGGCCGGATTGCTCTGTCCCAGTGATCCGTCGGTGCTGACTACGGTCTTCATCCCTTCTTCCAGACCGTCCTCCGGGAAGGTGATTGCATCATCTTCTGCAAGGCCGTCGGTGATCTGATATTCCATCATATTTTCATCGTGTGTTCCAAGGGTTACGCTTCGTTTTTCCAGTTTGCCTTTTCCATTATCGGCCCAGACGTAAGGATTGCTGTCGACATCGTTGATAAAGGAGTCAGACAGCCAGATTCCTGTTTTGACTTCCTGCTGGCCGACATCCGGCTCTACGTAAACGTGCTGACCGAGCATCAGGCCATTTGTTCCATTGAGCTGTACATAAAACGGATAGTTGCTTGACTGCGTCATACCGTCTCCCGAACTGCTGTAAACGTTATTGCTTCCTGTCCGTGCATTTTCCCGATCAATCTTTGTCACAGTTCCAGTCCAGGTCTGATTCTCATCTACACGAGAATGCACGATCACCTGGCTTCCTTCGGTAATCGAACCGTCGCTCATATTCTGTTCATTGATCTGGCCTTTTACACGGAAATCTCCCGTTGCAAGAACGGTCAGGAAGGAATTGTCGGAGTTGTCACCGGAGTAAGCGCCGGCGCTGCTGTCATCGTTGTTGATTGATTTTACAACACCGGCGATTTCGCTGATCACGGTCGCATTGGTGATGTTATCGTTTAATTTATCAATCTCCGCCTGTTTTGATTTTCCTTCATATTCTTTTTTCTTTAAATCCAGCTCCGCTTCCTGAATTTCCAGTGTGATGCTTGCCTGCTGGTCTTTTGATGCCTGCTTTTTATCTTTGTAAAGCTGGTCGATATTGGTATTCATACTTGAAAGTTCATTGTTTATGCGTTCCAGATCCAGCTGCGCCTGCTCGAGGTCACTCTGGAATTTCTCGGTATCGTAGGAGAACAGCGGTGTTCCGACCTGAACCTCCTGACCGACTTCCACATAAACTTCCTTTACCTTTTTCTCGCTGTTTTTCTCTACCTTCCAGGTATTTTCCGACTCCACAACACCGGCATAGCGGTTTTCCATTCCATTTCCAGTTCCCAGATTGGTCAGGGCTTTTACAGTATTGACATAGACGACGTTATCGTCCTCTTTTGTACTGTTTCCAAGGAAATGCCATGTCACTCCCCCTCCGGCTGCCGCCAGCACTGCGACTGCACACACAATCGCGATTACTTTTTTCTTCATACGCTTCCTCCCACTTTTCTATTTTTGCAAAGAATTTTTCAGTTTTTCCAAGTTAGCTCTATCGTATCACATTTTGTTTTTTGTTTTCTTACTTTTTCCTTACTCTTTTTTAAGCAAATACTGGCTTTTTTCTGAAAATAGATTTTTGTTTTTGTCATTAAAAACCTGCCTCCGTGTTTATGACGGAAAGCAGGTTTTCTTTCGAATCTGTTAGATTTTATTTTTTATGCTACAAGTTTCATCTCCCGCAGAATGCGGTATACGAGATAACAGATCAGCGCTGCACAGACCAGTTTGAACAGAAGCGGAACGACGGCGAACACGATTTTAAATCCAAGCCAGATCACGCCGATCGGGAGAAGAATAGTGGCGCATGCGCCGAGGACTTTTCCTCCAAATTTCAGCAGCAGTCCGACGATCCCAAATAAAATTCCAATTCCGCAGAGCAGACCAAAACAGGTTGCCAGCATGACTAATGTAACTAACATCGTGATTCCTCCTTGTCTTTTTCTCTATGTGTTCCACTTGCTATGGATGTTTCCGTATCTTTCTTACAAACCATATTGTAGCACTTTTTTCCAGCAAAACAACGGGGAAGACGTGGAAGAATTTCTTAAGTTTTTCTTTACACTGATCGAGTGAAACCTAAAAAAGGACAGACAACGCTGCACTTCTGCAAAATTGTCTGTCCTGTAAATTACAAAATTTTCTTTACTCTTCTGTTGTCTCTTCCTCAGCCTGCAGCTCAACCTCAAGGCCAAGCTCTTCCAGCTGTGCTGCGTCAACCGGTGACGGAGCCTCGGTCATCAGACAGGAAGCATCTTTTACCTTCGGGAATGCGATGACGTCGCGGATGCTGTCCTCTTTTGCCATCAGCATAACGAGACGGTCCAGTCCGTAAGCCAGTCCGGCGTGAGGCGGAACTCCGTATTTGAAAGCATCCAGAAGGAAACCAAATCGCTCATGTGCCTGTTCCTTTGTGAAACCAAGCATCTCAAACATCTTCTCCTGCACATCGTTCTGGTGGATACGAACACTTCCTCCGCCGATCTCGGTACCGTTCAGAACAATATCGTAAGCTTTTGCACGAACTGCGCCCGGATCGGTATCCAGAAGCGGCAGATCCTCGTCCATCGGCATAGTGAACGGGTGATGCATTGCAGTAAAACGGTTCTCCTCATCGGACCACTCCAGAAGCGGGAACTCGGTAATCCATACGAAACGGTACTCGTTCTTGTCGAGCAGTCCCATCTGCTCTGCCAGTTCCAGACGAAGTGCGCCAAGAACGTTCCAAACAATCTTGTTGCGGTCTGCTGCGAAGAGAAGAAGGTCTCCAGCCTGTCCGTCCATGGCTTTGATGAGGGCTTCCATCTGCTCCTCTGTCATAAATTTGGAGAAGGAAGATTTCCAGCTTCCATCCTCATGGATTGCAATGTATGCAAGACCTTTTGCACCGTAACCTTTCGCAAACTCAACGAGCTTGTCGATTTTCTTTCTCGGCATTGCGCCCTGTCCCTTTGCGTTAATACCGCGGACAGAACCGCCGTTTTCAAGTGCGCCCTTAAATACAACGAACTCGGTATCTTTTACGGTCTCGGAAACATCAACTAGCTCCATACCGAAACGCAGGTCCGGTTTGTCGGAACCGAAACGGTTCATAGCCTCTTTCCAGGTCATTCTCTGGATCGGGAGCTGTACCTCAACGCCGAGCACCTCTTTGAACAGGTGTGCCAGCAGTCTCTCATTGACATCGATAACATCATCTACATCAACGAAAGCAAGCTCCATATCGATCTGGGTGAACTCCGGCTGACGGTCGGCACGCAGGTCCTCGTCACGGAAACATTTTACGATCTGGATATAACGGTCATAGCCGGAGCACATCAGAAGCTGTTTGAACAGCTGCGGAGACTGCGGCAGTGCGTAGAAGCTGCCTGGATGAACACGGCTCGGTACCAGGTAATCTCTGGCGCCTTCCGGTGTGGATTTCGTCAGCATCGGGGTTTCGATCTCAAGGAAGCCTTCTTTGGACATGAACTCACGGGTGAGCATTGCCACTTTGCTTCTCATGATCAGGTTTCTCTGGATGTCCGGGCGGCGCAGATCCAGGTAACGGTATTTCAGACGGAGCTCTTCTCTCGTCTTGGAATCCTCCTCGATCGGGAACGGCGGGGTT
>ERZ809114.1407-NODE-1407-length-10549-cov-3.172384_pt1 | contig 10549 bp, 10 predicted proteins | sample MGYA00520519_ERZ809114 | MGnify/ENA primary metagenome ERZ809114 (study PRJEB31570, sample SAMEA3212991) | Homo sapiens | biome: human-gut; feature: human gut; material: fecal | place: Sweden | collected 2011 ...
GCCCGCCGAGGGCGGGTCTTTCTTTTTGGAGAAAAGCTTCAGGAAGGAGAGCAGAGCGCGCTCCGAGGCTTCAGGCGGCGTGCGCGGCGGTGTGGGCGGTGTGCCCCTCATAGTCCATCTCCAGCAGACCAGCTCTGGAGGCGCTCCAGGTAGCCAGAGCACCGAAGATCAGAGGCAGGGACATACCGGCCTGACGGATGGGCTCATCGGCGGGGGCGGTCATCAGGAAAGCGGTGGCCACGACCATGACCAGAGAGACGATAGTGATGAAAACGTAAGCACCAATGTTCTTCATGATAAGTTCCTCCTTAGAACGTGAATTTATTATCGAAAAATTGGATCTTTCGTTGCTGTGCCTGTATAGTAGGATAATTAACGAGAAAAGTAAAGCTATGAAATGTGATATGGGATGTTAGTGATACTGATAGACGGGGGGCACCCGGCCGAAGGACCGGACGCCCCGTCTGCGGGAAAGGATGCAGGTTTTTCTCGTAGGAGTCGATGCTGACTGACGGTAAATACGCCGAATGAAAAGCCTGCCCCGTTTTGTATATTGCGTGATGCTTGACACGATAATTTATTATAGTATAATGCGGTTAAAAATTAGTTTATTATGCTATAAAATATCATAGAAATGGGTGACGCTATCGTGGCAGACAAGCGAATACAGTTGTTTGGCTCAAAGGAGTATCACTTTCTGAGCTGGCTAAAGAGTCAGGAACGAGAGACCTCTCGCGGCGCAGCTGTCAATTTCTCACAGGAGGAGATCGCCGCCGAGTATGGCAGCAGTCCGGCAACAATAAACAAGTGGCTGCGGGAATTGCAGTCGGTGGGGTGTGTGGAGCAGCAGAAAAAAGGCAGTTACCATATCACCGAAACCGGAAATGCAGTAATTCAAAAAATGGAAAAAATTGAACAGATCGTCGCGGGAGGCGCCGTATGCAAGTCACTCGATTAACAGGGTCATATTATACTTCTCAACGTATTGCTGATTATATGGCTGCGTGGGCTTTGAGAGATCGATCCGACACACTATTGGAGCCTGCCTTTGGCGACGGCGTTTTTTTAGACGCTGCTTTCAATAGGTTTTCTGCGCTTGGCAACGATACGCCCACGGTCATCGGCGTTGAGCTGCAGCCTGCTGTTTTCTCAAAATATGCAGACTCCGCACCGACGTCATTTGCCGGCTGCTGCAAAGACTTCATGGAATGCTCTGAAAAAATTGCAGTTTCGGCGGTAGTCGGGAATCCTCCCTATGTCAGACTGAGAAATCTAAAGGCGGAAGACCGTGCAAGGGCCATTGACCGAATGGCTCATTACAAAATCAAGATGTTGTCGAGCGGCAGCCTTTGGATGCCGTTTACCATCCATGCGTCAAATATGCTGGCTCCAAACGGGCGCATGGCCTTTGTGCTGCCCTTTGAAATAACCTATGTGAAGTATTCATATCCCCTGTGGACGTATCTTGGCAACAATTTTGGCGCTGTTAAGATCATTCGCATACACGAGGACTTTTTTCCTGATGTTGATGTGGAGACCGTTCTGCTGCTTGCAGACCAATACGGGGCAAGTACACCTTGCGTGGATTTTGAGATTTACGACAGGGTCGATGATTTGCTTGCAAACAACATATCACGCAGAAACAAAATTAAGATTTCCGACATTATACATAGGAAAAAGCCGTTTGCCTTTTCGATGCTCAGCGAAAAGCAGAGAAATATGATAGAAATGCTTCAGAAGAAAAAAACGATCATACCGTTGATCGACCTGTGCAAATTCAATATCGGATATATTTGCGCCGATAAAAACTATTTCCACCCCAATAAGGAGACCTGCAGGCACTATAAGCTTCCTTCTGCAAGTCTCCTCCCGTGCGTCAGCAGCGGAAAGGAAATAAGCGGCGGAACGGGTATAGGTGCAATTGCAGGCCCCGATCAGCAGCTCAATAATCTTTTCGTGCCCGGGAATGTAACGGCCGCAGACAAACGGTATATCAGGCATGGGGTGGAGACCGGTGTTCATTTGCGCTATAAGTGCCGGCAGAGAAAGCCGTGGTATATTACGCCGGGCATTGAGATCCCTGATTTGATTTTGACGGTTTTCGGAGATGCTCCCAAATTAGTAGTCAATGACGGGAAATACGTGGTATCGAACAGCTTGCTTGCAGGGCATATAAAGTCAGACATCACTGCGGAACAACTGGTGTGTATGTGGTACAACAGCCTTACGCTTCTGTCGATCGAGCTCAACGTCCACTCTTTAGGCGGCGGGGTATTAGTCCTGATCCCGGGCGAGACAGATAGGATAGAGGTAGTAAATGCAATATCGCACGAGGAAGCCGGAAGCGTGTTCAAGGAATTGGACGATTGTATAAAAGAAAGGGGTCTGCAGGCTGCATATCAGTTAGGAGATGAGCTTGTTCTCTCAAAGATATATCAGCTTTCAACGGAAGAAATTCAGCAGATACGAAACGCTGTATCAACGCTCAGGTATTGGAGACTGCCAAAAGACCGGAGAAACGCAAAGAAGAGGTGAGCCAATCGCGGCGGCCGGTAATTTTCCCGAATACTTCTTCCGCCCGGCCGTTTGTCTGAGCTGGGATACACGGTAACGGTGCTTGAGGGAGATATTCACCGAAAAGGCGAGCTGTCCTGGGCAGTGATGCCGGTAAGCGAAAAGGGGCGTCCGGCCAAAAGCCGGACGCCCCGTCTGCGGGAGAGGTTACAGGTTCTTCTCGTAGGACTCGATCATCTTCTTGAACGTGTGACCCGTAGAAATTTCGGGATCACCAACCGGTGAAAACGCCGCAACTGATTGCGGTACAACAGCTTGCGCCGCTGCCTGACGCCGCAGGCTTTGCAGGTGCTTTTCACAGTTCTCACCGGTGAAAAGCTTGATGTCCAGCCGCAAAGAGCCGTCCTCCTCCGGCGTGGCAAAGATCTTGTCGATATAGCGGGTGACAAATTCCTTGGTTATCACACCCTTGGCGGCATCCTTCTGGGCGTTACGCAGGACGGTGCGGATGGTGTCCAGCTGCTGCTTTAGGCTGCCGGTGGATTCCTGCTGTGTAAGCGCCTCTGCCAACTGCGTTTGCAGTTCCTTTGCCTCAGCGGAGCATTTTTTGTTCATGGCAAGGAAATCCGCATCATCCAGCTTTCCCTGGGCGTTATAGGTCAGCAGCTTCATGCGCTTCTGCTCTACTGTTTCCAGCTGCTTTTGCAGCGAGGCGATCTGCTTATCCAGCTTACCGCCACGGTTCAGAGATTTATATAATTCTACATATTCTTCGATCAGCGCCTCTGCGCTGGCCTCCGTATCGCGGAACACATCCAGCAGCAGGGGTTTGATCTCGTCCTCATAGATGGGGAAGGAGTCGCAGGAGTCTGCGCCGTTTTTGATCTTGCCGGAGCAGACCCACTTGCTGTTTTTATGGCCATGCTTGTCCTGAGACTCCCGGCGGTAGTAGGCGGTGCCGCAGCAGGTACAATAGAGCTTTCCAGTCAGCAGATTGGCGTGATTGCAAATGCCTTGTCGGTTCTTGACGTCATCGCTGCGGCGGCGGAGAATGGCATTGGCCTGGTCCCACAGCTCCTCGGACACGATAGCGGGCACGATCTCACCCGTCTCGTCTTTGAACATCACCCATTCCTCCGGTGGGAGGAATTTCTGCTTTTTGGTGAACATATCCACCACCTTGACCTTGTTTCCTACATAGTAGCCCTTGTATTTTGGATTGGAGATCATATTGGACATGGTGGTGTGGGCGATTTTCTTGCCGTTGAGGTTGCGGTAGCCCTTCTCCCAAAAGATGGTTTCGATCTGTTTCATGCTGTACTGATCGGTGGCGTACAGCTCGAACAGTTCTTGCACCATAGGCGCCTGTCCCTCGTCAATGACCAGCCTGCGGTCTTCCTTGCGATAGCCGAAAATACGGCTGTTGCCCAGCACCACATTGTTCCTGATGGCCTGTTGATGGCCGAATTTTACGCGGCTGCTGAGCTTGCGCAGCTCGTCCTGGGCAATGGAGGACATGATGGACAGCCGCAGCTCGGAGTCCTCATCGAAAGTGTTGATGTTGTCATTCTGGAAGAACACGCCTACGCCGTAACCGAGGAGCTGTCGCGTGAATTGGATGGAGTCCAGCGTGTTACGGGCAAAACGGGAGATCTCCTTGGTGATGATCAGATCAAATTTGTCCTCCGCTGCATCCTCAACCATGCGGTTGAAGTTCTCACGGTGCTTGGTAGAGATGCCGGACAAGCCCTCGTCAATATAACCGGGTATAAATGTCCACGCGGTATTCCGGCGGATGAGGTCTTCGTAGTATTGAATCTGATTACCCAGCGAGTTCAGCTGTTCGTCAGACTCGGAGGACACGCGGGCGTAGTACGTCACCCGTAGGGGAATGTCATATATGCTCTTTGTCCGCAGCTGTTGCCTGACAGAATGTATATCCATAATGGCTCCTTTCTGAAAAGTTCGTTGCATCATGTTCTATATTGTATCAAGGTATAAAGAAGAAATCAATTGCAAAACAGGAAGTACACTTGAAAAATTTATATTATTATGTTATTGTGTTTTTGTAATTTTATAAAAATAAGAAAATGATAGAAAATGCTGGCTTATTTCGCCGCTTCTGATATATTTAATATGAAAAGTTTTCTTTACAGTATTGCATTTTAAAAAGATGAGGAACAATAGAATATATATTGAATCGAGGAGGCTATTGCAGTGAACGACGGTAAAAAGAGAAAGATTACTGCGTGGGAGTATCAGTATGATAACGGAGAGGTCGCACTGCTGTATCACGATGCTGGCATCTGGCGTGGGAAGAAAATCAATACAGTTCAAAGTGAATACTATCAGAACCCACACAAGGCCATCGCACGTATACGCGAGCTCGAAGCTAAAATCCCAGGTAAGGACAACTTTGCTTTCCGGAAGCGGAACTTTGAAGCAGGGATAGAATATCTTTCGGATCGGTGTGATATGGGAGTACCTATTGAGCAGCAATCGAAGGAAGCGCAGCATCATGCTTGCGCAGCACTGCTGCAGATGCTGAATAGCTGTGGATCGGATGTAGATGGCCGTAGGACGATCTTACAGGTTGTCAGTGCAAGCCTTTCGGGGTATATTTTTCGACTGTGCAGTGAGTGGGAGCTTTTTACATATGGTGAACCCGTGCCCTATGAAACCGCCCCGCGCATCGTGTGCTCACGGGCGGATGGGGCAGGAAACGCACTTCGCCAGGTCATGGCATCACTTTTCCTTGACACAGAAGAACTGCTTACAGCTGATGCTGCAGCAGGATCTGTGGAAAGCCATCTGCCGGCGTATTTGCCGTCGGTCGGTAATGAAAGGCAGATCATCGACTGTGCATATGCACAGGTCTGTAAGGGTGAGCGGGATAAGGAAAACAATGAGAAATACTTTGATGAACCTTTAGCGGCGCAGTATCGGGACACTGCTGTCGGAATCAATACAGCCTTCTTCAGAGCTTTTGATGTTGAGAATTTTGTGCGCAGAAACCGGTGGGTCACGATCATCCAACTGGGTAATAAGTGTGAGTTGGAAATGCCAATACGGATAGAGGGAAAGATTTTGGCGCGGTCATGGTGTGGTGATGCTTGGGATTTTGCGGCGGTGCGGTTATTGATCGATGGCTTTTTGAGACGGATATATACATGTGGGCTGTCGGAGACGGAAGGAGAAAAACAGGAAGTAACCAATAAAAAGGAACGGGAAAGAGGTTTACTTTTGGAACACCTGAAAGTAGCCAGTCAGAGGATCGATACGCACAATAGCAGGCGTGGAACAGAAAAATATCGGGGTCTACAGAGATTGTGGCTGGAGATGCAGATCGTTGTTCTTGGGGAACTGATGTCATATATGAACATGCTGGGATTTTGGAAGGCGGATGAGGGCCAGGCCACGCTGAACGGATGGCTGCACGTCCTTCTGCCAGATGTATACCCAGCGCCCGTAGATGATTTGCCAGTGGACGATTCAAAGCACGTTCTGAACTATGAGACGGACAGCCAGGATCTATTGGAAAAGCTGGTAGCTGCGATGGTTGCACCAGAGAATTGTAAGCACTTTATGGCCGTTCCGGGCAAAGGAGAATTCCCAATGAAAAAAGCGGATGGCACTGTCATTTGGGGCTATGTCCGTGGATTTCAAGTGACAGGGAAAGATGGCCACCGGCATCGAGTGCCAACGCTGCAGATCCGCGAGGATATGCTGACTGAGATAGCGCCAATGCTTATGCCGTTCGAATGTGACTGGCTCGCGGTCATCAAGACGGTGAGGGAACAACAGCCGGACTATCTGGTAGGCAAGAGTAAAAATGTTCGCTTGCCGGTTGACGGGGAAAGCAGACTCTGTGCAACGCTGGTATTGTCTGTTGAGAAGCTGTCATGGCTGCCAAAAGGGGCGTGGAATATTCTGCTGGAGCTGACCGCGCTGATTGCACAGAAAACTGAATAAAGAATGCCCGCTGCGGAGAAGATTACCGCAGTGGGCATTTATTTTTTGAAGAATTCAAAGACAAAAATATACACATCGAATTGCGAGGTGGTGTGGGGTACATGCAAATGAGGAGGGCGGACAATGACAGAACGGACACAGACGCGAGACAGCGCCTACCGCTGGGGAATGCTGATGTGGTTTAATCAACTGCTCTTGGAGAAGGGGACGATAACCGAGGCGGAGTTCAGGCAAATGCGGCTTGAAATCGAGAAGAAAATAAGAGAACCGGAGAAAGGCGGCGCCAAGTGAAATTATTTGGTGTCGTTCTTTTTTTGCAAATGTCTATTGATATAAAGAAAAACTAAAAGAAAAAGCTCTTAAAACAGCAAATAAAGGACGTTGAAGAGAAGAAATACTTTTTTTGAAAGGAGCAAGATGATGAAAAAGCTGGGCGCAGGAAGTTTTCAGTTGGAACCGGATGGATTTTCGATTCATACGCTTGAAATCGTGAAGAAACTATCGAACAAGGAATACAAAAGGATACGTGACAGCATATATCAGAAATGCCCCAAAGGGGAAATGTACAGTGATAGGGGCTGGCAAGGCGAGGGAGAGCGCTATCGCTGCAAATGGTTTTGGCGAGAGGGGCTGAGGATCAATTTAGAAAAGAATGTGCATAAGCAGGTTTCAACGTGCTATCTGCGGATCGCGGTGAATCCCCGAAAACTGATTGATCCAAGTTCGTCCTACTTGGGCATTTTGCCGCCTGATGAGGAGAGCATTAGGACGATGAGTGAGAAATTTACAATGCTGTTGAAAGATTCCGGCCTGCCCTGTGCATTAAATGCCTACCAGCTTTCACGAGTGGATCTATGCGTGAATATTCGGTGCGACACATCTAAGCTGTTTAAGGAGCTACTGCGAGCGATGCGCAAACTGCCGACACCGCCAAAGTATGAGAGATGCTATTACAAAGGTTCTGATAGGAAAGCTGCCAACAGGTATAACAAACACCACATAACGTTTAAGCACGAGTCGCGCGAACTGGTAGTTTATGATAAGACCTACCAAATCGTGGAAAATGGCTTGCAGTTGGATGAAGAAAAGCTGCCGAAAGGTATCCTGCGATTTGAAATACATGAACTGCGGGAAAGAGTCTCAAAAATAGAGAAAAAGCTGGGAACAACCGACATTGAGAGCCTTTTAATGTATTATATCAAAGAAAGTGAGAAGTATATTACGCGGTGTTTCAGACGGGCATTTCCAGATGATCGATTTATGCAGCCGGACGCACTTAACGAATTGATCTGCAGAGAGGCGGACACTGGATTACTGGAAGGCATGATGCGCTTGGCCATGCTGATGACGCGAATAAAATCACTGGAGAAAGGGGAAGAAAAGCTGCGAAAAGAAGGCTATGATGCCGAAGCGGTGTTGGCACAATTTAGAAAGCTGGGTGTCAGCCCCATCCCGTTGAGAAAGAAGTTTTGTGCAAAAACGATGCCGGGGCCGTCTACTTTACTGCAAAAAATAGCACACCGAAACGTGGTGGTGTGGTAAAAAGGGCACGATGAAAGAATCATAGATTGAATTACCTAACAGAAGTATAATGAGGAATTCCTGAGCGATAGTATGAATTAAAGCTATCTTCGCTATGACGCATATTTTCAACACATGTGTGCAGCCGGAAATGCCAAGGGCAGGCATGGTAGCACCATCATACCTGCCCTTGTAAAGTTTTGAACAACTCGGTTCAGTTTGCGGCCTGGACTACATTCGTCATATAGGTCCGCGTGCTGGACGAGCCGTCCTTGGCGGCGTAGACATCCACATTGGCGTAGTAGTAGCAGCCTGCGACGCCCTGGAACGTGATGGGCGTATCGTAGTAGTAATACGCATTGTGCGTCATCATCGCAGGGAAATCCTCATAACTGAAGGTGCGCAGATGATAGAAATGCTTGTTGTCCGTAGACCGGTACACGTGAATATTTACGGCCCCGATATCATCCATAAGGCCGGTTCCATCAACATCGACCGTCACTGCGACCATCGATCCGCTTAGCGCTGTACAGCCAGCCCGATACGCGTCTAGATGCGCACTGGCATCTGTGGCGGCGTAGGCTACCGCGATCATTCCCCCTAACATAAAAAAAGTCAAAACGGACGCGATCAAACCTTTACGTTTGTGTTTCATGACATTTACCCCCCATAAACTGAATCTATGATGTGTTCCATTTCTTCCTGCGTTACTGCCCCTGCGATCCGGCACTCAAAATCACCGTTGATCCAAACAGCCTTTTCTATCTCCGATTCTTCATCGTAGAACAGGTAATGCTCTATGTCATCCACTCGGAGCCGCAGTACATTCTGCCTGCTCTTTTCCATTAGTGGCGCAAAATCATCGAGACTACTCCAACACTTCAACATCAGATGACTGCTATTATCAGAACTATAAATAAGATAAAACTCAAAGCCCATCTTATCTCGTTTCGCTTCGCACTGTTCCAGCGAGAAGCGTTCCGGTATCCAGGCCGGCAGCACATCCCCCCTGATATGCAGATCGGCCAGCATGTCCTCCGGCGTCTCGTAGGTCCGGACCTCTCCCTCCGCCAGATCGTTTTCCCCCATTGTGATCTGCGCGGGGGCATCGTTCCCGATGCGGAGAACGGACGCAGTCCATTCCGCCAATGTCCGGAACAGGTCAAAGCCGGACGCCTGTACCGTGAACAGCGACAGTAGCAGCGCCAGCGCGGCTGCCAAAATCAGCAGTCGTTTGAACGGTTTCCGGGAAGGCTTTGCAGGAAGTTCACTGCTTTCCGCAGCGGCAGGTGCGGTAGTCTCGTCAGGCTCCAAAAGCTGCGGGTTCTTTGTACAAAAGCGCCGCCAGCTTTCCTGTACCTGCGTATTGGTTACCGTCATCTCCGGATTATGCTTTTGCAGGGCCTCCGCGATGTCCGTCAGCTCTGACGGCATATCATCAGAATCTCCAGCTCCCAGCACGAGTTCCGCCCAGTGATCACGGATGGTTTCCTCCTGATGCCCCTTAGTTTGCTTTAGAGCGCCCGGCCTGCCGCCCCGGGGTACTCTTTCCGCTTCGGACATTCCAACACCTCCTCGTCTCTATATTTGTGCAGCTGCACGCGATGCAACAATTTTTTCTCTGTTTTTTCCTCGAGCTTTTTCCACTTCTCATAGCTGTCTCTGGCGCGGATCAGACGCATACGGCTGGCCGCTTCCGAAATACCCAGGAGCCGCCCGATTTCACGGTGGCTCAGCCGCAGCTCATAGTACATGCAGAGCAGGTCTTTCTCATCTACCGTCAGCTGGCGCGGCAGTGAGTCGCGAAAGGATGGCTCGCAGCTGGTCTCGGTGATAGCGGATATTTCCGTCAGCGGCTGCTCCACATGACGCCACTTCCGCTGCAGTTCCGTTGCGATCTTGTTTCGCAGCGTGATCACCAGCCAGCCCTGCAGATTTTCGTGTTCTGCCACCTTCGGATCATCTCGCCGCTCCAATAGGGCCTGGAACGACTCCTGTACCATGTCATCTGCAAAGCTCCTTCCCAAGCCGGACGCGCAGGCGATCCGAAACAGCGTTGGATATTCCGTTTCATACAATTCCCGAATTTTTGTGTTCCCCAAACCCACAAAGACATCTCCTTTATTTCTGTTGAAAACCGGCATCGCGCTTTGCCATATTTCTTCTCATCCAGGCTGGCGCTGGGACTCCTCCTTCGCTGACATTATACAAGCGGAATGGCAAAAGTCAACAAAAAATTATGAAAATTATCTAATTATTTATGCATGATTGGTAAAATTTTGCTTTTAGAAATTCCATATTTTTACTTCTTGTGACATATTGCGCCACTGGCCAAATAGAAAAAAGAGAGACTGTGGGGCCATGCTCCGCGCCGCAAAGGGGGGGATCATCACTGCTATGCACCGCGATTTTGAAAGTCTTCATGTGAATGTATATGCGCTGCTCCGAGATCTTGGCGTAAGCGCGGACCATACCCAGTTTTTCTACACGGCCTACGCCGTCGCGCTGGTAGCGGACCAGCCGCTGCGCGGGATCTTTTTTG
>ERZ809114.1413-NODE-1413-length-10503-cov-2.799483_pt1 | contig 10503 bp, 11 predicted proteins | sample MGYA00520519_ERZ809114 | MGnify/ENA primary metagenome ERZ809114 (study PRJEB31570, sample SAMEA3212991) | Homo sapiens | biome: human-gut; feature: human gut; material: fecal | place: Sweden | collected 2011 ...
CACACCCAGCGTGCCGGGGCCGCAGTGCGACGAGACGGTGCAGCCCGCCTGCGTCTCTTCGACGGTCTCAAACGATCCGTACTGTGCCGCTTCCTCCTTCGCCGCGGCCACGACGTTCGCGTCCGCCGCCGCGTGAGTGATGAACGCGAGCTCCGGCGCGATGTCCTCGCGCCCGTCAAGGCGCTCTTTTACATACTGGCGGATGCACTTTTCAAACGAGCCGCGGTACTTCTTGCACACGGCCATCTTGCCGTTTCGCACCTCGATGCAGGGCTTCAGGTGCAGAAGATTCGCGCCCAGCGCGGCCACAGCCGAGCAGCGGCCGCCCTTTCGCATGTAGTCGAGGCGCTCGATCAAAAAGCTCGCCTCGACCTTCGGCGCGAGCGCGCGCACGCGCTCGGCGATCTCCGCGCCGGAAAGGCCCTGCTCGGCGAGCTTCGCCGCCGCGACGACCAGAAGGCCCTGGCCTGTGCTCAGATTCTCCGAATCGACCACAAAGACGTTCTCGTACTCCTGCGCCGCGGCGCAGGCATTCTGATAGCAGCAGGAGAAATTCGCGCCGATGGTGATCTGCACCACCGCGTCATACTCGTTCGCGTAGCGCGCGAACATCTCGCCGTACTCGTACTGGCTGACCGCCGACGTGCTGCAAAGGTCTCCGCCGCCGTCCACGTGGGCAAAAATGTCGGCGGGCGTGATGTCCACACCATCGTGGAAGTCCTTGCCGTCCTTGATGACGCACAGCGGCGTGACGGCAATATCATAGCGCTCGAGCAGCGCGGGCGACAGGTCGCACGTGCTGTCGGAAATAATCTTCACTCGCATCGTTCGTTTCTTCCTTCCTGAAAGATAAAAACCTCATCTGCGGGCATCCCCGCCGGAACTTACAACATCAGATTTTATATTTTTACCGCAAGCAGATGAACTCTTTCTCAACGCAACATCAACTTCTGTTGATATTTCTCCCACCCGTTCCGCAAAAAAAGGGCCCCCGAAGGTTTTCTTCGGGGGCTCTCCTGTTTGCTTTTATCGCTTACTTGCTCAGGCAACGATAGAGGAAAGTGACGATCTGACCGCGCGTGCAGTCGCCCGCGGGGTCGAAAGTCGTCGCGCTCGCACCGGTGGTCACGCCGTTTTCCACGGCCCACAGGACGGCGTTTGCGTAGTAGGCGTCCGCCTTGACATCGGTGAACGGATTCTCTGCCTTGCTCTCAGGACTGTTCTGCATGCGGTAGCGCTCCATGTGAAAGTCGTTGAACGCGGGCATCACGCCCGAAAAGATCTCATAGGTGGTCATCGTGCCGTCGCCGGTCTCGTTTCGAAACTGCCAGACCGCGCAGCCGTCGCTCTGCGCCAGCAAAATAGCGCCCTGATGCTCCAATAATTTCTCTGCGGTCATCTCTTCCGCTCCTGTCCTTTGGAGTTAGTCATCTCTAACCATTTGGCAGTATACCACAGCTTTCGCCGCTTGTCTTTCCCCATCGGGCGAAATTGTTCCGTTTGGACGCCAATTTTGCCGCCGTGGGTCAAAAAAGAGGGCGGGTAACTCCCGTCCTCTTTTTTATTCCTTTACCGGTTCACGAGCAGCTTTTTCATGCCGCGCTCGAGACCGTCGACGGTCAGCGGGTACATGTCCACCGCCCTTGCGATATAGCCGTAGCTCTCGCCCCAGTAGCCGCCCCAGCGCGGGGGCTCCTCGGGATTGAGCCAGATCAGGTGGTCGTAGTGCTCGCAGAAGCGCTTGATCTGATCGAGGCCCGACCATTTCGCCTCGCCAGTGCGGTAGTCGTAGCGCTTTTCCATCAGCTCGTACATGTCCATCAGCGCATCGCCGACTAAAATGACCTTGTACTCGCTGCCGAAATTCTGCAGGATCCAGTCCGTCGGCACCGCGTGCTCGCGGTACATCCGCGGGTCGGTATAGACGCTTGAATAAATGCAGTTGTGGAAGTAGTAGACGTGCAGCTCTTTAAAATGGTTCGACTGCCGCGCCGCCTGGAAGAGCATGGAGCAGAGGTTGGAATAATACTCCATCGAGCCGCCGGAGTCCATCAGCATCAGCACCTTGACGGTATTTTTGCGCGGACGCTTGTAGCAGACCGACAGCGTTCCCGCGTTGTCGCAGGTCTCGCGCACGGTCCCATCCACATCGAATTCCGTTTTGGCCTCCTGCGTCTGCTCGGAATACTGGCGCAGCAGGCGGAACGCCATCTGAAACTGTCGGATATCGAGCACATTGTCCTTGCGGAAGTCGCGGAACCTGCGCTCCCCCGCCACCTGAAACGCGCGGCGGTACATGCTCTTCCCGCCCACACGGATGCCCTGCGGGCTGTGGCCGCTATTGCCGAAGTTTGAGTAGCCGTTCGTACCGATCCAGTACGAGCCGCCGTTGTGCTCCTCGGTCTGCTCCTTGAGGCGCTCTTCGAACATTTTGAGAATTTCCTCAATGCTCTTTTCCTCATAGCCCTGCGTGCGCAGGAACTTGCGGAACTCCTCCATTGCGGCGGCAGGGTTGTTGAGCCAGTCTATCAGCTCCTTGGGAAGCTCGTCCTGATATGGCACGCCGTCGAAGTATTCAAGGAAGATCTGGTCGAACTTGTCGTAATCCGCCTCGGACTTGACGAGCACCGCGCGACAGAGCTCGTAAAAGCCCGTGAGCGAATCGTGCTGCAGGTCCAGCATCAGCCCCTCGATGAGCGTCATCCACTCATTCAGGCTGACGCGAAAGCCGTGCGCGCGCAGAAGGTAGAAAAATCCAGTAAACATGGCGTTCTTATCTTCTCAGTCGGCGCTGCACGGTGGAGATATCCTTGTCCTTTTTGAGGAGCACCCCGATGAACGGGATCTCCTTCGTGATGCGGGACGTGTCCACGCCGGTAAGCTCGAGCGCGCGGATCCAGTCGACAAGCTCGGATGTCGAGGGTTTTTTCTCCACCGAGTCGATCGAGCGGATATAGTAGAACGCCTGCATCGCCTGCATCAAAAGCGTCTCGTCGACATGATCGAAGTGGACGCGGATGATCTTTTCCATCTGCTGCTGGTCGGGGAATTCAATATAGTGGAAGATGCAGCGGCGCAGGAACGCGTCCGGCAGCTCCTTTTCCGCGTTCGAGGTGATGATGACGATGGGACGGTGCTTGGCCTTGATGGTCTCCTTCGTCTCGGGAATGTAGAATTCCATCTTGTCGAGCTCCCAAAGAAGGTCGTTCGGGAACTCGAGGTCTGCTTTGTCGACCTCGTCGATCAGCAGCACGACCTGCTCGTCGGCGGAAAACGCCTCGCCGAGCTTGCCGAGCTTGATATACTTTGCGATATCGTCCACGCCGGATGCGCCGAACTGGCTGTCGTATAAACGCTGCACCACATCGTAAACGTACAGGCCGTCCTGTGCCTTCGTCGTGGACTTGACACTCCAGATGATGAGCTTTTTGCCCAGCGCCTCGGCCACAGCCTCGGCGAGCATCGTCTTTCCCGTGCCCGGCTCGCCCTTGATGAGAAGCGGTTTTTTGAGCGCCATCGCGATGTTCACCGCATTCATCAGCTCTGGGCTCGCAACGTAGTTTTTGCTGCCTTTGAAAGTATTTTCCATAGTGTGCTCCTTGTAAAAAATCAAAATCAATGATATTTTACCCTTGCCACACGCCCCTTGTCAAATTCATTGTTTTGACCTGTCCCCAAATTTTTTCTAAAAATTTGAAATTTCCTCTTGCATTTCCCTGAAAGCTGTGGTACTATAACATCGTTGTCCGATATGAGACACGCGCCGTTAGCTCAGCTGGATAGAGCGTCTGGCTACGGACCAGAAGGCCGGGGGTTCGAATCCCTCACGGCGTACCAAAGTAAAGTCTTGAAACTGCAATGGTTTCAAGGCTTTCTTTGTTTTTCGGGGTAAAAATCACGCCTCTGAAAATCTGAAAAAGCGCACAAAAAAGCGCACAGCCGTCTGAAAACCTGAGATATCCCTAAGAGAAAGGGTGTATCTTCATGGCTCATATCAGGGCAAACACAAAGAATGGTAAAATCGTTTCCTATCGCTTCACAGTCTGTTTAGGCCGAGACTGCAACGGAAAGCAAATCCGAAAATACACTACATGGCCCATCCCACCCGATACAAGCACAGCCAAGGCAAAGAAAGCCGCCGAACGTGCTGCTGATATTTGGGAACAGGAACTTATGAGCGAGTACCACAAAAAGCTCGAAGCAGAATCAGCAGGCAAAGCATATCAGATACCGGCAGAAAAACGCCACGACGATTTTGTTTCCTTCGTCAATGATGTCTGGTTTCCTCTTCAAGTCCGGGATGGTAAGCATAAGCCCAAAACCATCGCTTTCTATGAGAGTATGACAAAGCTGCTCCTCCCCTGCTTTAGTGGCTCCACCTTACAAGGAATCGGCTCCCTCGATATTCAGCGCTGCCTTACCTACCTTCGCACCGAGCACAAGAATCAGCACGGAAAGCCGTTAACTCCAAAAACACTGCACCACCTGTATAACACACTGAACCTGATTTTCGGTTTCGCTGAAAAGCAAGAGCTGCTTGTCAAAAATCCTATGAAGCTGGTTGACAGTCCCAAGAAAGAAAAAAAGCCTGTCGATGCCTTGACCGAGGAGCAAGCCAAAAAATTCTTCTCTCTGCTCCCCGATACTCCCCTTGATTTTCACTGCATCCTGCAACTGCTGATAACGACCGGAATCCGTCGTGGTGAGTGTATGGGTCTAAAATGGAGCGACATCGACGAGAAGAATTGTACCATCAGAATCGAGCGCAACATCGTCTACACACCGGAATGCGGTGTAATCGTCAGCTCGCCAAAAACAGCGACCAGCATCCGCACTATCCCCATCATGCCAAGCACATTGTCCTTGCTCAAGCAGCTACGAAAGGCGACACAATCCCAGCATCCTAACACTATCCTACGGAATGCCTTTCTTTTTCCCAAGGAGGACAATATCTTCCAACCTCGTGACCCGAACTCAGTAACAAGGCGGGTAAAACGCTTTATGAAAAGGAATGGTCTGCCTGATTTATCCCCACACGATTTGAGGCATTCCTGTGCGACGCTGCTTCTATCCCAAGGCGCTGATATCAAAAGCGTGCAGGAGATTTTAGGACACGCAGATGCAAGTACAACGCTGAATTTCTATGTCAAGTCTGACCTGCAACAAATGCAAGCTGCAACCGACAAATTCGCTGCCGCTTTCAACCTATAACAGAATAAATCACTATAAGGGAGGGCTTAATGCTCTCCCTTTTTTCATGTTTTTTTGAGGCAACCTACCCCCTTGTGCTCCTGTGCTCAGCGCTAAGATTTTTACCCCGGAAAATGTAAATTCACCTATCCAAGAACTGTGCTGCTCTTATGAGTGGTGCAGTTCTTTTTATATATCCAACTCTACCCAAGAAAGGAGGTGTCCCCATGGCGTTCTTCATTTTCTTCGTGCTCTTCGTGTTCCCGTTTTTGCAGGCTGGCCCGCTGGATAATTGGGCCTCATTCCTCGCGTGGGCAATTTTCATCATTATCCCGCTTGCCGTCACTGTCCTGCTCTGCATCACAACCGCGCACGAAGATGACAACGACAGCAAGAAAAATTGAACCTGAATATTCAAGTGAAAGGAGGTGTCTCAGATGACCGGAGAAGGCATTGCGCTCTGCATGGAGGTCTTGTTCGTCCTCTTCATCCTCATTGGCTGCATCTAATCACTGCGCCAACTATAACCCTATCCACCAACCTATATCAAGAAAGGAAGCAACCACTATGACAAGAAATGAACTTATCGCCCAAATCGAAACTCTGAGAAACCTTGAGGCCCTTATCGAAGAAGCAAAAAGGGAAGCAGAAACTGTCCGTGACAGCATTAAAGCTGAGATGGAAGCAGTCGAAACAGAGGAGCTATCTGCCGGAGGTTATATTGTGCGCTGGACATCTGTTCTCTCTACTCGCTTTGATACCAAGTCTTTCAAGGAGAAATTCGGAGAGGAAGTATACAAAGCCTTTACTAAACAAGTTGCATCCCGCCGATTCAGTATCAGCGCATGAAAAAAGCCCCTTGTCTGACCGCCGTCCAAAGCAACAGACAAAGAGCTGACCACAACTCACATTACAATGGAGAGGGTACGAGTATTATATCGTGCTCTCTCCTCTTTTTCAAGGAGGAATTACCATGAAGCAATTGACATCGTACAATCGCGTCGCAGGATATCTCAACAAACTGTTTGACCTGCTCAATCAGAGATTTTTTGAAAATGCACTTGCAAGACCCACCATTACTATTCAATCTACGCCGCGAGCATATGGTCACTTCTCGATGAGAGATGACACTTGGGTATCCGTCACTGGCAGCAGCAATGAAATCAACATCGGAGCCGGTACGCTCGCAAGGCCTATCGAAAATATCTGTGCGACGCTGCTGCACGAAATGGTGCATTACTACTGCCATGTCAACGGCATCAAGGACACGAGCCGAGGCAATACCTACCACAACAAGCGCTTCAAGGAGGTTGCCGAGAGCCATGGTCTGACAGTGAGCCATCACGAAAAATATGGCTGGACAATCACCGAGCCAAATGACGAGCTATTGACCTTCGTACTCGAAAACGATTTGAGCGACATCCTCATTACCCGCAACGAGTATTACGGCGTTTCTGTAATGGGAACAGGTACGCACAGCAATACCCCGCCGCTCCCGCCGAAGACGAGCAGTAGCAGAAAGTACATCTGCCCCTGCTGCGGGAACAGTGTTCGAGCCACTAAGAGCGTTCACATTGCTTGCTTGGATTGTAAGGAGCCGATGATTCTTGCATCTTGAGATTCAATAAGAAATTATTATAGATTTCCTTTCTCTGAGCGACGCAAGACAGGGGGGCTATCCTTATACCCCAAAGCCGCTGTGAACGATTCTGAGAGGAAAAAGATAATTAAATATCCTATTGAGCAACGTGCTCTATCCCTCATCAGCACCATCTAATAAGGTATACCTTTACGACCACACCAAAAGCCGATGAATTTTCTGTCTGAGAACCACCAAAAGCAGTTTTCGGATATGTGCGGAAATTCATCGGCTTTTTCATACTCTTTTCAAGGAGGTTATCATGGAAAACAGAACCTACTACTACGCCCGTGTCAGCACCAAAGAACAAAATCTTGACCGACAGCTCAATGCTTTTCGGAAGCTCGGCGCGACAGAACGCGATATCGTGACCGATAAGGAGTCAGGGAAAAGCCTCGACCGCTCAGGCTATCAGGCATTGAAAACAACCATTCTCCGTCAGGGTGATACGCTCGTCATCAAGTCCCTCGACCGACTTAGCCGCAATAAGGGTGACATCAGAGCAGAGCTGCAATACTTCAAGGAGCATGGCATCCGTGTCAAAATCATCGACCTACCCACAACAATGACCGACTTCCCCGTTGGGCAGGAATGGGTACTTGAGATGGTCAACAACATTCTCATCGAAGTTCTCGGCACGATAGCAGAGCAAGAGCGCACGACCATCAGGCAGCGTCAAAGGGAGGGAATTGAAAGTGCACGTTCAAAAGGCAAACACTTAGGCAGACCTCCCCTGCAAAGGCCCGAAAATTGGGAAGCAGTCTATGCCTCATGGCAGCACGGAGAATTGACCGCAAGAAAGGCAATGGAGCTGACAGGGCTAAAACGCAGCAGCTTCTATAAGCTCGTTAAGAAGATGGAGCAGTAAAAGAGAAGCCCCCATGCAACGTGGTCGCTGCGCGATCACGCTGCACAGGGGGCTGTACAAACTTTTTCCTATCAGCTCAAATTATCAGAAATTGTTTTTACATCTACATCCGCATAAGGGCAACCCATCGCATGACAAAAATTCAAAGTATCCTTAGCAAGAGCAAAACGGCCAGATTCGTCACTGTCGTTTGTGTAATAGGTTCCATTTTTATATACAACGAGGCCTCTTGTTGTACCTCCGAGGCCATTTTGTGCAGAGTAATCTATAAACACATAGTAAGCATGCTCTACCTCTGTATCTTCTGTCACGATAATCTGATTCAGTTGTAATGAGCTTGGATTTTTTAGGCGGCTTTTCAAGTCATTACACGCCGTCAACGCTTTTTCCTCATCTTCAGTCAATTCTACCTGTGGTGTAGGCCTTTGCGAAGAATTATCACTCACAGTGTCTGCAACAGCGTTTATCATTATCTTCCCGCTCATTACAATAAACAGCGCACATAATGTTAACGCAATTATACTTGCAATAGAGGTTCTACTCTTTACGGATTTTATGAAATTATTTTTAATGATGCCGTAAATCAGTAACGCAGCGAGTGAAATATTGATTGCTGCAATGATACCCATTACAACAGTCTGCCCCAATTCCCCGATATCAAACTCAATTTGTACCATAAAAAACACAATCATCTCGACCAAGTAAAGTGGCCAAAGCATAAATGACCATTTCAAATATGATTTTGGGGAAGAACTGTCTTTTCGAAGTGCTTTATCTTGGCTCTGTTCATCATTTTTCATTGGTTTCCCACAATAAGGGCAAGCCTCTGCCCTATCCGAAATCTCTCTCCCGCATTCTGGGCAAGTAATCAGCGCCATAGTATTCCCTCCTTTTCATGCCTCTCATTATATCTTGTCGCGCAATACACGTCAATAGTGCTTACCAGATTATTTTGTTGCACGCTCTTTTTGGATACACTGTCCATAAAGGTGGTGGAACATTTGGAGAACGAGTATTTGAAACCCTATTTCGACAACACCGAGCGCTTGGAAAACCTCTCCTATGCCATTGGTTACTACCGCAAGGAAAAAGGCTTGTCACAGGAGCAATTGGCTGAGAAATTAGGCATCAGCCGCCAGCATCTCGCAGCAGTAGAGGCTCCAAGAATCGTGGTCTGTCTCTCGAACTGCTCTTCAACATCGCCTCTGTGCTGGAAATTGAGCCATACCTATTGTTGAAATTCAGGCTTCAAAAATGATTGCTTCGTTCTCTTGATTGCATACCATTTTTGAATTTAACTCCCCAAAAATACATCAGCCCCGCAGCGAAGATCGCGATGCGATCTTCTACTGCGAGGCTTTCTCTCTGTCCGTATCAAATTGGTCCTGCTGCAACACTTTTCTTCATCGGCATATCACTCGTCAAGGCCATAAAGCGTTCTCAACCTGTTATGGAGGACGTTAGCAGACCTGCTTCTCAAAAGTGGTTGATTGACCTCCCTATGCGCTCTATCGCCAAAACCTTCAAAGTCCCGTTCTGCGTCTCGACCATTAACGCAGACATCTTTCCTCATTTGATTTTCCATATAGGTGATAAATCTTCGCGTCAATTCATACGCATCTTCATGTCTCTGTCGGTATCCTGCTGGGTGGTATCGTTCAGCTTTCTCTCGGTCATCAACTCGATAGTAAATGACCTTCCAGCTCTTCACTCCACCAAGCAATGTCTCGTTACATTCCCTTTGTACCTCTCGCCCCATTCTGGCAAGGTAGGGATTCCTCCAAAATTCCCCTCCAATAGGTATCTGCCCCAAAGGTGGCAATTCCCTAAGCCGATTTACTCTCTGACAGGCGCGTTGCCTCACATAATCGTTGTAGCTCTCCAATGCTTCTTCCTGCTCCTCATTCGCTGCAAATGCTGCTACCTTTCCATCACGAATCAGTTGTCGAGCATATTCCTCACATCTACCCCTTGAGTAAACCGACCTCAAAAAGCCTATCAACTGCTCAGCATTCAAGCAGGAATTCGTCTCCTCCGCGCAGTTCTGTATCTCTTCTGCACATACCCTTACTCTCTGTTCCGTTTCTACTCGATAGGCTTCTATCCTCAGCTCATTTCCCTCTGTCTGGATTCTGATATCAGGAAGCAGCATCGTTCTCATCCGCCATGTCAAAATTCCTTCTCCCTGCATTGATTTGAGAGCATCCTTGACCTTTTCAGCAATCTCCGTTTTGAGTATTCCAGCATAGTATCGCTCACCAATACGAGGATACCAACAAGACTGCCACAGGTCTAAATCATCCTCATTCCCCTGCATCTGAGCTAAACGGTTCCTTACCTCTACACGTCTCCTCATCTCATTGGAATAACGCTCAAACAGCCGCATCCTGCTATATAGCTCACACATCTTCCGCTCAAAGTTCCCCTGCTCCAAGAGTAAGGGCCTCAACTGGTCAATGTATGTTCCGCGTCTTCCTCTTGCTGTCGTTCTTGGTGGTAATGGCTCATCAAATACCTCCGTCACAATCACAGCTCTTCTACGTCTCTCACTTGGGTCAATATCTATCGCTCTGGCATAGGTCAAATATCGATTCAGTTCAGCCTTGGCATTCTCAATATTTCTGCTCCCACTCTCAGGATAAGGCCTCTCAAACACAGCCTCATAGAGCTAAGCAACACTTGCGAATTTATCGTTTACGTTAGGCATAAATAGCCTCCTTTTATTTATTTGAGTCCTTTATTTCAAAAACTGGTACGTCTTGTGCCTTTATATATTTTTTATTACTTGTTATAGGGGGAGAAAAGC
>ERZ809114.1425-NODE-1425-length-10442-cov-4.553095_pt1 | contig 10442 bp, 8 predicted proteins | sample MGYA00520519_ERZ809114 | MGnify/ENA primary metagenome ERZ809114 (study PRJEB31570, sample SAMEA3212991) | Homo sapiens | biome: human-gut; feature: human gut; material: fecal | place: Sweden | collected 2011 ...
TAGCTTTTCTTAAGGCCCGAAACCGAGCCGAAGAGAATGATTTGAGCTTGCGTCCCTTTCATCTGGAATAAAACCCACTCTCAACCTCCACCGGAATCACCCTCTCCTCAATCCCCTCAATCTCAATAAACCTCTGTCTCCCCAACATCTCCACCATCTGCGCAAGCAGCTCCCTGCTCCCCTGCGCCTCCATCTCCACGCGGTCATCCCAGTTATTTCTCACCCAACCGGTAACCCCCAGAGAACTGGCAATATAACAGGCCCGATAGCGAAATCCAACTCCCTGCACTCTCCCCGAAAACCAATAATGCTTCCTTATCAGATTCTCTCTCATCTCCGAACCCTTCCCATCCTGAACATCATGCTTTTTCCAGACTCCCCGGCCTTTCTCATACTCCTCAGCAATCTCCTCACCTGTCTCAGAATCCTGCAGAAACGTTCTGTACTTCTTTCTCTTAAAATCAAATATACTCAACAGCAACCCTCTCTCACAGCTACTGTGCCGGCAACTTGATTTCCCGAACATTCTCATATCTTTCCTGCCAGCCTGTTTCAGGAATCACTCTGCCGCCACACTACAATCACACCCTGATCACAAATCCGTCTTTTCTCGCTTTCGCTTTCGGATATTCCCCGGAGCGATAACCAAGCACACAATGACCAATTCCAACATAAGACTCCGGCACACCCCACTCTGCCTTCAATGCCTTTCCTTCTTCAGAAGCAAACACCTCTCTTGCACGATGAATCCAGCAGGAATCAACCCCAAGGGCATGAGCAGCATTCATCAGATTTCCCATAACCAGACTTCCATTTTCCACACATGTAGGCATATTACTGTCTGCAAAGACCACAACAACTGTCGGTGCCCCATAGAACGGATCACTCTCAGTCCCCATCACATCCGCATTCATTTTAGAAAGCTTCGCAACAAGTTCCGGATTCTGTGTTACTACCATAAGTGTACCCTGTTGTCCCATTCCGCTTGGTGCGTATTCCCCTGCTTCAAGAATTTCATTCAACACTTCTTCCGGCACCAGATCTTCTTTATAACCACGTACACTTCTTCGCTCCAAAAGATTTTTTATTGTTTCATTCATGTCTCATATCCTCCTGTATTTATTTTCATCACTGTCAAAGCAACATTACTGTCCAACACGTTCTCAGCAACACAGCCAGGCAACAATATCTTCCTATATTATAGCACTACATCTACCAAAACTCACCTGTATTTCCCATAATTTTCAGGCAATTTTCCTTGCCCCTGCATCACAACTGGTCTATAATAAAGAACAGACTAACATGAGGTATAAACTATATGAACAAAAAAGAAATTTCTGAAATCAAGAAACAGTTCACTCCCGAGAACTGTTCTCTCACCCGCATCTGCGGATGTTACGTTGACGGAGAAAAGAATAAAAAAACCGAACTGAAAGAAGCATTTCTCTCTTTATCAGAAGAAGAAATGTTCAAATACTTTGAAATTTTCCGCAAATCCCTTTCCGGAACAATAGGAAAAAATCTGATGAACATGGAATTTCCTCTCGAGCAGGAAACTGAGGGCGGAACTCAACATTTTCTTATGAAACTGAGAGAAAGCAAACTGACCGATGATGCACTGGTAGAAAGTTTCTACGATAAGATCATTGAAAACTATGATTATCCCGAAAACTACTACATCATCCTGATCCATGGAGTATATGATATCCCCGGAAAGTCTTCCGACGGTGCAGAAATGTTTGATGCATCTGATGAGATTTATGAGCACATCATGTGCTGTATCTGTCCTGTAAAACTCTCTAAGGCAGGTCTTTGCTACAATGCCGAAACCAACAGCATCCAGGACCGTATCCGCGACTGGATCGTGGAACTTCCGGATGTTGCTTTCCTTTTCCCGCAGTTTAACGACCGCAGCACTGACATCCATGGTGTCCTTTATTATAGTAAAAATGCAAACGAGCTTCGGGATATTTTTATCGATGAACTGCTTGGATGTACAGCACCTCTTTCTGCAGGAGGACAGCGTGATTCCTTTAACGCACTGGTTGAAGATACTCTGGGCGACGACTGCAGATATGACACTGTATTAAGCATTCACGAGAAATTAAACGACCTGATCGAATCACAGAAGGATGAGCCGGAACCTGTAGTTCTGACCAAATCTGAGGTAAAACGCCTCTTTGAAGAATGCGGCGTAGAAGATGAAAAACTACAGTCATTTGATGAACAATACGAGATCACAGCCGGGGAAAAATCCTCTCTGGTCGCTTCCAACATCACCAATACAAAAAGATTCGAGATCAAAACCCCGGATGTTGTAGTCCACGTAGATCCTGAACGTGTCGATCTTGTGGAAACACGCGTAATTGACGGACGCAAGTGCCTTGTGATCCCAATGGAAGGCGAAGTTGAACTGAACGGAATCCGCGTACATACAGGAAATGAAAATCCTTCTGATGACGAATTTTATGACAATACAGATACTGAGACAGAGGAGACATCTGATGGAGAATAATCGTAAACTCTTATTTTTTGACATTGACAAAACCCTGTTAACCCCTTACCCATGGACAGTTCCGGACAGTGCGAAACAGGCTTTAAAAGAAGCCCGCTATAATGGTCATCTCCTTTTCATCAATTCCGGACGTACCTATACAATGATTCCGGAAATCATTAAAGAAATGGGATTCGACGGCTATGTATGCGGATGCGGCAGCCAGATTTATATGAATGAAGAGCTTTTGTTTTCCAGTTCTATTCCAAATCCGCTTTGCCGTAAAACAACAGAATTACTGCGGGAATGCAGAATTCCTGCGTTTTTTGAACGCCCGGATAAGATTTTATATGACAGCAGTTCATGTGCTGTTCCTGAAACTGTTCAGAAGCTGAAAGCAGAAGCTATAGTAGAAGATCTGGCTCTCTACCCGCCCGAAACATACAACCATTTTACATTTGACAAGTTTCTGGCTTTTCCGTCTGCTGATTCTGATATGGAAACTTTCCGCAAATTTGCAGATGAACATTTTCTGTGTTTCATACATGAAGACAAGGCCTGGGAACTGACTCAGAAAAATCTCAGCAAAGCAACCGGAATCCGGTTTCTGGCAGACCGCCTTGGGGTTCCGGTCAAAGACACCTATGCATTCGGCGACAGCACGAACGATCTTCTTATGTTGCAGTTCGCCGGAAACAGCATCGCAATGGGCGACTCGGATCCCCTGATCCTGCCTCACTGCACTTACCAGACAACCGATATAGAGGACAACGGAATTGCCAATGCTTTGAAGCATTTCCATCTCATTTAGCAGAACATACAAAATAACGTATTATCATATCTCTATTTACCTGTGTTATTTTTGCATATTTAGGAGAATGATTTCGGATTTATTTAAACTTAAAAACAGCTATGTGAAAACACTCAGGTTTTCATCATAGCTGTTTTAATTTACAATACTCAATTCCTATCAGCAGGCTACTGACAGTTCGGATTTTCTTATTTAGCTGCTTCTGTCGGTGTTGCTTCCGGTGTTTCAGTAGTTTCTGCTGCTTCTTCCTCTGCCGCAGGTGTCTCAGTCACATCTGTATCTTCTGCTGCAGGTGTTTCTGTAACTTCCTCTGTTTCCGGTGTTGGAGTTGCCTCTTCTGTCACTTCAGGTGTCGGTGTTTCCGGAACCGGGGTAGGAGTCGGTGCCATGAAGGTATGTTTGTCAGTAATCTTAAGTGTCTTAATGACTTTCTTAACTGCCTTTACATCTGCCTCATCCAGCCATTTAGCAGTTGTATCTGTAAAATAGGTACTTTCTTTGGAATTCTGAAGAGATTCTCGCTTGGAAGCTGTGGCATCTTCATCATTGATCTTGTCAAGTCTTACTACATAGTATCCTGTGTCAGTCTCAATAATATTGTCTGCAACTTCTCCGTCTTTCAGTCCTCTCAGAACCTTCAGAACCTCATCCGGATATGCCTCGCTGCCGGAATCTTCATCCTCGTCTTCGCTCTCTTTTGTTGTAAAATTACCCTGTACTGCAGAATAACTGTCATCTACACCTTTGGCAATCTCACTCATGTCTGCTGTAGGATCCTCTTTCATCTTATCCAGAATCTCCTGAGCCTGTTCTTTCTTAGTCTTTTTCTCCTCATCAGTTATATCATCACCGCTTGTAGAGATACTTACATAAGTGAAGGTTGTCTGATTCGCTTCATCATCAGAAACTGTGATCTTTCCTTCTGCTACAACCGGATCATACATCTTCTTCTGAATTGTCTGAAGCTCCAAAAGTGTTTTTACCTGATCTTCCGTTACCGCAAGTTCCTTAATTGTCTCTTCACTGTTTGCAGCCATAAACTGTGATGCTGCATCTGCGATCGCTGCTTCATCATCATCTGTAAGCTCTACGTTATAATCTGCTGCCTTCTCTTTGAGAATATACATCTTCTCAACAGACTCCAGACTGCTTGTCACTGCCTGATCACCATAAGTCTCATCTGAATCATCACCTGCTGTCTGATCCCAGATATTATCTGCACTTCCCATATAATTTAAATACATGGTTGTTGTCTGCTGTTGTTGTTCGCGGGCATAAAGACTTACAACTCCAAGCGGAATATCTGTTCCGTCAACAGTAGCCACTGTCTTTGTTCCATCTAATGTTTTACTTCCACAGCCGGAAAGCATACCAACTGACATCACACCTGCCAGTGTCACAACGGCTGTTCTCTTTACCATTTTTTTCATTTCTTCCTCCATATTATCAATCTGGTCTTTCTTCCATACCACTTTCCCAGAATGTACTGTTATTAGAGTATAAACTTTTTTCCTGCGAAGGGCAAGGCAAATCGAAAAATATGTAGTATATTTCACATATTTTCCGCCATGCTCTTAAGTTCCTCTGCAAATTCCGTCAATGCCAGGATCAGATTCCCCTGTGGTTCCAGGATAAATTTCGGTTCCTGCTCATTCTTAAACTGCAGACCTCTTCTGTATTTCTGCATAAGAGCCGGAAAGCCTTCTGTATTCAGCCTTGCTTTCTCATAAAGGGTAAACCGGACTGTTTTTCCAGTCTGCTTTATTTCCGTTACGTACCCCTGATGAGCAATCGCCTTTAACTTCGCAATCGCCAGAAGATTCAGCACTGCCTTTCCGGGTTCTCCGAAACGGTCCAGAAGTTCTTCCAGCATATCATCATAATCCTGTTGTGTCTCAATCCCCGCAATTCTTTTATAAATATCCAGCTTCTGAAATTCATTACTGATGTAGGAATCAGGAATATACGCATCAACATTCAGATCAACCGATGTCTCGAAATCCTCCATTGTATGGATACCCTTCGCCTCTTTCACTGCTTCATTGAGCATCTTACAATAAAGATCATATCCAACCGCATTCATATGTCCATGTTGCTGCGCACCCAGCAGATTTCCGGCACCTCGAAGTTCCAGATCTCTCATTGCAATCTTAAATCCGCTTCCCAGATCCGTATACTCGCGGATCGCAGCCAGACGCTTCTCAGCCGTCTCCTTCAGCATCACATTCTTTCTGTACATCAGAAACGCATAGGCAGTTCTGTTGGAACGCCCGATCCTTCCCCGAAGCTGATAAAGCTGAGAAAGCCCGTATCTGTCTGAATCATGGATAATCATAGTATTTACATTGGAAATATCCAGCCCTGTCTCAATGATCGTGGTGGAAACCAGCACATCAATATCCCCGTTTACAAAGGAATACATCACATTCTCCAGTTCCCTCTCACTCATCTGGCCATGAGCAAAATCCACCCTTGCGTCCGGCACCAGCTTCGCAATACGCAGGGCAACATCTGCAATATCCGTCACTCGATTATAAACATAATAAACCTGTCCGCCTCTGCGCAATTCCCTGTTGATAGCCTCTCGGACTGTCTCTTCATCATATTCCATAACATATGTCTGGATCGGCATTCTGTCCATAGGAGGTTCCTCCAGGACACTCATATCCCGGATTCCGATCAGGCTCATATGAAGAGTACGGGGAATGGGCGTTGCAGTCAGTGTAAGAACATCCACATCCTTCTTTAACTGTTTGATTTTTTCCTTATGCGTAACTCCAAACCGCTGTTCCTCATCAACGATCAACAGGCCAAGATTTTTGAACTGTACGTCTTTGGAAAGGATTCTGTGCGTTCCAATGATCACATCCACCTGACCTTTTTTCAGATCTTCGATTGCCTTCTTCTGTTGTGCCGGGGTCCGGAATCTGCACAACAGTTCCACACGTACCGGAAATTCCTTCATCCTCTGCACAAAGGTATTATAAATCTGCTGCGCAAGGATCGTTGTAGGTGCAAGATAAGCTACCTGTCTGCTCTCCTGTACTTCCTTAAATGCGGCACGCAGCGCCACTTCTGTTTTGCCGTATCCCACATCCCCGCAGATAAGCCGGTCCATAATCCTGGTACTCTCCATATCACGTTTGGCATCCTCAATAGCACTGAGCTGATCCTCTGTCTCTTCATATGGAAACATTTCTTCAAATTCTCTCTGCCATACAGTATCAGGACCACAGACATATCCTTCCTTTTCCTGACGCACTGCATAAAGCTCTACCAGTTCTTTTGCAATATTTTTAACTGCCCCACGAACCTTGCTCTTTGTTTTATTCCACTCCTGAGTACCAAGTTTGTTCAGCTTCGGAGCCTTTGAAGCATCTGCCCCTGAATATTTCTGCAGACAGTCAAGCTGAGTAGCAGGAATATAGAGATTGCTTCCACCTCTGTATTCAATTTTAATATAATCTTTAACGATCCTGTCTACTTCAACTTTTTCAATTCCTCGGTAAATACCAAGACCATGCTTTTCATGGACAACAAAATCGCCGATAGAAAGCTCCGCAAAATCCTGAATACGGCTTCCACTGTAATTTTTTTTCTTCTTTTTTTTCTGTTCCTGTCCAAAAATGTCAGATTCTGTCATTACCGCAAACTTGATCAACGGGTATTCAAAGCCCTTCTTTGCATGACCATAAACCACCATGATCTCGCCCTGACAGATCTCCCTGGCATAATCTTGTCCATAAAAGGCTGCCAGTCCCTCTTCCTGAAGATCCTTTGCCAGCCTCTCGGCCCTTGTGCGGGAACCGGAAAGCAACGCGATCCTGTATCCCTGTTTCTTATACTGATGAAGATCTTTTACCAGAAGTTCAAAACTGTTGTTATAAGCGCTGATTGATTTTACCTCCAGGTAAAATTTCTCCTGCACTTTCCAGCCTGCCTGTTTCGGTTCCAGCGCACATACAGAAATACAGTTGCGTTTATTCAGTTCTTTTTGAAGCTGTTCAAAAGAACAAAGCCAGTTTTCCGGCAGATTCCGGCTGCCTTTTTCCTCTCTGTGCATACGGCTCTGTCTGTACTCTTCTTCTACAGCCCCGCCTTTCTCAGTCAGTCGGTTTGGTTCATCCAGAAAGATTATGGTTCTTTCCTCCGGAAAATAATCCAGGAAGGAAACCATATCCTTGTCCCCTATATGCTCCACCGCCGGATAGATCGTAAGTTCTTCCAGATTTTCCAGAGAACGCTGACTCTCCGGATCAAAACTCCGGATAGAATCAATCTCATCTCCCCAAAGCTCGATTCTCCATGGATTTTCCTCAGTGAGACAGTAAATATCCACAATACCGCCACGCACAGAGAACTGCCCCGGCATTTCCACCTGTCCTACCCGCTCGTAACCTAAAGCCACCAGCTGGTTCTTCAGCTGTTCTGTGTCTACGGTGCTGTCACTTTCGTAATGAATCAGCTGTTCTTTTATCTTTTCCAGAGATTCCAGAAAATCCATACATCCGTCAATACTTGTAACAACTGTCAGTTCTTTCTCTTCCAGTAACGCCTTAATGACCTTCATCCTCTGACGTATCAGCAGATTTCCATGGATATCTGCCTGAAAGAACAGAAGATCTTTCGCAGGATAAGAATACACTTTTCTGTCATAAAATCTGTAATCTTCATAAATTTCTCTGGCGCGGCGTTCATCCTCCGCCAGGATCAGACGATAAGGCGCAATCCCGGAAAGTCCATACATCAGATGAGATTTCTGCGATTCCATACACCCCGAAACCTGCAGGATTCCCTTATTCGTTTTGCTTTTTTCTTTAATCTGTTCAAACTCTGCAAGCCCCTGCAGAGGTGTTAAAAATGCTTTCATCTTCACCCCTCATGATCCTTCGACGTAATAAAAGCGGCTTCTGTTTCCAGTTACCGCTTTCTATACCTTTTGCTGAACAATCATCTGTTTCCTGTCTGCTTATTTCTGTACAGGTACTTTTCTGTTATATTCGTTCATGGCTGCATCTGTACCCTGTGAGATTATGATATCCACAGCCTTTGCCGCCTTTGCTATTGCTTCATCCACAAGTTTCCTGTCTTCTGTGGAAAATCTGCCAAGTACATGATCTGCCAGATCCCATCCCTTCGGCTTTGCACCAACTCCTACTTTGATACGGAGAAATTTCTCTGTGCCAAGCTGGCGGATAATGTCTTTGATCCCGTTATGTCCGCCGGCACTTCCCTGCTTGCGGATGCGAAGCTGCCCGGGTTCCAGATCAATATCATCATAAATAACAATAAGCTCTGATTCCGGATCAATTTTAAAATAATTCGCCATCTCACGAACAGGACCGCCACTCAGGTTCATAAAAGAAAGCGGCTTCATAAGAATCACTTTCTCTCCGCCGATCATGGTTTTACCGTACATGGCATTAAATTTCACACCACCCTGAGGGACATTGTAATCCTCTACCAGACGGTCAACGGTATCAAATCCCATATTGTGGCGTGTTGCTTCATACTGTTTCCCAGGATTTCCCAGGCCAACTACTAAATACATATATGTGTCTCCTGCTTAATTTAACACCATTTTCCGGAATTACCATACCTGTCCTGATGTCAAATTTATTTTTTTACATCCTCTAAAGTGTGTTCAAAAAACCAATCCTACAAATTGTAACGCACATCTTGCGGAAAGCATTTTTCAAACACACGCTAAGATAATTAATTAAAATATACCATCTCTTCCTTAAGCGGCTCGCATTCTTTCACATCACTTGCATAAAGAACAATGCCCTCACCCTGATATTCTGTACGGTTCTCAAATGCGACCTTCGCTGTTACTTCTACCCAGCTGCCCTCTTTGATATGCGGTGCATAATCGCTTCTGCACACGTATCCAAGGAAAGTGGTATCATCTGCGCAGCAGGTCATTGCCACACGTCCCGGAACAAAGAATTTACTTCCCATTCCACGTGGTTTCATGACACGTCCTTTAAAGCGGACAATTTTGTCTACATATTTATCCGGATTATCCATGGCATCCACAAACCAGATACCATAATCTTCCGGTGGAATCTCAATGATCGGTGCATTGATATCAAACGGCATCTCATCCTGGAAAATGTCATCCATCTCGCCCTCTTCATTTTCAAAGATAACCTCTGCACTCTGATTTGCGACCTTGATCCCTCGTCTGTATGCAGGAAGCGGATCTCCCTCTTTACAGCGGTTAAATACAACCATATCTGTATTTCTGATCATATCCATGAACAGAGATTTCATGTTTGCCATATAAACCTGATAAGTAGTTGCATCCACACAGGTAATCTCCTGCTCAATGCCCCAGCCTTCCGGAAGCTCCATCTGCTCAAACTTACTTACAAGCCACATTCCGTTGTACTCAATCACAACACGCTCCGGCTGATGTATGATATCCATGGCAGCCAGACGCTGTGGTGTCAGATCTTCTTCATCCTCGATCACTTCCACAACTGTGTTTGTAAGTTTCAGTTTATCCATATCATATTCTTCTTCGCCTTCTTCGCAAAGGATCAACAGAGTTTTGCCGTCAATGGCAAAATACTCCTGCTGCAATGTAAAATCCAGGAAAGTAGTCTTTCCACTTTCCAGGAATCCCGTAACCAAATAAATGGGAACTCTGATATCATCCATCATATAATTTATTCCTTTATCTTTATTCTGATTCTGTTATTATCTGCCGAAATCGTTCAGTCTCGCATCTATGACACAGGATTTCATGCTCCGATGAGCTGAATCCAGATGCAGTATTTTAGAGGATTGCCATAAATCGCTGCTTCCTCATGATCATTATGCAAGCCCAAATAATTCTGCAAGTTTATCTTCTTTCAGTTTAGAGCCGATTACGCAGAGACGGCCTGTGTATTCCGGTGCACCTTCACGGATCTCTGTTTCCTCCGGAACCATGTCAAAATAAATCCATGTTCCGTCTTCTGCAGGAAGCATTCCCTTTGCACGAAGAATAATACCGTAATCTTCAGAAGCGGAAAGAGCCTCAAGCATCTTCTCAAGACCTTCTCTTGTGTATTTCTTAATCGTCTCACGTCCCCAGCTTGTAAATACCTCATCTGCGTGATGATGGTGATGATCATGATGATCATGTCC
>ERZ809114.1428-NODE-1428-length-10430-cov-4.719422_pt1 | contig 10430 bp, 10 predicted proteins | sample MGYA00520519_ERZ809114 | MGnify/ENA primary metagenome ERZ809114 (study PRJEB31570, sample SAMEA3212991) | Homo sapiens | biome: human-gut; feature: human gut; material: fecal | place: Sweden | collected 2011 ...
ATTCTTCGGTTACTTCCTCGGCACGGCCATTCTGGCCAATATCGTGATCGGCTCCGTGGCCGAAGCCGCAGGCTGGGACTGGACGTTTATCCTGCTCATCGCGGCCTGCTTCCTCTCGATCGTATTCATGGCGTTCACCTACAAGGGTGAAAAGGAGATACTCGGCCAGAAATAGGACTGCCGAGGCTCAACGGATTGCGAAAGCCCTTAACTCACGGTTAAGGGCTTTTTCATTGCCCCCGACCATGCGGTCCACGAGCGCATGGAAACGCGGCGAATGGTTGTGGTGGACGGTATGGCAGAGTTCGTGGACGATCACGTAATCGCGCAGGTGTTCGGGCAGGGTCATCAGAAAAAGGCTCAGCGAAATGGTATTACGCCCCGAACAACTCCCCCACTTGGTACGCGAAGCCCGAATCGTGAGTTTGGCGTATTTCAGCCCCGTCAGCTGCGACAGCCGCTCGATACGCGCCGGGAGATCGGCTTTGGCGGCGCGGCGCAGCTCTTCGATGCGGGCTTTGGCCTCGGCGGGCGGAAGCGGGGGTTCCACAGGCATCCGGGCCGCCATACGCACGCGGGCCTGCTCGACCCAGTCGGCCTTCAGGTCGAGGAACTCCATGGCCCTGCGGACCGAAACGCCGTACGGAAAAGAGACCCGCACGGCCCCCGTACCGCGCACGCTGATCGAGATACGGCGTGCGCGCCGCGTCCGGGAAAGAGTCACCTCGCCCAGCCGGGGATGCGTCACGGTCGAAATCATCGCATCAGCACGGCATTGATCGACAGTCCCTGTATTACAACGGCCGAATCCGTACGTTCCAACTTGATATTCTCGAACAGAATCCGGCAACGGTCGTCGCGGTAGTCCAGCAGCCGCAACAGTTGATCGGACGTCGGCTCACACCCTTCGGAGGGTTCGAATCCGCTCTCTTTCAGCTGGCGTTCGAGCAGTTCCTGGCAGGGAATCCGGTGCACGGCACGCTCCTCGCCCAGAAACAGCCGGAGCGTATCACCACCGAAATGATAGCTGCTGTCACTCCAGCCCCGGAGATTCATATAGTAATGCGGATATTCGGCATTTACCTCGAACCGGGCATTGACAGGCGCTTCCAGCTCGATGATATTATTGACGCAATATGAATTGCAGTAATCGTAACCCCACCTCACGTAGCTGCGCATCCGCTCCGGGAAAATCGCGGCAAACCCGTCGAGGTCGGTCCCGAACCGGGCAAAGACCGCAGTATCGCGCCTCTCGACGAACTTCAGCGATTCATAAAGTCCGTGATAGGCCTCCCGATATACGCTGTCAGCCGGCGGCACGGGGGTCAGGATCAAACGCCCGTCGTCGCCGAGCCGTCCGAGGGATTCGGCGATGCGGACGGCGCGGCCGACCTGCGAGCGCACGGCCAGCCGTTCGGGTTCGAGCGACGGCACGTAAGCGAACGCCGCGAAGACCGCGAAAGCCGTCAGGCAGACATACATATAGCGTCCCGCGCGCCGGAAGAGGAACAGCACCACGCAAAGGGTCATCAGACCGCCGCAGACAAGCAGGTAGATACGCGGCGAGGTAAGCCCGTATTCGCTCGTACGGCGAATCGCACCGACCCAGAACAGGAGCTGCGTCGGCAGCGAGATCAGGCTGAACCGGTCGAAAAACCAGTCGTAAAGCCGCTTCCGCATCAGGAACTGCAGCGCCTTCACGGCCAGCGCGAAAAGCGTGAATCCGAACACGAGATAGGCGACGCCGCCTTCGGGCAGCGACCACGTAACGAGGATTTTGGCCATGTAGAGGTAGAGAATGGCCGTATAGATCAGCAGCGCCGGAGCGACGATGTAGTTGAGCAGGATTTCGAGAATGCGGTTGCTCTCGTACCCGGCTTCCCGCCAGCGGTCCGCCATCATCAGGAAGAGTACCGGCACGGCGAAGGTCTCGAAAACGATCAGCGCATAGGTCCACACATGGTCGATCCACGCCCCCTCCAGCCCGAAGATATAGGTCGTGGAGAAGAGAATCGCCCCGAACAGTCCGAGGGCGACATTGGCGAAGAACACCGCCAGCACGCCCGACCGCAGCCACAAAAGCGCGTCGCAGACGAAACGTTCGTTGTGCACGGCGCGGCGGCACATCAGCAGCGCCAGCGGGACCAGTATGCCGAAGGTCAGGAAAGCCGGCTCCGAGACTATCCACGCTTCGAGTCCTCCCCAGAGCGACAGCGGGACGATCGGCGTCCAGCTTACCCAGTAGACGCGCCGCCACGGGCCGCGGCCCGCAAGGTTATTGACGACCAGCGCGACGGCGAAAAACAACGCCGCGAGGGCCAGTTTCGGAAGGGAGTGGTCCCAATCCAACTCATAGGTGAGCAGGCATCCGGCGCAGGCGTATACAGTAAGCGCACTCTCGACGGGATGCAGGCGCAGCATCTGCAGAAACCCCTCGCGGAGCCAGCGCAGGTAACGTTCCAGTTTCGCTTTCATGGTCTTCGGTCAATTATACGGTTCGATGAATTATTCGGCGATTCGCTGGCGCACCGCTTCGAACAGCATCACGGCGGCGGCCGCCGAGACGTTCAGCGACTCGATATGTCCGATCAGCGGAATCGCCAGCTGCTCGTCGCAGAGTTTCAGCACCTCTTTCGAGATGCCCGTATCCTCGGCGCCCATCACCAAAGCCGTCGGCTTGCGGAAATCGGCGTCGTAAAGCAGTTTGCGGCTCTTCTCGGTCGCGGCGACGATCTGGAATCCCTCGGTTTGCAGCAGTTTGACCGTATTGCGGATCGAACCCACGCGACAGACCGGAATCGCCGTCAGCGCCCCCGCCGACGAGCGGATCGCCTCGGCGTTCACCGGCGCCGAATTCTTCAGCGGCGTAATCAGCCCGTGCGCCCCGGCGCACTCGGCCGAGCGGGCGATGGCTCCGAAGTTGCGGACGTCGGTCACCCCGTCAAAAATCACCACCAGCGGCGTTTCGTCTTCGGGCACGCGCTCCAGAATATCGGCCAGCCCGACATATTCGATGGCCGAGATCTGCGCCACGACGCCCTGATGGTTGCCGCGCGTCAGGCGGTTGAGTTTCTCGACCGGCACCTCCTGCACACGCACCTTATGCCGGAAGCAGAGGTCTCTCAGCTCCGACATCAACTGCCCCTCGGCGCCCTTGCGGATGTAGAGCTTTTCGATCTGTTTTCCGGCCTCGATCGCTTCGGCCACGGGACGTATCCCGAAAATGATATTGTCCATATCCGTATGATTTACTGTTTTTCAATCGCTTATCCCGAATACCGGAAACGCGGCCGAGCAGGCTATCCCTGCTCTTCGACTATTTCAAGTTCGTACGACGCCTTCTCCCACTCGTGCATCTGGTGGTCGTAGCGGGCTTTCAGGTCGTTGTAAGCCTTGTAGTCGGCTTCGTTGTATTCGGTCGCGGCGGCGAATTTCGCATCGTACGCCGCGATCTGCTTCTCGATTTCGGCCAGCTCCGCTTCGACCGTCTCGACCGCCCGGCGCAGTTTGCGGAGCTGCTTCTCCTGCTCCTTGCGCTGCTCGTAGGTCAGTTTTCCCGACGCCGCGGCGTCCCTGTTCGCAGCGGGCTGCGCAGCGGATTTCGCCGCGGGATTTGCCGCCGGTTTTGCCGGAGCGTCGCGGCGTTCGATCTCCTGCAGGGATTCCAGCTTGCGCTTTTCAAGGAAGTAATAGATACCGCCGAGGTACTCCTTCACCCCGCCGTCGCGGAACTCGTAGACCTTCTGCACCATGCCGTCCAGAAATTCACGGTCGTGCGAAACAACCACGACCGTGCCGTCGTACTTCATGATGGCGTTCTTCAGGATGTCCTTCGAACGCATGTCCATGTGGTTCGTCGGCTCGTCGAGAATCAGCAGGTTGCGCGGTTCGAGCATCATGCGGGCCATCGCCAGACGCGCCCGCTCGCCGCCCGACAGGACCTTGACCTTCTTGTCGATGTCTTCGCCGCGGAACAGGAACGCTCCCAGAATATCGCGCAGGCGGGTGCGGATATCCCCCACCGCCACCCGGTCGAGCGTATCGTACACCGTGAATTCGCCGTCCATCAGGTCGTCCTGATTCTGCGCATAGTAACCGATATTGACGTTGGCGCCGAGCCGCACCGAACCCTCGGTCGGCGTCAGCTGGCCGATCAGCATGCGCGCCAGCGTGGTCTTGCCCTCGCCGTTGCGCCCTACCAGCGCGATCTTGTCGCCCTTTTCGATGATGAAATTCGCACCGCTGAAGACATGCTTCGTCCCGAACGACATGCCGGCCTCGTTGATCTCGGCCACGATCTGTCCCGAACGGGGCGCAGGCGGGAATTTGATGTTGAGCGTCGAAAGATCCTCCTCCTCGATTTCGAGCCGCTCCAGCCGCTCCAGCTGCTTGATGCGCGACTGCACCTGATTCGACTTGGTGGGTTTATAGCGGAACTTCTCGATGAACTCTTCGGTCTTCTCGATCATCCGCTGCTGGTTTTCGTAAGCGGCCATCTGCTGCGCCCGGCGTTCGGCGCGCAGCACGACGTATTTCGAATAGGAGACCTTGTAATCGGTCACCTTGCCCAGCGACAGCTCGACCGTGCGGTTGGTCACGTTGTCCAGAAAAGCGCGGTCGTGCGAGATGAGCAGCACCGCCCCGTTGTAGTTTTTCAGGTACTCCTCCAGCCATTGGATCGACTCGATGTCAAGGTGGTTGGTCGGCTCGTCCAGCAGAAAGATCGAAGGACGGCGCAGCAGCAGTTTCGCCAGCTCGATACGCATGCGCCAGCCGCCCGAAAACTCGCTCGTGGCGCGGCCGAAATCCGTGCGCTTGAATCCGAGGCCCAGCAGCGTCTTTTCGATGTCGGCTTCGCGGGTGTCGCCTCCGAGGATATGGTAGTGGTCCTGCGCGTCGTTCAGACGATGCAGAAGCTGTTCGTATCCTGCGCTTTCGTAATCGGTGCGTTCGGCGATCTCGCGCGTCAGAGAGGCGATTTCCGCCTCCAGCCGCAGCACCTCATCGAAGGCTTTGGCCGTCTCTTCGGCCAGCGTCGTGGTGTCGGCCACGCGCATCGTCTGCGGCAGATAGCCGATCGTACATTCGCCGTTCAGGGTCACATGGCCCGACGTGGGCTGCTGTTCGCCCGTGATGATGCGCAGCAGCGTGGTTTTTCCCGCACCGTTGCGGCCCACCAGACCGATGCGGTCCTTCGGGTTGATCAGAAATGAGATATTGTCGAAGAGGGTCCAGCCCCCGTAGCTTACAGTAAGGTTGTCTAACGAAATCATGGCATCTGTAAAATCACCGCAAAGTTAATGATTTAATCCGACATATCGCTATCTTTGCAAGTCCTAAGATAGGATACTCCCCGGAGAAGCCCGAAATAAATTCCGCCTTGTCTCCCGGTTTTCGCTATCTTTGAAATCCGAAACGAAGTCTGTCATGGAAAAATTGATCCGATACCTGCGCTTCATCCGCGAAGCCGAGCGGCTGAAAAACGTACTGCGCACCGCCTACACCTCGGAAGGACGGCACGAAAGCACCGCCGAACACTCGTGGCGGCTGGCGCTGCTGGCCGCCGTGCTGACCGGCGAGCGGCCCGAACTGGACATGCAACGGGTGGTGCTGATGTGTCTGATTCACGATCTGGGCGAAGCCTTCGACGGCGACGTTCCGGCCATTGCGCAGACCGCGCCCGGAGTCAAAGCCGCCTCGGAGCTGGCGGCCATGGAGCGGCTGACACGACTGCTCCCGCCGGAAGCGGGAGCCACGATACGGGAAATATGGGAAGAGTACGAAGCCTGCCAGACGCCGGAGGCACGCTGGGTGAAAGCCCTCGACAAGGCCGAAACGATCATCCAGCACAATCAGGGCGCCAATCCCGCCGGATTCGATTACGCATTCAACCTCACCTACGGAAGCGAATACTTCGACGACGGAGCGCTGCTAAGCGATCTGCGGTTGCTACTCGACGAAGAGACCGGACGGCACGTCAGGCGTTGAGCATCTTCACGATCTCGGCCTGCGGGTCCTCGGCCCCGAACACGGCGTTGCCGGCCACCAGCACGTCGGCGCCCGCTCCGAAAACCTCGTGCGCGTTGTGCGACGAAATGCCGCCGTCCACCTCGATGATCGTCTCCGTCCCCAGCTCGTCGGCCAATGCGCGCAGCTGCGCGATCTTTTCGAGCGACGCGGGAATGAACGTCTGCCCGCCGAAACCGGGTTCGACGCTCATGATCAGCACCAGATCGATCTGCGGCAGAATGTCGCGCAACACCTCGACCGAAGTGGCCGGCTTGATCGACACCCCCACCTTTGCACCCGCGTTGCGGATCATTTCGATACATCCCTTGGGGTTGTAGGTGGCTTCGTAATGGAACGTCACCACGTCGGCGCCCGCCTCGGCGAAGCGCGCCACGTAACGTTCCGGCTCGACGATCATCAGATGCACGTCGAGACACTTCGCCGTCGCCTTGCGAATAGCTTTCAGCACGGGAAATCCGAAAGAGATATTCGGCACGAAAACGCCGTCCATCACGTCTATATGGACCCATTCGGCCGCGCTGCGGTCGATCATCTGCGTATCGCGCTCCAAGTGGCCGAAATCGGCCGACAGCATCGAAGGTGCTACTATTCTGTTCATTGTTCGGTTAATATCGTGTTCTATAGACAAAGATAGTCATTTTTCGCGGATTCCCGCACTCCGGAGCGGGATTGCGCCGCGGAATATACAATTCGCCAGGCTCTGCGGCCATGCGTTTGCGGACAAACCGCCCGGACTGCCGCGCCTCAGCGCCGCCCCCGATTCAGGCCGTCGATTTTCCGGCGGATCGCCGCCCCGTTGAACAACGAAAGCAACAGCGCAAGCGCAACGCCGCACAAAACCGTAAACCCCAACCCCACAGGCCGGTAATCCTCCTGCAGGGCGGCCAGCGAGGGCAAATAGCAGAGACGCACCAGCCACACCGCCAACAGAGCCACGCACAGCACGCCCAGATTCAGTCCGAGCGTCAGCAGCTGGTAGGGGCGCGCCACACGGGAGGGGGCATATCCCAGCAGGAGCAGGTTCTCCATTTTGCCGCTGTTCTTCTGCAACAGCAGGAAGATACTCAGCATCAGGATATAGAACGACATCGCGCTGAACACCAGTCCCACGCCGGCCACGCCGCCCGCGGCGATCCGCAGGAAACGGGCCGCCCTGCCGTCGTCCCGGCGGTCCCCCTCGGCTTCATAGCCCTTGCGGGCGAGGTAATCCGTCACGGCCGCATCGACCGGACGGTCAGTCTCGACGATAATCCGCGCCGGCTGTTTCGCGGCTCCGCTCCCGAAGCGCCCGTTCGACCAGCGGATGAACGCATCGGGCACCAGAATCGTATTCAAACGGTTGGACAACCCGACGATCCGCCCGCGGAACTGCTCCCGATGTCCGTTACCCGCAATCTCAATGCCGAGTGAGACCCGGCGGAAGATGCCTTCCGATATCTGCGGCAGTCCCTGCGACCGGGCGAATCCGTAATTATAGAGGTTCAGGTAGTTGCGCGGAATGATGATGGGAATATCCCTGTCCCCGGCCTTGTAATCCCAATTTTCTGCCCCGACGTCGAGGAAGCGGTCGGGCACCGACTCGAAAAACAGGTAGGTCGAAAGCTCCACGCCGCCCATGCCGACCGTTCCCTTTATCCGGTAATCGGCAGGCGTGAAGGCCCCGGCTTCGCGCACGAAAGGCTGCGCCCGCAGGTCGGCCAGCTCTTCAGCCGTAAAGTCGCTGCTGCCCAGACCGATCGTCTGAAGCGCCCCGACCTGCTTCGACAGCACCAGATAATCGCCCCGCATGAACGAATCGGGCCGGTCGAAAACCGGCAGGACGTCGCGGTATGCCTGCAAAGCCGTCAGCACGATCGCCATGCCGACCAATCCGGCGAGGGTGAATCCGACGGTCTGGGCCATGCTCAGATGACAGCGCAGCAATTTCCAAAGCAACCTCATAACGTAAAGATTTTATGGTACGGCAGCCGGAGCCGGCTGCCGACCGAGGTGACGATCACTCCCGCTCCCTGCGCCTGCGCGCCCTCCAGCAGCAACGCAGAGAGCACCTCCCCGTTGGCGGCGTCGAGATGGCTCACCGGCTCGTCGAGCAGGATGAAATCGAAGGGCTGGCACAAACAGCGGATGAATGCGACGCGCTGCTGCTGCCCGAACGAGAGCTTCCCGGCCGGAGTATCCCGCTTGCCGGCGATCCCCGCAGCTTCGAGCAGGCGCTCGATCCGGTCCGGTGTCAAAAAGTGGGTAAGTTCGTTCTTCAGCGCGAGATTCTCCGCCACGGTCAGCTCCCCGAACAGACGCAGGTCCTGAAAGAGCATGCTCAGCGACCGGCGGCGCAGTTCGCCCCACTGCGCCACGGAAAGCGTCCGGCAGTCCGCAGCGTCGAACAGGATGCGGCCCGCATAGTCGGTTCTGGCCCCGTACAGAAAACTGCACAACGAAGACTTTCCGGTTCCCGAAGCGGCTTCGACCAGATAATACTCCCCCTTGCGGAATGTCACGTCATGCAGCCACAAGTCCGATTTCGGCGGCTCCGGATTGCCCGCAAAGGCGTCAGGCAGCACCTGCTGCAAAGTAATCGACTCCATACATCATCTGTTTCAGGAAAAGCGGCCGTTCTTCGAGGACGGCCGCTTTTCTCTGTTTCCACGGATATTACAAATTCGCTTCCGGCACGTACTGACGAATCAGCTCGCCGGTCTTGCCGCAAATGGTCTTGAACGAGTTCTGCTCCTTGTCCACCATGTTTACGATCATCGTGCCGCCCTTCATCGTACCATAGGCTTCCATGTCGTCGAACATGCCGAGCACGGAGAGCGCCGCTTCCGCCTGCGGAGTGACATTGCCGCCGAGCAGTTGGGCGATCATCGCGTTCAGCCCCTCGAAATCGAGGTAGAAGGTCGAGGACTGACCTTTGAAAATCTTATCCATCGACTCCATCGACGCGATTTCGCCGCCGTCGAGCGCCATCTTCACGACCGCGTCGGTCGTGCAGTAGAGCACGTCGCCCTTCACGCCGAACAGGATCGTCACGCCGCCCATGTTCAACGTGTATTCACCCTCGGCGGTCTGCCGAACCGGCATGCCGGCCATGTTGGTGACGATCGTCTGCAGCACGGCAGGATCTTTCACCTGCGCCAGCATCGACGCCACGGGATATCTGCCGTCGATGCCCATTCCTGAGAAGGAAAGCAGGAAGTCGCCGTCGAAGGGTTCCATCACCTGCTTGACCATCGGATTTGCCATCAGCATGCCGTAACCGGGCATCGCCGAGAGCATCGAATAGAGCTTTTCTCCGTTGATTCCCAGCGACATCGCGCCGATCGAAGCGGCCGGCACATAGCGCAGCAGCGCTCCGGTCTGGGGCTTGACATAGGCGTAGAAATCCATCATCTTGGCTTCGCTCTCCTTGTCCTTGTACGACACGGCGGCCTCCGTAACGATCCGGCCCTTCTCGAAATTGACCGAACCGACCATCGTCATCCCCTTCAGCGCGTCCATCATGGGCATCGAGCTGAGCATCGGATTGTTCATCATGGGGAGTATCTCACCGTACGAAAGCACCATGTTGATGTCGTTCTTCCGGGCGAGCTGCTCCGCAACGGCCTTGTCGCCCATCAGGCTCTCGCCGCTCTGCTGGGCGAACAGCTTGCGCACGTCGCCGGCCAGATCGTCAACGCCGTTCTGCACGAAATAGACCATGAACGCGATGTCGTTGTAGGCGCACAAAACGCCGGCATCGCCCTCTTTACCCAGATCGACGACCGAAACGCCGCCCTTGGTTTCGGGCGCGACACCGCTCTTTTCGTTGATCCGCGCAAGCAGAGCGTCGAATTTGGCCTTGTCGCCGATCGGCAGCAGCAGACCGCCCCGCATAACGGGAGCATCGACAGTGCCTTCCATCGCCGCAAAGAAGAAGAAATCCTTTTTCACGTCGATACCCGATTCGCCCGGATTCTTCAGCAAGGCGAGCAGGTACTCCTTCTCCTCGGCGGAGAGGTTCTGGTCTTTATCCAGTTCGGCCTTGATCCGGACATAAAGCGGATGCTGGTCCAAATCGCCGGCTTCGCACTTCCGCATCAGCGATGCGGGATTGACCGACACGGTCATAAACGAGTCTGCGGGCAGGATGCTGCGGTAATCCGCGCTGCCGCCGCAGGAAACAATCAGCATGGACGCCGCCGCAAGGCAGGCCAGCTTCAAAGGTCGTAAGAAATTCTTCATATGCTTCAAATTTAAAATGAATCCGATTAAGGAACAAAACTATAAAAAATCGGCAAACCGCACGCTGTTTCAGGCAAATAAATTCGCATTCGGCGCCAAAATATTCCGCATGCGCCCCGAACGGCTCGTTTTCCGGGAATAAATTGCTATTTTTGCATGGAATAGATTACCGCACAAGC
>ERZ809114.1445-NODE-1445-length-10348-cov-3.218984_pt1 | contig 10348 bp, 10 predicted proteins | sample MGYA00520519_ERZ809114 | MGnify/ENA primary metagenome ERZ809114 (study PRJEB31570, sample SAMEA3212991) | Homo sapiens | biome: human-gut; feature: human gut; material: fecal | place: Sweden | collected 2011 ...
GGCAACCCGCCGAAAAGCCTACGGGGACAGCCCCGAACCCCTGTGAGGCTGCGAGCGCATGAGAAAGCGCAGTGTTGGAATCAACATCCGAGTGAGCGTCACCGAGAAGAAAAAGGTGACGATGTTGGCTCGGAAGTGTGGTTTGTCACTTTCAGAATATTTGCGCCAGCGGGCGCTGGGATATGAACCGGGCGGGCATCCGCCCAAGGAGGTATTTGATGTGTTGGACAAACTGGATGAAATCGCAGAAAACTGTCAACCGAGCGCAGGTGCTAAAATTACAGCCTGTGCAGATGAAATAAGGGACCTGCTCATTGGCGGTAACTAAGATTTGGACGATCAAGGACAGCCTGCAGCGCGTCCTTGACTATGCGGCCAACCCGGACAAAACCGAATACGATGCTCTTGCCCAAACGCTGCACTACGCAGAGAACGATGCCAAGACAAAGCTGAACGAGAGCGCCCAGCTCGTCACCGGCATCCATTGCAGGGCAAATCATGCGTGGGAAGATATGCGGGCTGTACAGAAACGCTTTGGTAAAACAGACGGCGTGGTGGCGCTCCATGCCTACCAAAGCTTCCGCGAGGGCGAAGTCACCCCGGAGCAGAGCCACAAAATCGGCATGGCGCTGACCCGCAAGGTCTGGGGCAAGCGATTTCAGGTGCTGGTCGCCACACACATGAACACGGATAACTTACATAATCATTTTGTGATACTATCACTGGCAACTATGCTGCTGCAGCTACATGGACTGTTATCAGCGGTGCCGCATCTGATTTGTCCACCCGCGAAGAACTTGTTCTATACATTCTGACAATTTAAGGTCTCTTGTTCATCCCTACGACTAAATCCAGAAACACATATCAGATAGTTTGGGCTTGCGAGGATGAAACGCCTTCGTTTTTTATAATGTTTTTCCAACTTTACTTGAAATTTAAAAAATCAGTCTCGAAATTGAAAGCAAGATTCAAAACCGCCTGCTATACTAAAATCAATAAATCCGGAAACGGAGAAGGAGAAAGAAAATGAAAAAAGCATCAAAGGCAATAGCTTTCGCAATGGCCTCTGCTATGGCAGTAAGCATGGCAGCTTGTGGCGGATCTGCTTCCTCCACTGCAAGTGGCGCGGCATCAGGAGATTCAGCTTCTGCAACCGGGAATGGCAGCTATGATCAGATCACCTATGCTTACGCGACATTCAATAACATTCCTACTGAAGAGGATCTGGACGTAGTTGAGGAAGAAATCAACAAGATCACTCGCGAGAAGATTGGTGCGGAGATTACACTGAAGCCCATCTCTATTGCAGACTATGTAAATAAAGTTAGCCTTTCCTTGCAGGGCGGTGAAAAGATTGATGTTTATCAGTCTCTTGGCAACTTTGGCAACTGCGTCTCTACCGATATGTGCTATGACATCAGCGATCTGATTGACAGCTGCGCACCTGAGACCAAAGCTCTTCTTGGGGACAAGTTCTTGGATGCCTGCAAGGTAAACGGAAAACTGTATGGCATTCCCACATATAAACCGTTTGCTCTTACTCCAATGTTCATCTATCGCAAAGATATTGCAGATGAACTTGGCATTGATATGTCTACCGTAAATTCCGTGGAGGATGTAACGCCTATCCTGGAACAAGTCAAGGAAGCTAAATCTGACATGATTCCGCTTGCGCCTGTTCAAAATGGTGTAAGTGGCCTCGAGATGACTATGGGGGATATTGATTGGCTGTCCGATGACTACTATAAGCCTGTTGGTGTCCTGATGGATGGCAACATGACAGTTCAGGATCTTTACACAACGGACACTTTCAAAAGCCGTTGTGATCTCGCCCGCACTTGGTATAATGAGGGCCTGATCATGAAGGATGCAGCCACTACGACCAGCACTGCTGCCGAGTGCATGTCTTCTGGCAACTACTTTGGCTACATTGCCGCTTATAGCTATCCTGAAGCTGACACTGCAGCATCTCTGCAAGCACAGTGCGGTGGTTTTGAGTTGGGCGCAAAGATGATTGGTGATGCTTATCTCGGCACCGGCGACATCAATGCAGTTTCTTGGATGATTGCCTCTACCACGGATGTGCCTGAAGCTGCCCTGAAATTCCTAAACCTGACCTATACGGACAAGGATATCGTCAATCTTCTGATTTACGGCATTGAAGGCCGCGACTATATCATGAATGATGATGGTACTGTCAGTTACCCTGAAGGTGAGGATTCAACCACGGTTCCTTACACTGCACAGTTGAGCTGCGGTACGCTTGGCAACTTCTTTATTATGTATCCCACTGCCGGTACGGATCCTGCTTCCTTGGAGTGGGAGCAGAAGCAGAACGAAGAGGCCAAGACTTCTCCTGCCATGGGCTTCACCTTTGATTCCAGTAAATTGAACACGCAGTACACCGCTGTTAAAAATGCAATCAGTCAGTATCTGCCTGGTCTGCTGTGCGGTAGCGTTGACCCCAATACCGAACTGGCAAAGTTTGATCAAGCTCTGCAGGATGCAGGTTATCAGGATATTCTGAACGCAAAACAGGAACAGCTTGACGCTTGGAAAGCTGCACAATAATTATCACTGATTTCGGTTAAATTAACCGGAAAGCCAAGCAGCGAAAATGCAAATTGGCTTTCCGGTTCTTTTTTAACTACCGGCGAAAAGGAGTACGTTATTCATGAAAAAAAAGAGCAGAACGGCAGCAACGAACCTATCACTTTTCCTGATCGCATTGCCCGGCATCCTATATCTTCTGATCAATAACTATGCCCCTATGCTTGGAATTTTCCTGGCATTCAAAAACTATAGCCTGATGAAGGGTCCCTTTAAGAGTGACTGGTGTGGTTTTGACAATTTCGAATTTCTTTTCAAAACCAAAGACGCATGGATTATGACTCGCAACACATTGCTATACAACACGGCGTTCATTATCATTGGTACCGTTGCAGCAATTCTCGTTGCCATCCTGATGTGTGAATTAGGAGAAAAGAAGCGTGTCAAGTTCTATCAGGCGGTTATGCTTTTACCCAACCTGCTTTCCTGGGTCGTCATTGGTTTCATCGCATATGCATTTTTGAATGCAGATACCGGCTTTATCAATAACACGTTCCTTCGTTGGCTTGGGCTTGATCCGGTTGCGTGGTACTCAACGCCTGGTGCTTGGCCTATCATTCTGGTAATAGTCAACCTTTGGAAAAATATTGGTTACCAGTCAATCATTTTCATGGCGGCAATTTCCGGTATTGACAAGTCCTTGTTTGAGGCGGCTGCAATTGATGGAGCTAGTAAACTCCGTCAGATCCGCAGCATCACATTGCCTTTGTTGAAGCCCACGATTATTACACTGACTCTTATGTCTGTAGGACGTATTTTCTATTCCGATTTTGGTCTGTTCTATCAGGTACCGCAGAATTCCGGTGCTATCTTCGCAACCACACAGACAATTGATACCTATGTATATCGTGGCCTTATGGAACTTAAAAATGTTGGTATGTCTGCTGCTGCAGGACTGTATCAGTCCATTGTTGGTTTTGTACTCGTTTTGATTGCAAACCAGATTGTCCGCAAACTGGATGCTGATAATGCATTGTTCTAAGGAGGTCAGAGAAAATGTTAAAGAGTAAACGCTTTAATACAGCGGCAACAATCATTCTCACTGTGTTAGTGATTATTACGTTGCTTCCACTGGCGCTGATCGTCATTTCGTCATTTACTAAAGAGTCCGCTTTGATTCGTAATGGCTATTCTTTCTGGCCTCAAGAGTGGAGCCTTGACGCATATTACTATATGATCAAGCAGGGAGCTGTTATTCTTCGCTCCTATGGCGTATCTGTTTTTGTAACTGCGGTAGGCACTGCAGCAAGTGTTATCCTTACCACGATGCTTGCATATCCAATGTCTCGTAAAAGCTTCAAATACCATAATGCTCTCTCGTTTTTCGTTTTCTTTACCATGTTGTTCAATGGTGGCATCGTTCCGTCTTACATTATGTGGACCAAAATTTTCCATATCAAAGATACTATCTTTGCCTTGTTGATTCCCAACTACCTCGTTACAGCATTTAATGTAATTCTGGTAAAGAACTACTACGCCAATAACATTCCCGATTCTTTGATTGAGGCAGCAGAAATTGATGGAGCAACTGAAATGACCATCTTCCGAAAAATCATGCTTCCTCTGGCTGTTCCTACCGTTGCAACCATCAGCCTTTTCACCGGCCTTTGCTATTGGAATGACTGGACAAACGGTTTGTACTATGTCAGCAATGAAAAGCTTTATAGCATTCAGATGCTGCTGATGAAGATCATGAACAACATTCAGGCGCTGCGCAGCAATTCTACTGCGGCGCTGCTGGGAACGGGTAGTGTTGATCTTCCTGGTACGGCAATCCGTATGGCAATGGCTGTCATCGGCATTCTTCCCATCCTGCTGGTTTATCCTTTCATCCAGAAATATCTGGTTCGTGGCGTAGTTGTCGGCGCAGTTAAGGGCTGATCAGTATGCGTTGGAAAGAGTTAATGCAACAACAAGATGATTTTGCCGCTGAAATCCGCAAACAAGATGCAATCAAATTTGCATCAAATTCCTTCATCAAGGCATTTTGCAACCGATTGGACCCGAACATTATCCATCTGTACTTTGATGATGGCAATTCGGGAGGGTCAGTCTGGATGCATTTGATTTGCGGCGAATGCGGTGCATTGCTGTTAGATACTGGATACGGGATTGGCAATCTAAAGAGCGTAATAGAGCAGCTTACAGACAAGCCGGTATCTGTATTTAATACGCATTGGCATGGCGATCACACGGGCGGAAACAGCCAATTTGAGAATGTCTATATGCACGAATTCGATATTCCCTATTGGAAGGAATCCTTAAGCTGCGAAGCCGGTCGAATGCTCCCGGTAACATTAGCGTTCAGCCAAGATGCCGTTATTCCTCTCAGCGACAAGTTTATCAGAGCTGTACACGACGGGATGACCTTTCATCTCGGTGGCAGAATTGAAACCATAGTGCATATGCCCGGCCATAGTGCTGGTAACTGTATGGTTATTGATAGTAAAACCGGAATTCTGTTTTCTGGAGACGCGATCCTATCAACGCCTACGCTTGTGATAGACGGCTTTCCTGCGGTGGACCACGCGGAACTGTTAACTGTTGAGGCATTCCACACGGCACTCGTACAACACATGAAACAACTCAATAAAGTGAAATGGCTTTGCCCCAGCCATGGACGACTTATGTTAAGTAATAAGTACGTTTCAGCAATGCAGCATTGTACGGAGGAAATCTTAAAAGCCCCTGACAAATGGGAACGGTATGATTATATTCCATCACTGCCTGGTATGATTCGCTGTGTTGATGATGCTATGATTGTGTATACCCTAAATAGGGTTCATAAGGTATTGGAGGCATAATAATGGCTCTCTTTTCTGTTGACTTTTACTCCAAGTCATTGTTCCGACCGGTAAATTTCAAACTCTTTGTTCCCAATGATGTTCCCCCCGAGATGAAAATGGGCAATACGTACTATGAACGACCGACAAAGATTCTTGTCTTATTGCACGGCTATAATGGCGGTAATTTGGATTGGGCACTGTATTCAAACGCTTCTGAGATTTCTTCCAAATACAATTTGGCAGTCATTCTGCCCTCAGGAGAGAATAGCTTCTATTTGGACTCTGAAGCTACTGGCCACAAGTATGCAACCTTCGTCGGTCAGGAATTAATCGACTATGTGCGTAATACATTCCATCTCTCTTCACGTAAAGAAGATACATTTGTCGGCGGTTTATCTATGGGCGGTTTCGGTGCAATCCATACAGCGCTACAATTTCCGGACACCTTTGAAAAAGCTTTTTCGCTCTCCGGAGCATTGATTGTTCATAATGTCGAGAAGATGGCTCCGGGATTCAAGGATATGATGGCCAATTATGATTATTATAAATCAGTGTTCGGTGATCCGGCATTCGTTCTCGAAAGTGACAACAATCCTGAAACGCAGATAAAAAAGCTCAAAGAAGAAAATCATCGCATTCCCGGATTGTATATGGCAATCGGGACAGAAGATTTCCTGTATAAGGAGAATCAGATATTCCGGCACTTCCTTGAAGAAGAAAAGATTGACTTCGAATACCACGAAAGCACGGGTGTCCATGATTTTGTGTTCTGGAATGCAAACATTGAACCTGCTGTACGGTGGCTTCTGGGAGAGGGTATCAAATGAAAAAGTATGATGACAACATTCCGCTTCTCAAGAACAGGGTAGAAACGCACGCCTTCATTCGGAACATTTCCAAACATCGTCTGCCCGATGGAACACTGGATGTAGAAGGGAATCTTAAACTCTGGAACGACGGAATGCAGGGCTTTGTCAAAACTCCTCTCTGGGAGAAAACCCCTGGTTGGCGAGAAGATACTCACTTACAAGGTGAGCCGTACCTGGTATTTGTACCAGGTAACCCAGGTTCTCCAACAATTCTGATTGCCCATGGCGGCGGTTTTTCATGGCGTACAGGATGTGAAGGGCCCAATGTGGCGTGGTATTTCCATCAAGCAGGCTACAACACTGCGATCCTGTCTTATCGGCTTCTCCCTTATGACCGTTACGCTTCCATGGCAGATATGCAGCGCGCCATCCGTTTACTGCGTGCCAGAAAAGAAGAATTTGGCATCGGTGAAAAAATCGTAGTAATGGGGTTCTCTGCCGGAGGGATGATTTGCGGAAACTGCGCCACTCATTTTGATAACGGCAGCCAGACAGCTCCGGACTTGGTACAACAAATGTCTTCACGTCCTGATGCATGCGTGATTGGTTATGGTGCAATGTCAGAGGTTTCTTTTCCTCAACCGTTTATGATGGAGCAGCCGGAGCACAGTCTTTTTGGCGATACACCAAAGGATAAATTCTATCTGGCGACAGAGAAAAATGTCCGTCCGGATTCTCCGCCATTCTTCATCTGGCAGACATTGAGCGATGATGGGCGGCACGGTCTCTGCCTTGCAAAAGCACTGCAAGACGCGGGCGTTCCATATGAACTTCACATTTTTGAAGGCGGCGTTCATGGATTAGGACTAGCCGATGGTGAAAACGATTTGAATGCCAATGTTCCCCATATTGCAGAGTGGGGCAAACTTTGTACTGGTTGGCTTGATCTGCATAACCTTGGAGGAGAACATGAAAAACAGTGATGTAATCAATAAGATATTGAAATACCATCCTCAATTTCCGGACAACTATGCCGGCTGTGATGGTTATAAATTTGGCGATCCTAATGCCGAATGTAACGGCATCGCCACAGCTCTCGTCCCTACCGTAGATGTGATTCGTCGAACGGGTGAGCTTGGTTGTAATTTGCTGGTCGTCCATGAGCCGATCTTCTATTCAACAGAAGACTACCCTGATTGGAGAGCTGGCGGCAAGAACAGCGTCTACGAAGAGAAAAAGGCGCTTTTGGATAAGTATGGCATTACAGTTTGGCGTGACCATGACCATATGCATGCCCATAATCCGGATTCAATATTTACAGGTGTTATCAAGTACCTTGGTTGGGAAAACTATTATATTCCTTCAGAAAAAAGTTCCATAAAAGTCCCTATGGGATACCTTTTTGAACTTCCGGAGACAACCGTTAAAGAACTTGGACAATATCTTGAAGATAAGCTTGCTATGAATGGCTTACGCATCGTTGGAAATCCGGAGGATAAAATCCGCAAAGTTGCCATTGTCGGGCATCTTTTTCCGGGTTTTGGCACGCAGAGCGAAACCAGAGAATACGGAACAGATTTGATCAACGCAATGGAGCAAGGTTTGGATGCAATTATTCCCGGAGAGGTCATTGAATGGACAGTTCTCTCTTATGTGCGAGATGCGTTGGCGTTAGGCAGAAAAAAAGCTGTATTCAACATTGGGCACTTCAACATGGAAGAATTGGGAATGAGGTATGCACAAGACTGGATCGGTGATTTAGTTGACCATAAGGTTCCTGTTCACTATCTTCCTACAAAAGACATTTACCGGTATATTGAGAGGAAGCATTTATGAAGCATTTTGCATGGAACGATTTGCGTGATATAGTGACCGTGCAGGGACGCACTTGGGAACACGAAGATAATTTGTATTTCAACTGGAGCAGCTCCGGCTTTACGGTTCGCTTCAGAGGCAGTGCATTGCTTGCCGAGTTTTCTGCTCAAAGCAGTGAAGAATATGATGGGATTCCTGGTGACCCAAATACACCGCATCGAACTGTCTGGCCGTGGATTTCTGTTTTCGTGGATGACAATGATCAACCTTGCCGTACTTTCGAACTCACGAACAAATCAACAAAGTATCTTATCTATTCCGGTACAGACGAGCAAGAGCATACTGTCCGTGTCGTAAAACTGACGGAAAATATCAAAACAGGTTTGTCACTACACAGTTTTGATGTGGACGGAGAAATTCTGATGCCCGTAGTTGAGCCCATCAAAAAGCGTATTGAATTTGTTGGAGACTCAATCACCTGCGGATTCGGTCTCGGCACATCTGAGAAAGACCGGTTTTATTACCCTCAGGAAGAAAATGTTTGGATGGCACATGGTCCTACAGCAGCACGCTGCCTTGGAATGGATTGGCAAATGATATGTATCTCCGGCATCTGCCTCGCTCCTCGCAAAGAGATTCCTATGCCTGTCGCCATGAATATGCTGTACGAGTACACAGACCGGCCGGCACAGCAAGCCCTAGAACTGGATGCCGATCACTGGAATTTCAAGGAACACCCTGTTGATTATGTGGTCATCAACCTAGGCACTAACGATGCAACGGCAGCTTCTTTTTCAGCCGCGCCCAAGAAAATTGAGGAGCAGTATGAGAAGGATTATGTTCACTTTTTGAAGACTGTCCGCAAATGCAATGGCGACAAAACGAAAATCATCTGTGCTCTGGGCAGTATGGATTACTACTTTTATGATGCAATGAATCGTGCAGTAGATACATACCGTGCAGAGACTGGGGATAACAATGTATACACCTTTAAATACTGCCGTATGAGTCCCATGGATCCTATCGGAGCCTGTGGACATCCGAGTGAACTGACGCAGCAAAAAATGGCAAAGGAGCTTGTCGCGTTCATAAACACGCTCGAAAAAAACCGTAATACAAAGAATCACTCTTGATTTCATGATGGAAAGCAAGTAGGATAGAGACAGAACGAACGGAGGCTGACGCCAATGAAAAAGAGGTCATTTATCCGAAACCTTTCCATCATGCTTTTTATGCAGTTTGTGCTTCTCACGGCACTTTTTGTGGCACTTATAGTCCATATGCGAAATAGCGCTGTAACCGAAATGGAAACTGCTGCGGACAATGTTCTTGCAATTTATAGAGTCAATCTGGAAAATCGTATCGAACGAGCAAACAATATCCTTAAGAACCTTACTCTAAGTGAGGAAACCGCACTGGAAATGATACGCAGTGACAAGGAAAGTGATCGGTACTACGCCAAGAAGTCTATATATACAGCCATGCACGCCGCTCTTCTTCAGGATAACGCAGTTGATTTACTGATCGTTGCAGAAAACAGTTACGGCGGATATATGGAGAGCACAAATGGTGATTCATCAAAATGGGCATTGCCGTATGAGACGAGAAAAGCAGTAGAATCTTTCACTTGGGAGTTGTTAGGAAGCGGCACACGAAAAAACAGTTGGACAATTCAAGAAATCGCTGGAGAACCATTTTTATACCGTGCCTATATGCGCAATGGGCATATAGTAGCAGCATACATTTCCGTTCAGAATTTCTTCTCGAGTAATACGGATCCTGCCATATCGAGTTTATGTCTGGCATTAACAGACAGTAATGGCTATGTTTGGAAAACCATTGGCAGTGAATTGAAAAACATTCCATTGGGTCAAACTATGCAGGCGCTTGGAAGCAACTGGAAAGTAAACCAACTTGAAATTGGAGACAGTTCTCTGTATGTAACAAGTTATCTAAATGAATACGGAATCACATACACGACTCAAACCAGCGTTTTATCAGTTATACTGATTGCCATCGTTGCCTTAGGATGCAGTGCGGCTATTATCTTTTATACTCGGAGACAGATTATTAAACCGATGAAGGACATGACCGAAAAGCTGCACGACATGAATGGTGTAACGGAAGGATTTCAGATTCAAACGAGCTACGGTAGTCAGGAATTTCTAGTGCTTAGAGACACCTTTAACCGTATGATGCGAGAAAATGTAGACCTTAGACTATCTGCTTACAAACACCATATGATTACTTCCTATTAGGAACACTGTAAATACAAGGCTTTTCGGAGCCTACAAACCAGAAAAAATAATATTTGATCTATCACATTAC
>ERZ809114.1450-NODE-1450-length-10333-cov-4.190990_pt1 | contig 10333 bp, 10 predicted proteins | sample MGYA00520519_ERZ809114 | MGnify/ENA primary metagenome ERZ809114 (study PRJEB31570, sample SAMEA3212991) | Homo sapiens | biome: human-gut; feature: human gut; material: fecal | place: Sweden | collected 2011 ...
AACGGTGTGCACGAGCCCGATGCCGACCGACGCAAGGTACTCCGCGCCTCCGGAGAGACCGCGTATAATATCCATCGTGGGGATATACGCCGTCGCCTCGTTCACGCCGTTATAAAACGCCGACTGGTACAGCCATCCGGTCTCGGTATTGCAGCCGGGATCGGATTTCACCTTATCCGACAGCAGTGCTAGCATTGCGCTGTTGCACACGGCAGCATGACCGTCGTACTTCATGACCATGAGCGGACGCTCCGTCCAGTCGTCAAGATCGCGCTTTTCGGGCAGCCGATGCTCGGCAACGGTGTTCGCGGTGCAGCCGTAGCCCATGAGCACCTTGTTTTTCCGGTGACTGTCGGCATAGCGCCTGACCGCCGCCTTTGCTTCGGCAAAATTTTTGACATCCATGAGATAGAATGTGTTCTCGAAAACGCACAGCGAGCCGAAATGCATATGCGTGTCGCCGAACGCGGGCGTTACCGTCGCGCCGCCGAGATCGACCCGTTTTGCCTTGCCGTAGCGCGGAGGGATGCTGCTTTCATCGCCGATCCACACGATGTGACCGCCCTTTACCGCCATCGCGGTGTAAATGCGGTTTTCCTTTTCGCAGGAGATGAATCTGGCGTTCGTATAAAGCTCCATAACCTCATTCCTTTCACTTCTAAAATGGGCTCCATGTAGACATGGAGCACTACAGCCTGTTTAAAAATCCAAGCTGTTTAGTAAAGACAAGTGTACAGCGGGGGGAGCGCGAGGGGGGTAAGCCCCCGCTCGCAATTGGATCATAGCCATCAAAAACGACTGAAAAACTGATTTATCAGTTTTATCAGGCTTTTTGACGAGCGCAGCGAGATTTTTTGTGAAAATTTATTTTTACAAAAGATGTGGCGTTTTTGAAGCGTATAAAAAAGTCTCTGACTTTTTGTACGCTGAGGGGCTCCATGGTAAACATGGAGCCCAAATGTTTTCAGTCTTCGGGTATGTGTATCTCGCGGATGAGAAAATCCTTGCCCGAAAGTATGGTTTTTTCAAAGCTGCCGCAGTCGGGGCAATAGCCCTCGTGCTCAATGACATTGAACAGCTCGTTGTATTCGTCGCATTCAGCCATGCCGGGAATGACATTTATCACAAGCTTTGTGTCCTTGAGCCATGTATCCCCAACGACGACGGGATATATATCCTCAACATACTTGGGGATGACCAGCGGCAGCTCGCCTATATCGAGGACGATCTCCGCGACCTCCTTAATGTCGTTTTGCCCGGCAAAATCGGTGACGGTTTTGACCATTGAGCGGACAACTCCGATCTCGTGCATAGCGGCTCCTTACTTTCTTGCGATCTTCTTGGTGACGAGCTTTGCGACTGCCGCCGGAGCATTGCCGGCTGCACCGAGAAGCGCCTTGAAGTACGGTGCTCCGACATAGTCGGTGACCTTCTCAAGGTGGATGGCGTCGAACTTGCACTTGGTGGTGCAGATGCCGCAGCCCACGCACAGGCTCTCGTCAACGACGGCTGCGCCGCAGCCGAGGCAGCGGGAGGTCTCTATCTTCATCTGCTCCTCTGCGGAAAACTCCTTCTCAAGACGCATACGCATCATGACAGAGCACATATCGTCGACGACGACGGGCTCAAGAATTCTATACTCGGGATCCTTGTAGGTAATACCGGTATAGGTCATGCTTTCAAGGCTGATCTTAGAAGCCAGCGCAAGAATATTCGGTCTGTTTGCTATTGTTTTTCCCCCTATAAATAATATATTTTGTAAATAATATATTTTGCAGTTTAGGTCTATCAATAGTTTATATCATGAAACTATACACTTTGTCAATTATTTGGCGTTGGTATCAAGTGACTGTTAAGCTATTTTTTCAGAGGCACATTGACGCACCCATTGACTCCCTTGCGTAAAGAGAGCTGTCACCGCGAGGGACAATACGCTGCCGACACCGGCAGTTCGTTTAGCTGCGCTGTCACGGTAATGCACTGCGGAAAAGCTTCTGCCCTTGGCTTCCCCTTGAGGGGAAGCTGTCGGCGTTAGCCGACTGATGAGGTGAAAATAAATCCGTGCGCTTTGCGCACACCACAACTATTCACTCTTCACTATTAACTATTCGCTTGCGAGCAAAGCTCGTACCCTTGCCTCCCTTGTGTAAAGGGAGGTGGGTTGCCGCATGGCGGCAAGCCGGAGGGATTGTGCCACTCGCCGTGGCGGGCATTGCGTTACCAACACTGGTAGTGGGTTTAGCTGCGTCATCTCGACAATAACAAACCGCGAATATGCGGGCGACCAATGGTCGCCCGTTTTTTATTGTTTCGTCGGCAATCACCGGTCGGGATGCCGCAGCAACCGTACTGGCAGGCGCGTCAGTTCGTCTCCAAAAAGAAGTCCTTGTCGATTATCGCCTGGAGCGCCTGCTGCACGGCGGTGTCGAAGCCGAGCTCACGCAGCTTGCACACGCCCTCGATGGTCGTGCCGCCGGGGGAGCACGCTGCGTTCATGAGTGCGATTGGGTGCTCGGAGCTGTTCATAGCAAGCGCGCCGCTGCCCATAACCGTCGCGGTGGCGATCTCCTCGGCGAGGCGATCGGTCTTGCAAATCCCGCGCGGACACCCGCCTCCGCCAGAGCGTCAATGTACATCAAAACAAACGCGCCCGATGCCCCGCCGAGAGCTCCGAATGCCGGAAACAGGTCTTCATCTATATGGTACACCTTGCCGACCGACGAGAATATCGCGTCGGCGGTTTTTATATGTGCGCTCGTTGCCGCCTTGCCGCCGCATATCGCCGTTTCGGAGGCTTTGACTTTGGCGTTTATGTTAGGCATTATACGTCATAATTATTTCAGCGTAAATATAGTACCGGAAATTGCCAAATTTCGGTTTTACACTTGTACGGTTGAAAATGAGGATGGGCAGAGATTAGAACAACGGATTATTAGTCATCGGCGCTTAAACGGATGCATCGGAGACTTTTTATACTTGAAGTCGCTTAACAACGAGTATAAATTGGATATTCAACAATAGAGAAAACGACCATACCAGGCACGAAGCCCGATATGGTCATTATTCTTTTGCAACCCGCTTGAAGAATGCCAGTTAAAAATATGTTTTTTGCATATCCCTAATTAGCACCTTCTGATGGGGGAGCCTTTTGCATGAAAGCAGAATCACACCGTCACGAGCTCGTAGTGCGTCGTGCCGAGGCCGATAGCCTCGCCGTGCTCGACGGCGGCGCGCCAGTCGGTGTCCGGATGCGCGGCCGTGAAGTGGTCGTGCGGATGGTCATGCTCATGCGCGATGACGCTGTTCGGGTTGACCGGCTGGACGTTGATCATGTCCGCGCAGGCGGTGTCGAGCGCCACGGGGTCGAAGGACGCGAACATGCCCACATTCGGCACGATCGGCACGTCGCTGAAATTGTGGCAGTCGCAGCAGGGCGACACGTCCACCGCGAGCGCGATGTGGAACGACGGACGGCCGTCGACGACGGCTTTGGCGTACTCGGCGATCTTGCAGTTGAGCAGCTCGTTTGCGATCGCATAGTCCGCATGGATGGCGTGCATCGGGCAGACGTTGATGCAGCGGGCGCAGCCGGTGCACTTATATTTCAGAATGGTACACTTGCCGTTTTCGATGTGCGGGCCGTTGTGCGCGCAGTTTTCCACGCACTTGCCGCAGCCGATGCACTTATCCGTATCGACGACGGGCTTGCCGGAGCTGTGCATCTCCTCCTTGCCGGCGCGCGAGCCGCAGCCCATGCCGATGTTCTTGAGCGCGCCGCCGAAGCCCGCGGACACGTGGCCCTTGGCGTGCGTGAGGGAGATGAAGATATCCGCGTCCATGATGGCGCGGCCGATCTTTGCCGCGCGCAGATATTTGCCGCCGCGGATGGGCACGAGGTCGTAATCGTCCCCCTTGAGCCCGTCGGCGATGATGCACTGCGCGCCGGTGGTCATGGGCGTATAGCCGTTGCGCATTGCGCTGTCAAGATGGTCGAGCGCGTTGGCGCGGCCGCCGACATAGAGCGTGTTGCAGTCGGTGAGAAACGGCTTGCCGCCGAGCTCGCGCACATAGTCGCACACGACGCGCGCCCAGTTCGGGCGCAGATAGGCCATATTGCCGGGTTCGCCGAAGTGGAGCTTAATGGCAACATACTTGTCCTTGAAGTCGATCTGCTCGAAGCCGGCCGCCTTCATGAGCCGGTGCAGCTTCTCAAGCGTGCTGACCTCATCCGTGCGCAGATCGGAAAAATATACTTTTGCAGGTTCCATTGGAAATACCTCCGCGATCAAAAAACGTTCTCTTTCTCTGGCGGACCCCCGCCCGCTTTTTTGATTTTACTGTGCTTACGCGGCACTGTCAACCGCAAAAAAGCACCGGACACCTGTCGCGGTGCCCGGCGCGTGCCGGTTTTCAGGCCCGTGCCCGCGCCGGAGACCGGACGCGAACACGGGAATATTGGGAATCCACTGGACGGCTGGTAGGAGAGAAGATTTGTCCGATAAAATCGCAAAACAGAACAGAAAGAAGGGTGGAAAAAGAGAAATTGGCAGACCAGCGGAAGCAAGCGGGAAAATGGCTCAGGCGTTGACGCCGTTGCGGATGGACTTGACCTTGTCGTACTCGCCGGCGACGTAGTAGAGGGCGTTATCCATAGACAGCTTCGCGACGAGGTAGTTGGACGTGTCGGAGTAGTAGCCGCTGTGCGGGGTGAGCAGCACATCGTCGCGGCCGACGAGCGGGCAGGTGTTCAGGTCCGGGTCCTCGCTCTCGACCATGTCGAGTGCGGCGCCGCGGATGTAGCCGTTATCAAGCGCCCAGACGAGATCCTCGTCGCAGATCAGCTGGCCGCGGCCTTCGTTGACGATGATGGGGTGCTTCTTGCACTTCATGAACGCTTCCTTGTTGAACATGTGGTAGTTCTCCTCGGTGAGGTTCATGTGCAGGCTCAGCACGTCGGACTCGGCCAGCAGGGTGTCGAAATCGACGAGCTTGACGCCGAGGTTCTCGGCAATGGCGGGCGGCAGGAACGGGTCGTAGGCGATGACTTCCATGTCGAACGCCTGCGCCTTGCGGGCGACGGACTGGCCGATGCGGCCGAGGCCGGCGATGCCCATGACCTGACCGGCGATGCGCTTGAGACCCGGCACGACCTGGTAATCCCAGACGCGGTCCTGCTGCACACTGCGGTCATACTGGCGGATGCCGCGCTGGAGGTTGAGCATGAGGGCCATGGCGCTCTCGGCGGTCTCCTGCGTGCAGTAGTCGAGGATGGAACAGACGGCAATGCCCTTCTCGCGCGCATAGTCGAGGTCGGCCTCGTTGTAGCCGGTGGACTGGAAGGAGATGACCTTGCAGTGATCCATGGCGTCGATCTCCTTTTTGCCGAAGTGGACGTAGCCGTCGATAATAATATCGGCGTCCTTGATCTCGGCGTAGAACGCGTCGTTATTTTCGGCGTGCTCGTCGAACACGGCCATGGTCAGCTCTGCCCCCTCGGGGACGCAGGACTTCTCGACGCTGATGTCTCTGTCTTTGGTATAGGGCACTTCTGCCAGAACGATTTTCATGGTATGATCTCCTTTTCTTTACTGAATGGCGCCGCTGTTTTTCATGGCGGCGATCTCCGGATCGGTATATCCAAGATCGCGGAAAATGCTGTCCGTATCGGCACCGAGGCGGCCTGCGGACGTGTAAGGACGCATGGCGTATTCCGTAAACTGCATCGGCGGGCACGGCATCATGACCTCGAGATCGTCCTTGAAGGTGACCTTCTGGATATAGCCGTTGGCGATGGCCTGCTCGTCGGTGCTCACGTCGCGGATGGTGCGCATGCGCTCGCAGGAGACGTTGTTTTCCGAGAGAAAGGCTTCCCACTCGGCGACGGGTCTGGTCTTGAAGATGGCGTTGAGCCGCGTGACGATCTCGACGACGAAGTCTGTCTCGTGCAGCGCCTCCAGGCTGGCGGCGCGGGGATCGTCGGCGATCTCCGGCATGCCAAACAGATTTGCAAACTTCGGCAGCTCGCGGCGGTACTCATTGTCGAACACGCCGATCCACTTGCCGTCGCTGCACTCGTAGAAATGGCAGAACGGGTCAGCCGGGCGCAGGGGGTCGTTCGGGCGCTCGCCGCCAAACTGCGGCTGGTGGGACACGACGCCGATGGCGTTGCACCAGATGCCGCTGGCAAACAGCGACGTGCTCACAAACGTGCCCATGCCGGTGCTCTTCTTGCCGATGATGGCCATAAGGATGCCGGACAGGAACGCCGAGCTCGTGGCCATGTCGCCGAAGGCGTAGGTGGGGGTAAACGGGAAGGAGCCGGGCACCTGCCAGTCGGCCATCGGGCCGCTGCGCAGCCAGAACGCCGTGCTGTCAAAGCCGGGCTTGGCGGCGTCGGGGCCTTTGGGGCCGAAGCCGGAGAAGTGCGCGTACACGAGGCCGGGGTAGGCCTTGTGCAGCGTCTCGTAATCGAGGCCCAGGCGGCCCAGCGACGGCAGTCGGACGTTCGTGAGGAACACGTCGGCCGTCTCGAGCAGCTTGAGGAAGGCAGCCTTGCCGTCCGGATTTTTCAGATCGATGCTCGTCAGGCGCTTGCCGCTGTTCTGGATGGTGAACAGCGGATTTTTATCGTCCTCGCACACGACCATCTCGAACTCACCGGCGCGGCGCATCTCGTCGCCGATCTTGGTTTCCACTTTGATGACTTCTGCGCCGAACGCGCACAGCACGCGCGACGCGGTCGGGGCGGCAACGACCGTCGCCAGCTCCACGACACGGATCCCCTCGAGGGGCATCTTCTTCATTTGCTCCATTGTGACAATACTCCTATCTTGGGATGGGGGCTTTGCGGCTCACTTCGCCGCGTAGAATTTCTCCGCCTTTTCCTGCTCCGCCGGGGTCTGACGGTGCGTCAGGCAGATGACGACATACAAAATGGCCGACACGCCAAAGCTGGGCCAGAGTGCATCGATGGAAAACAGGGGCAGCGTACTCACCTTGCCGCCGATGAACCAGACGACAGCGATGACCGTCGCCGAGAGCATGGACGCGAACGCGCCCGCCGAGCACGACTTCTTCCAGAAGAACGTGCCGATCGTCGGCAGAAACAGACCGGCCGAGTTGATGGTGAACGTGATGAGCAGGATGTTCATGATATCCTGCGTGAACCAACCGAAAATCGCGCCGAGCACACCCACGAGCAGGGACGCGCCGAGGCCCACGTGCAGGAGCGTCTTTTCCGACGCGTTGGGGTTTATGTAGCGCTGGTAAATATCTTTCGTCAGGCTGGCCGAGCCGGTCAGGACGGAAATGTCCGCCGTGGACATGATGGCGCTGAGCACGCCGATGAGCACGAGGCCCTTGAGTCCGTGCGGGAAGAGCTCGACCACGAGCGCCGCAATGACGTTGTTGGACGACGAGAGGTCAGGCAGGATGAGCTTGCCGGCCATGCCGAGGAACGTGCTGGCGCCGGCAATGATGAACACGAGCACGGCCGCATAGATCGTGCCGGTGCGGGCGGTTTTGGCATCCCGGGCCGCGATGCAGCGGGTGTAGCTGTCCATGCTCGTGAAAAACGACATGATGGTCGACAGGCCAAGCGCGAGGATCGTCGGCCAGCCCCAGGCGCCGAGGTCAAAATAACTTACCGGCAGATCGGTGACGAGGTTGGCGCCCATCTTGTGCAGCTGCGCGCCGACCAGCGGCACCGCCAGGACGACAATGCCGAGCAGCAGCAGCGCCATCTGCACGATGTCGGTATACGTCACGGCGAGCAGGCCGCCCGTCGAGACATAGAACACGATGACCACGGCCGCAAGGATGTAGCACACGCCCAGGTTCCAGCCCGTGAGCACGTTCAGGATCGAGGCTCCGGCGACAAACTGCGCCGCCGTGTAGCCGATCATGGCGAGGATGGTCGTGATGCTGGCCATGGTGCTGTTTTTCTGGTCGTAGCGCGCACAGATCAGCTCGGGGAATGTAATGTTCCGGAGCTCTTCGCTCACACGCTTGATGGGCTTGGCCATGACGAGCGCGAAGAGCACGCAGCCGATGGCGATCTCACCCACATACCAGACGCCGGTGATGCCCATGGAATAACTGTTTGAGGATGTGCCGATGACGGACGAGCCGCCGATCCAGCCGGCCATCCAGAGCGCGCCGATCTTCAGGGCACCCATCGAGCGGCCGCCCAAATAATAATCATCCACGCCGGTCTGCTTTTTGTTTGCGATCAGACCGAGCACGATCATTCCGACAAAATATGCCAGAATGATGATGACGTCTAAGACATTCAAAAAATTTACACCTCCAGAGCGGGATTTTCCCGGGGCGCTGCCGGGCAGCGCCCCGGGTGCTGATTAAGTAATTATAATGAGCAAAGACCCGTGGAGTTCGCCGGTTTAGTGGATCTGCGTGCCGGCGCGGAAGCAGAGGCTGTTTTTCGGGTTGACCTTGCCCTTCTTCTCGAAGAACTCGTTGGTCAGGCGCTCCAGATCATCTTCCGTAAACAGATCGGAGTTGGCTGCCATAGCGCCCATCATGACGATGTTGGCGCCCTTCGGGTTCTCATACTCCGCAGCGATCTCGGTCATGGGGACCTTGACGACCTGGATGTCGTCGCGGTATTCGCGCTCGTGCACGAGCGAGCTGTTGACCAGCAGCAGGCCGCCCGGGCGCAGACTGCTCTCGAACTTGTCGATCGCCGGCGCGTTCATGGCCATGAGGATGTCGATCTTCTTGGCACAGGGGCTGGCGATCTCCTTGTCGGAGAACTTAATGGTGCAGTTGGCCGTGCCGCCGCGCATCTCGGAGCCGTAGGACGGATACCACAGCACGTTCATGCCGAGCTTCATGCCGGCTTCTGCCAGGATCAGGCCGGTGGTCAGGACGCCCTGGCCGCCGAATCCGGCGCAAATCATTTCTACCATCATGCCTGATTACCACCCTTCTTGTCAATGTACTCGCCGATCGGGAAATACTTGGTCATTTCATTGTGCACGTGCTCGCGGGCCTTCACCGGCGGCATGTTCAGGTTGGTCGGGCAGGGGCTGAGCAGCTCGACGAGGCAGAAGCCGTCGCCGTTGAGCTGGTGCTCGAACGCCTTGCGGATGAGCTTCTTGCAGTTGTTCATGCCGGCAGGTCCGACCAGTTCGCCGCGCGCCAGATAGGCAATGTCCATCTTGCCGAGCACGTCGACGACGTTCAGGGTGCCGTAGCGGGCGGGATCCTTGCCCTTCGGGGAGGTCGCAGTCTTCTGGTGCGGCAGGGTGGTCGGGGCCATCTGGCCGCCGGTCATGCCAAAGACGCTGTTGTTGACGACGAACACGCAGATGTTGTCGTTGCGCAGCGCGGCGTGAACGGTCTCCGCCATGCCGATGGAGTAGGCGGCGCCGTCGCCCAGATACGCAAAAACCGGGTTCTCGGGGCGGATGTGCTTGACACCGACGGCCGTCGGGATATCGCGGCCATGGGCCGCCATGATGGTATCATAGCGCCAGTAGTCAATGTTGAACGAGCAGCAGGCAACGTCCACGACTGCCAGCATTTTTTCCTGGATGCCGAGTTCCTCGGAGACCTCGCCGATCAGACGAGTGGCCAGACCGTGGCCGCAGCCGGGGCAAAAGCCGGCAGAGGAAAAGACAGTTTCGGGTGCTTTGAGTTTCATTTATTTCCCCTCCTTTTCCAGCATGGCCTTGGCCTGCGCGACGATCTCTTCCGGCTCCGGCAGACCAAAGAACGTGCCATAGAAGCCGACCGGATACTTGTTTTCCACAGCCAGCTTCACATCGTCGACCATCTGACCGAGGATGTTGATCTCGACCGTCATGAACGCTTTGGCGTTCTTGCAGGTCTCAAACGCCTTGACCGGGTACGGCCAGAGCGTGATCGGGCGGATCAGGCCGAGCTTGAAGCCCTCGGCGCGGGCCATATTCACCGCTTCCTTCGAGATGCGGGAGCTGATGCCGTAGGCCACGAGCACCACGTCGGCGTCCTCCGCCTGGTAAGACTCCCAGCGCTGCTCGCTGTCCTCGATCGCCTGATACTTGCTGCGCAGGAACTCGGGGTACTGCGGGTTGGTGTAGTAGACATTCTGGACCTTGCGGGGCGCCTGACCGGCCTTGCAGCCGCGGATCGCCCAGTCATACTGATCGATATCGTGATCGACGAAATCCTTGAGCTCAACGCCCTCGACCATCTGGCCGATGGCGGCGTCGGATGCGACCAACACAGGGTGGCGGTACTTCTCGGCCAGCTCAAAGGCGGTGGTCATCATGTCGCAGTTCTCCTGCACGGAGGCCGGCGCCAGCACGATGGTGCGGTAGTCGCCGTGGCC
>ERZ809114.1463-NODE-1463-length-10280-cov-3.554621_pt1 | contig 10280 bp, 9 predicted proteins | sample MGYA00520519_ERZ809114 | MGnify/ENA primary metagenome ERZ809114 (study PRJEB31570, sample SAMEA3212991) | Homo sapiens | biome: human-gut; feature: human gut; material: fecal | place: Sweden | collected 2011 ...
CGACGATCACGGCCGCGCCCATCGTGAGCGCCCGGAAGCGGCGGCGGTCGGCGGGGATCACGAGCGGCTGCGTGCCTTTGGCCCCGATGCCCCAGTCGGCATAGACGGCGACGATCGCATCCATGGCAGTCCCTCCTTACACCGCGATGGGGATCTTCCCCGTGAACTCGCTATATTCGTAGCCCTCGACGCGGAAGCTGTCGCGCGTGAAGGCGTAAAAATCGTGCACGTCCGGGTCGATGAAAAACTGCGGCGCCGGTTTCGGCTCGTTTTGGATCAGCTGCTCGATGACCGGCACATGGCGGTCATAGATGTGCGCGTCGGCAATGACGTGCACCAGCTCGCCCGCCTGCAGGCCGGACACCTGTGCGAACATGTGCACGAGCACGGCGTACTGCACAACGTTCCAGTTGTTTGCCGCGAGCATGTCCTGGCTGCGCTGGTTGAGAATGGCGTTGAGCGTGTTGCCCGAGACGTTGAACGTCATCGAGTACGCGCACGGATAGAGCGCCATCTCGTGCAGATCCTCGAACGTATAAATATTCGTCAGGATGCGGCGGGAGGCGGGGTTGTGCTTCAGGTCGTAGAGCACGCGGTCCACCTGGTCGAATTCGCCCTCGGGATACTGGTGCTTGACGCCGAGCTGATAGCCGTAGGCCTTGCCGATGGAGCCGGTCTCGTCGGCCCACTGGTCCCAGATGTGGCCGCGCAGGTCGTGGATGTTGTTCGACTTCTGCTGCCAGATCCACAGCAGCTCGTCCACGGCGGTCTTCCAGTAGGTGCGCCGCAGCGTCAGCAGCGGAAACTCCCTGGACAGGTCGTAGCGGTTGACGATGCCGAACTTCTTGACCGTGTGTGCCGGGGCACCGTCGTCCTCCCAGCGGGGGCGCACGGCCTGATCGGTATCCCAGACGCCGTTTTGCAGAATGTCGCGGCAGTTGCGGATAAAGACCTCGTCTGCGTAGCTCATCGTTCGGCTCCTTTCAAAAACACTTTGAAACAATAGTTTACCATACCGCCACCGGGATTGCAAACGACAAATGGCGAAAATGGAACGCGCCCTGGTTATTTGACAATTGGAACAAAATTGTTGGATAAATTTGTTCAAATTGCGCGCGGGATTTGACGCACTTTTTGCACAAAGGCCATCCCAATTCCCTGCACGGGATGCTATAATCAAAGCAGCAGAAACCCGGAAAACAAAACTGAAACGGAGGATAACACATGAAGCACACGAAGAAACTGCTTTCGCTGCTGCTGGTGCTGTGCCTGGTGCTGAGCCTGTCGTGCACGGCCTTTGCAGTCGACGAGGCAAAGCCGCTTGACGGCAAGACCGTCATCCTGCACTCGAACGACGTGCACGGTGCGATCGATCTGTACGCGGCCATGGCATCCCTGAAGGCCGACTATGCGGCGCAGGGCGCTGAGGTCATTCTGGCCGATGCCGGCGACTACAGTCAGGGCACCGTCTATGTCAGCGTCAACAAGGGCGCCGACGCGGTGACCATGATGAACGCCACCGGCTACGACGTGGCCACCATCGGCAATCATGAGTTCGACTACGGCTATGCCCAGCTGGCGGAGAACATGAAGGCCGCCAAGTTCAAAGTTCTGTGCGCCGATGTGCTCGACGCCGACGGCAAGCCCATCTTTGATGCCAACACCATCATCGAAAAGGGCGGCGTGAAGATCGGCTTCTTCGGTCTCGAGACCCCCGAGGCGCAAACCAAGGCCAACCCCAAGCTCATTGAAGGTCTGCAGTTCCTCGCCGGCAAGGACGGCAGCGAGCTCTATGCCTGCGCGGCCGAGCAGGTCGCCGCGCTCGAGAAGCAGGGCGCCGACATCATCGTCTGCCTTGCGCACCTGGGCGTGGACGAGAGCTCCGAGCCCTACACCTCCTATGATCTGGCCAAGAACGTGAAGGGCATCGATTTCATCATCGACGGCCACTCCCACACCGTCATGACCGCCGGCCCGAATGGTGAGGCCATCCAGTCCACGGGCACGGCCTTTGCCAACATCGGCGTCATCACCATTGACAACGCCACGAAGAAGATCGTCGGCAACGAGCTCAAGACCATCTGGCACACCGAGAAGAACACCGACGGCAAGTCCGTCACCGTCGTTGACTACAAAACGCGCGACGAAAAGGTCGCCGCGGCTGCCAAGGCCATCATCGACCCCATCGACAAGGCCTACGGCGAGAAGTTTGCCGTGAGCGAAGTGGAACTCAACGGCGCGAAGGCCCCCAACGGCAACCGTGACTCCGAGACCAACCTCGGCGACCTGATCACGGACGCCATGCTCTGGAAGATCCGCACGCAGGCGACGGTCTCCGTCCCGGCGGAGAACGTGGTCGCTATTACGAACGGCGGCGGCATCCGCGCGACCGTCAAGGCCGGCGACGTCACCAAGAAGGACATCAACACCGTGCTGCCGTTCGGCAACACGCTCGCCGTGGTCTACGTGACCGGCGCCGAGCTGCTCGAGGCGCTCGAGGCCAGCACGTACTGCACGCCGGAATCCATCGGCGGCTTCCCGCAGGCGGCGGGTCTGGCCTTCACGGTCAAGACCTATGAGGAGTATGACGCGAACCCGGAGCCCTATCCCAAGTCCACCTACTACGGCCCGAAGAGCATCCAGCGCGTGACCATTGACAACGTCAACGGCAAGGCGTTTGACCCGACGGCTACCTACGCTGTCGTCACGAACAACTTCGTGGCCGGCGGCGGCGACACGTACTACGCCTTCGCGGCGGCGACCAACCAGTTCGACACCGGCCTGCCGCTCGACGAGGTGGTTATGGAATACATCACGCAGGAGCTCAAGGGCGTCATCGGCGAGAGCTATGCCGAGCCTGCCGGCCGCATCACGGTCGATCAGGGTATCGCCCCGTATTATGCCGCGCTGCTGGAAGTGATCCTTGACGAGAGCGCCTATACGGCCGAGACCTACGCTGCCTACGCGGTGGCCTGCGTCAAGATGGACGCGGCCGGGACCGAGGCGGAGCGCGTGGCGGCTTACCCGGCGGTCGTCAAGGCGGCTGCCGCCCTGAAGCTCGTTGACAACACGTTCGCCGACGCGCAGAGCGGCTGGTACAAGCCGGCGGTCGACTTCGCGCAGGTTTCCGGCCTGATGGCCGGCATCGGCGACGGCAAGTTCGCCCCCGCCCTCACGACGACCCGCGCCATGGTCGCCGAGGTGCTCTATGAGGCCGAAGGCGCGCCGAGCGTGGAAGGCATGACTTGCCCGCTGACCGACATCAAGGCCGGCGAGTGGTACACCGATGCGGTCATCTGGGCCTACAACGCGGGCGTTGTCGCCGGCCGCGGCGACGGCACCTTCTGCCCGGACGACACCATCACCCGTCAGGAGATGGCCGTCATGCTCTACGGCTGGATGGGCGGCGGCGAGTCCCTGCTCGACGCGGAGCAGATCCAGTATGCGCTGGCCCAGTTTGCCGATGGCGCGGACGTGGCCCCGTGGGCGCAGGAAGCGGTCGCTTACTGCTACCTTGCAGGTCTCATGGTCGGCAACGACGCGGGCTGCTTTGACCCGCTCGGCAGCCTTGAGCGTGCGCAGCTCGCGCAGGTGTTCTGCAGTTTCTATGAGGTTGCGCTGAACCTGGTCCTCAATGCGGCCCCGGATGCGCCCGAGCAGCCGAGCACGCCCGAACAGCCGAGCATGCCCGAACAGCCGAGCATGCCGGAGCTGCCCACCGCGGCGTAATTGCATCACTTACGCAGGGAGACCGCTTCGGCGGTCTCCTTTTTGCACATTTTTGGCGGCGTTTGTGCTGCCGGATTGTGCTTGACAATTCCGGAAAACCTTTTACAATATAGGCGAATCGATCCGACCGATAAACCAAGGAGGTTTTTTGACCATGAACATGAACAAATATCTGGACATCGCACCCGAGGTGCAGCAGGCACTCGCGGACGGCCGCCCGGTCGTCGCGCTCGAGAGCACGATCATCTCCCACGGCATGCCCTATCCGAAAAACGTTGAGACGGCCCTGCTCGTCGAGCAGACCCTGCGCGACAACGGCGCCGTGCCCGCCACCATCGCCATCCTCGGCGGCCGCCTGAAGGCCGGCCTGTCCAAGGAGGAGATCACCTACCTCGGCAAGGCCGGGCGCAAGGTCGCCAAGGTTTCCCGCCGCGACCTGCCGGTCATCTGCGCGCGCGGCGCAGACGGCGCCACCACCGTCACCACGACGATGATGATCGCCCACATGGCAGGCATTCAGGTCTTTGCCACCGGCGGCATCGGCGGCGTACACCGCGGCGCCGAGACGACCATGGACATTTCCGCTGACCTCGAGGAGCTGGCGCAGACGCCGGTCATGGTCGTGTGCGCGGGCGCAAAGGCCATCCTCGACCTCGGCCTGACGCTGGAGTATCTGGAGACGAAGGGCGTGCCCGTGCTCGGCTACGGCACGGATGAGCTGCCCGCGTTCTACACCCGCGAGAGCGGCCACGGCGTTGACGCGCGCGTCGACACGCCGGAGGATCTGGCCGCTATTTTCCAGGCGCAGCGCGACCTGGGCCTCAAGACCGGCATGCTCGTCACGAACCCGATCCCGCAGCAGTACGCCATGGACAAGGCCGTCATCGACAAGGCCATCGACCAGGCACTCGCCGAGAGCCATGAGCAGGGCATCCACGGCAAGGAGACCACGCCGTTCCTGCTTGCCCGCGTGGCGGAGCTCACCGGCGGCGACAGCCTCGAGAGCAACATCCAGCTCGTGCTCAACAACGCCCGCGTCGCGGCGAAGACCGCCGTTGCCCTCTGCAAATGAAGGGTGGTGCGTGGCTCGTGCTCGCGGTGTCCGCGCTGATGGGGCTCGGTCTCACCATCGGGGCCATCGCCTCGCGCCGGCAGATGAGCACCGCCGTCGTCGTGGTGCTGTGTCTTGTCGGCATCGGCATCGTGCTCGTCGGCGCGGTGCTGAGCATCGGCATCGGGGTATTGTGAGCGCGCAAAGCTGCATAAGGTAAAAAATACCGCAGGCCGGTCGGCCTGCGGTGTTTTGTGTATTTATGCCTTATTTCTCGTCGCCGGGCTTCGGCTGAGCGACACGGAAGATCATGCGCGGGGTCTCGGTGCTGGCCTTCGTGTTCGGGGCCACGGACTCAGTAATGAACGAGTTGCCGCCGATGACGGAGTTGGCGCCGATGACGGTCTTGCCGCCGAGGATGGACGCGCCGGAGTAGATCGTGGCGTTGTCGCCAACGGTGGGGTGGCGCTTGCCGGTCACGGCGTGGCCATGGCGCGGGCTGAGCGCGCCGAGCGTCACGCCCTGATAGAGCTTGACGTGATCGCCGATGATCGTTGTCTCTCCGACGACGATGCCGGTGCCGTGGTCGATGAAGAAATACTCGCCGATCTGCGCACCGGGGTTGATGTCGATACCTGTCGCGCCGTGGGCGTACTCGCTCATGATACGCGGGATGAGCGGGACCTTGCTCTCATAGAGCTCGTGCGCCACGCGGTAGACGAAGATCGCGTACAGGCCGGGGTAGGAGAAGATGACTTCCTCCTTGCTGCCGGCGGCGGGATCGCCGTCGAAGTTTGCGGCCACGTCCTTCATGAGCATGGCCTGGATCTGCGGCAGACGGCACAGGAACCGGTCGCACACGGCGCTCGTGCGCGCGCGCAGCTCGGTCTCGTCCTTGATCGTGTTGGAAAACGCCAGGTGCACCTGCTCGCAGAGGTCGGTGTAGATCTCACCGAGCAGGAACTCCGCAAACGTCTCGGCCGAGACGTGCGACACCGTGCCGCCCGCGAAATATGCCGGGAAGAACACCTTCTGCAGGTTCTCAATGATCTTGATGATGACCTTGCGGTCGGGCATGCGCAGCTGCTCGCTGTACATGGGTACCTCGGCCGTCTCGTAGCCGTTGGCGATCTGCGCCGCGACGGCGTGCAGCAGACTTTTTTGCGTCATGATGGGGACACTCCTTCTTCTTTCACTTAGCGCCACAGGCAAAAAACGCAGGAAGCGCGCGGCTTCCTGCGTTGCAAAACCATGTGGATGCACGACGGACGCACCTTTTGGGCGCGGCCGTGGGTTTACCGGCAGAAAGCGACACTTCTTTGCGCACGACAACAACAGGTCGTCGGACATGCCGCGACCCGGATGCTGCTGCAACTGCAAAGACGCATTGCTCAGGCTCCTTCCGGTTCATTTCCCCCGCTTAAGGGGAATTCCTCTTCTTGTATAACACGATATGCCGCGCTTGTCAAGTGCGTGACGGCTCAGTGCTTTTTCTTCGGCAGCTTCGTGATGCGGCCGTTGCCGTGGTCGATGTACGTGTTTTCGAGCACGTCGATCGTGCTGCGGCGCCAGTCGGCGATGTATTCCTCGCGCAGCGCCTTGCGCTCGGCCTGCTCGTCGGGCGTGAGGTCGCGCTCGCGCGCGATGCGCGTCAGCTCGCTGATGCGGTCCATCTTTTCCTGTGTCAAGGCGGATCCTCCTCTCAGTTTTTCAGGCTGTGCAGCGGGGCGGGGATGCGCCCGCCGCGGGCAATGAACTCGGCCGCGCTGCAGCGGTTGACCGGCATGACCGGCGCGCTGCCGAGCAGGCCGCCGAACGCCACCGTGTCGCCTACCTGCTTGCCGGGCGCGGGGATGATGCGCACGGCGGTGGTCTTATTATTGATCATGCCGATGGCGGCCTCGTCCGCGATGATGGCGGAGATCGTCTCGGCCGGCGTGTCGCCGGGCACGGCGATCATGTCCAGCCCCACGGAGCACACGCACGTCATGGCCTCGAGCTTCTCGATCGTCAGGCGGCCGGCCTCGGCCGCGGCGATCATGCCGGCGTCCTCCGACACGGGGATGAACGCGCCCGAGAGCCCGCCGACGTGGGACGAGGCCATGACGCCGCCCTTTTTCACCGCGTCGTTGAGCAGCGCAAGCGCCGCCGTGGTGCCGGGCCCGCCGACGGACTCCAGCCCCATCTCCTCAAGCACGGCGGCCACACTGTCACCGACGGCGGGCGTCGGCGCGAGCGACAGGTCCACGATGCCGAACGGCACACCCAGCCGCGCGGACGCCTCCTGTGCCACGAGCTGGCCCATGCGCGTGATGCGGAAGGCCGTCTTTTTCACCGTCTCGGCCACGACGTCAAACGGCTGGCCGTGCACGCTCTGCAGCGCATGCTGCACCACGCCCGGCCCGGACACGCCGACGTGTACCTCACACTCCGGCTCGCCCACGCCGTGGAACGCCCCGGCCATGAAGGGGTTGTCCTCCACGGCGTTGGCAAAGACGACGAGTTTGGCGCAGGCCATGCCGCCCTGCTCCGCCGTAAGCGCGGCGGCGCGCTTGACGGTGCGGCCCATCTCGGCCACGGCGTCCATGTTGATGCCCGCGCGCGTGGAGCCGACGTTCACGCTCGAACAGACCAGCTCCGTCTCCGCCAGCGCCTCCGGGATGGAGGCAATGAGCACGCGGTCGGCTTCCGTCATGCCCTTGTGCACGAGCGCGGAAAAGCCGCCGAGGAAGTTGACGCCGATCTCGTGCGCGGCGCGGTCGAGCGCCCGGGCATACGGCACAAAGGACTGCGCGCCCGTGCCCGCCGCGACGAGGGAAATCGGTGTGACGGACACGCGCTTGTTGACGATCGGGATGCCGAACTCGGCCTCGATGTCCTCGCCCGTGCGCACAAGATTGCCTGCAAGGCGGCAGATCTTGTCGTACACCTTCGTGCAGCTGCGCTCGATGTCCGTGTCCGCGCAGTCGAGCAGGGAGATGCCCATCGTGATGGTGCGGATGTCGAGGTGCTGCTGGTCGATCATGGCGATCGTCTGCAAAATTTCACTGCGGTTGATCATGGCTGTGCCCCCTCAGATGCGGTGCATGGCATTGAAGATGTCCTCCCGCTGGGCGCGGATCTGCAGATCGCGCTGCGTGCCGGCCTCGTCGAGCGTGCGGGCGAGGTCTGCAAACGGCACGGTGCACTGCGACGCGTCCACGAGCATGATCATCGTGAAGTATTCCTGCAGCACCGTCTGGCTGATGTCCAGCACGTTCACGCCGTACTGCGCCAGCAGGGCGGTCACGTCAGCGATGATGCCGACGCGGTCTTTTCCGATCACGGTTACGATTGCACGCATACATTGTCCTCCTTATTGACCAATCGCGCCGAGCTCGTCAAGATCGCGCTCGAACGCGGGAATGAAATGCTCCAGAAAATACTGCACCTCCGGCAGGGGCGATGCCTCGAGCGCAGCGCGCGTCTGCGCCTCGGCGGAGAGAAACTCGTTGTTGCCGGCCTTGCGTTCCTCGATGCACTTGATGTAGGCCGAGAGCTTGTCGGCCGCCTTCACGAGCGGGTAAATGTCGCCGTTCTTGTCCTCGGCGAGCACATCGGCGTAGGTCGCGCGCAGCTCCGGCGGCAGCATGCCGAGCAGCTTCTGCACGGCCAGATCCTCCACCGCGTGGTAGGCCGACATGATCTCCGCGTTGTGGTACTTGATCGGCGTCGGCAGGTCGCCCGTGAGGATCTCCGACGCGTCGTGATACAGCGCCGCCGTCGCGAGAGCGTTGACATCGCACGGCTCGTGGAATATGTCGCGCCGGATGACGCCGAGCGCGTGCGCCAGCACGGCCACCATGTGGCTGTGCTCCTGAATGTTCTCGGGCAGGGCGTTGCGCATCAGGCCCCAGCGCGCGATATAGCGCATGCGCGAAATGAGCGCAAAGAAGTTAGAATCCATCATATGTCCTCTCAAAAACGAAAAATACGGATATGGACACATTTTATCATGCCGTTCGGGGAATGTAAACACGAAAAACTGTTGCAATATCAGGTTTTCCATGCTAAAATACAATTTCGTGCGAACAAAAATGATTTTGAAATATGTATTTGCGTTGAGGAAGTGTGCAAAATGGAGAAATTGAGAAACGTCGCCATCATCGCCCACGTTGACCACGGCAAGACCACCCTGGTCGACGAGATGCTCAAGCAGAGCGGCGTCTACCGCGAAAATCAGGAGGTCGTCGACCGCGTCATGGACTCCAACGATCTGGAGCGCGAGCGCGGCATCACGATCCTGGCCAAGAATACCGCCGTGCGCTACGGCGACACGAAGATCAACATCGTCGACACCCCGGGCCACGCCGACTTCGGCGGCGAGGTCGAGCGTGTCCTGAAGATGGTCAACGGCGTCATTCTGCTCGTCGACGCCGCCGAGGGCCCCATGCCGCAGACGCGCTTCGTGCTCAGCAAGGCGCTCGAGCTCGGCCACCGCGTCATTGTCGTCATCAACAAGATCGACCGCCCCGACCAGCGCATCCACGAGGTCATCGACGAGGTGCTCGAGCTGCTCATGGACCTCAACGCGACCGACGAACAGCTCGACTCGCCCATGCTCTTCTGCTCGGGCCGGCAGGGCACCGCGTCCTACTCCCCGGACGTGCCGGGCAAGGACCTGCGCCCGCTGTTCGAGACGATCCTGGAGTATATCCCCGCGCCGGAACAGAATGTCGACGCGCCGTTCCAGATGCTCGTGTCGTCCATCGACTACAATGAGTTCGTCGGCCGCATCGCCATCGGCCGCATCGAGCGCGGCGTCATCCGCCAGAACGAGGAGATCGCCGTGTGCAACTACCACCAGCCGGACGCCCCGGCCAAGAAGGCCAAGGCCGTGTCCATGTACGAGTTCGAGGGCCTGCAGCGCGTGCCCGTCACGGAGGCGGAGGCCGGCAGCATCATCGCCATGTCCGGCATCGGCGACATCACCATCGGCGATACGATCTGCGCGCCGACCTGCGTTGAGCCGATCGAGTTTGTGAAGATCTCCGCGCCCACGATGGAGATGACTTTCTCCGTCAACGACGGCCCGTTTGCCGGCCGCGAGGGCAAGTTCGTCACCAGCCGCCAGATCCGCGAGCGGCTCTACCGCGAGACGCTCAAGGACGTGTCTCTGCGCGTGACCGATCTCGAGGGCGCGACGGATTCGTTCAACGTCGCCGGCCGCGGCGAGATGTCGCTGTCCATCCTCATCGAGACCATGCGCCGCGAGGGCTATGAGTTCCAGGTCTCGCCCCCGCGCGTGCTCTATCAGACGATCAACGGCCAGAAGTGCGAGCCCATTGAGCGCCTCGTCGCGGACGTCCCGACCGATGCCGTCGGCGCCGTGATCGAAAAGCTCAGCGCCCGCAAGGGTGAGCTGCAGCAGATGGAGCCCATCGGCAAGCGCACGCGGCTGGAGTTTCTCGTGCCGGCGCGCGGCCTGTTCGGCTACCGCAACGAGTTTCTGACCGATACG
>ERZ809114.1475-NODE-1475-length-10225-cov-5.520944_pt1 | contig 10225 bp, 9 predicted proteins | sample MGYA00520519_ERZ809114 | MGnify/ENA primary metagenome ERZ809114 (study PRJEB31570, sample SAMEA3212991) | Homo sapiens | biome: human-gut; feature: human gut; material: fecal | place: Sweden | collected 2011 ...
GCAAGGTGCTTTTTTCATACAGAAACGGAGGTCACCCCCATGGGAAAATACCAAAAGAACATTGAAGCTGCCCGCCGAATTACCGTGATGCAGTATTTGGAAACCTATCACCCCGGCGAACTTGTGCGCAAAACGGATCGCGAGTACTGCACCCGGACGCACGATAGCCTGATCATCACGCCTGCCAATGGATTCTTCCACTGGTTTTCGCGTAATGTGGGCGGCAACAACGCCATTGATTATCTGACCAAGGTGGAGGGCATGGACTTTGTATCAGCGGTTCGTCTGCTGAACGAGATGGCACCGGTCGCTGTTTCTTTTCAACCGGCTAAGGCAGCGCCTGTAAAGCCGCACGAGCCTCGTCCATTTACACTTCCTACCCCGGATCGAAACGTCGAAGCCGTTGCTGCCTACCTGATGCACCGCGGTATCAGCCCTAAGGTCCTGCGCTACTGCGTTGGCAGCGGCATCCTGTACCAGACCACGCGCGGCAACTACCGCAACTGCGTTTTTGTGGGCAAGGATGAAGGCGGCGTTCCGCGTTCTGCTTTTCAGCGTGGCTGCCAAGGCACCTACCGCGGTGATGTCACCGGCAGCCAAAAGAAGTACGGATTTCTGATGCAAGCGGAAAACCCGGACTGCGATACCGTGGAGCTGTACGAAGCCCCGATTGATGCTATGTCCGGCGCGACATTGCGTCAGTATACGGACATTGGAAAGTGGCGCAGTGTGCATTATCTGGCGCTGGGCGGGCTGAACTATCTGCCCATCGACTACTTTTTGCAGCAGCATCCGCAGGTGAAAAATGTGGTGCTCTGCTTTGACCGTGATGAGCCGGGGCTGCGCTTTGCCGATACGGTTGCCCGGCGCCTTGCCGAGCGAGGATGTAATGTAGAAAAGCGGCTGCCTGCCGTAGGTAAGGACTACAACGAAAGCCTTATCTGGTACAAGTCAAAGATTGAAAAACAGCGAGGAGAGCGCGTATGAAAACAATAGCGATTGCCAACCAAAAAGGCGGTGTGGGCAAAACTACGACCGCTGTAAACTTGGGCGTAGCATTGGCAGATATGGGTTATAAAGTTCTGCTGGTGGACGCCGACCCGCAGGCCAGCCTGAGCCGATACCTTGGCTGTTCGCAGGGGAACGAAGGTGCGTCCCTGAAAGAGCTGATTGAGGCTGCCTGCAACGAGGTAGACCCGCCCGATGTTGTTATCCATACCGATGAAAAAGTAGATGTCATTCCCGCCAACATTCAACTTTCTGATTTGCAGCGAAGTTTGACAAATACCTTTATGCGTGAATGCATAATGCAATGGGCGCTGGAACCATTTCAAGGGCAATACGACTATTGTCTGATTGACTGTATGCCGGAACTCGGCAACCTTGTCACCGCCTCTCTTGCAGCCGCAGACAGAGTTTTGATTCCCGTACAGCCGCTGATTCTTGATGTCGAAGGTCTTGCCAGTATCATTGGCACCATCCGTAAAATTCGCAGGAAAATCAATCCTAAACTGGAGATTGACGGTGTCCTGATTACCATAGCAGACCATCGTACCAATATGACACGGGATATGATCAAAGCCATTCACACAAGCTATGGTCCGCACACGCGTATTTATCAGGCAATCGTTCCGCGCTGCACCAGAGTCGGTGAAAGCCTTACTAAATCGGAGAGCGTACTTCGTTATAGTAAGCAATGCCCGGCGAGTGTTGCTTACAGAGCATTGGCAAAGGAGGTGGAAAAGGGTGAGAGATCTCGCGAAAAACATCCGACTGCCCTCGATAGATGACTTGTTTTCCACTGAGGAAGAACGGCAGGATGCCAAGTTGGAGAAAATCCAGATTCTACCGCTGTCTGAGCTGCACCCCTTTGAGGGGCATCCGTTTCAGGTGCGCAACGATGAAGAAATGGACAAGATGGTGGACAGCGTCAAAGAATATGGCGTGATGACACCTGCCATCGTTCGCCCGCGACGGGACGGCGGATATGAAATTGTAGCTGGACACCGCCGCTGCCACGCCAGCCGGCGCGCCGGAGTGGACACTATGCCCTGCATTGTGCGGGACATGGACGATGATACCGCCATTATATTGATGGTGGATTCCAACTGCCAGCGCGAGCATATTCTGCCGAGCGAAAAGGCCAAGGCGTATGAAATGAAGTTGGAGGCGGTAAAAAGAAAAGCCGGTAGACCGTCAAAAAATAATTTGTCCCAAGTTGGGACAAATTTCCGTGCCGATGAGGTTGTAGCACAAGGAGCAGGAGAAAGTAGAAACCAAGTTCAGCGTTTTATCCGGCTGAACAAACTCACCCCTGACCTGATGCAGCTTGTGGACGACGGCAGACTCAAGACCACCCCCGCTGTGGAGTTGAGCTACCTGACGCCGGAGGAACAGGAAGAATTTCTCTCTTATATGGAGGAAGAAGGCTGCACTCCGTCCTTATCCCAAGCGCAGAAGCTGAAAGCTGCCAGCAAGGAAAGTGTTCTGACGAAAGACAAGATTCACGGGATCATGTCTGCCCGTTCCCCCAGCGTAAAGCCGCGCGAACCGCAGCTCACGATTGCCGTATCCAAGGTCGAACGCTATTTCCCGAAGGGCTGTACCTCCGAACAGATGGAAAGTACCATCCTGAAACTTCTGGAAAACTACTACCGCAAGCGGCAGGATTACGAACGATGAGGTGGCGGTATGACAAGAGTTTTGATTATAGAACCGGGCTACTGCCCCTATCAGGCTGCCTTTGACAGCCCGCAGGCGGCAATTTCCGAGGTGATCGAGGGCGACAGTTTGCTGCTGAAACCGTTCGGCACATCGAAAATCGGCGTTGTGTGCAGTAAAAACCAAAGCCGGCTGAAATACAACAGACAACTGGAAGATGGTTGCACGATACGCGGTCGGTTTCTGGTTTGTGGACTCAGTGAGTCCAAAATGTTGGGGCTTTCAAAAGAACAGGCGGAGCGCTATAATCGGCTGCTGTTCTTTCCGCAGGTAGAGGATATGCTGTCCGGTGATTTGCCGGTTGCCAAGGTTCGCCCGCCGGATGAGCGCTTTGGAAGTAAAATCTCTTTTTGGGAAAGGTTGAGCCGTTAATTATAAAGGAGAATCACCGAGATGAACAAACACGATACGGTCATTGGCTATATCGAATATCTTGACTGCAACGGATGCGTTCGGGAGCGCATTCCGTATGTCGATGCAGAGAAATTCAAAACCAGAATTTACGCTTCTTTGTATTGTGGCGAACCCATCATTCCGGTTTTGTTTCCGGAGAATCTGAGCCAGCCTCTTCTCTTTGAAAAGGGCACCATTTTTCCGTGGGGATTGCGAAGAAAGAAGTACGAGCTGCTGCCGTATGAAATCTACCAGACCAACAACCGTGAGATTGCGTTTTTACGGTATGACTACACCAAAGATCATATAAATGCTGCATCCTATAAGCTGGTGTACCGCGGGCAGATGGAATGCTGGCAGACACTGGACAGCCTTTACTGCCTGCACAATCAGGAAAACCGCCCTAACGGCAGAAAGATGCGCTCTTTGTCTGTCAGTGATATTATTGTAACGCATGAGGGCGGTGAGGCACACGCCTATTATGTGGAGCCGATTGGATATAAACAGGTGGATGACTTGCTGCCGGGGCTGGAACAAACCAAGAAACGCAGCGTTGTACGCGAAGAACGATAACAAAACCAGCTCAGCAAAGGAAAATACACCCATAAATGAATTGGATTTTCTTTGTTGGTTTTTCTATCATGAAATCATTCACATTTCGTTTGTTGATTTTTTATGGTAATTCGATATAATACCTAAGTTGTTAATGATTGCTGACGAAAGCGCACAGGAGATTTTCAGCACCTATCTTTCATAAAGGAGGAACGCTTATGCAAAAGGATAAAACCGAGCTTGAGGTCACGCGAATGACTAAGGAAAACATTCAGTATCTGGATGTCTTTTTTGCCGTATGCAAACGGTATAAGGTTGATTACTACCACGCCACTGAAAAACAGCGTGCGTTCATCGATGCGGTTGCAGCACACGAATTTTCCATGAAACAAGCGCACGAAAAAGGGCTGAACCGTTCCTCGGTTCCCCCGTTTATGGGCATCAAACGCAGCGAACGCAGTAACAACCGCCCCGCATAAAATTAAATTACTCGAATGGATAAGCTCTGCACAGCCATGTGCAGGGCTTTTTTATTACCGCAAAGGAGATGAAACCGATTGGCGAATTACCAAAATATTTTACGGCAGGCACATCAGGCGATTGCCGATGTAGCAGACAATGCCGACAGCTGGCGGGCGTTTTTGCGCTCAGCTGCATATACAGCGCATGCCCGTCAAGTAAAGCGGCTGTCCCGGCATTTGAAAAAATATTTGTGCTTGGCGGCGTCCCATTCATAAAAGCCGGTGGCAGCGCTGCTTCACAGTGAGGGAATCTTTGTAAGCATCCTGAATCTATTGCATAGCAAAGAAAAATGATTGACAATTCCAATTATAATATGCTTTAATAAAGAGCAAAACACTTACAATGTAACAATCTGCAATGCTTAAAGACACTGAACTGACCCGAACAAATCTCAAGGAGATATACCATGGCAGAACGCGAACTGCGGCGGATGAACCGCATGGAATTGATAGAGATCATCTACGCGCTCAAACAGCACGAGGAGGAACTGGAACAGCAGAATGCCAAGCTTCGCCAACAGCTTGCAGACCGCACGCTGCGGCTGGAGCAGGTTGGTTCCATCGCCGAGGCCGCTTTGTCGCTGAACCGGGTATTTGAAGCCGCACAGGCTGCGGCAGATCAATATTTGGAATCGGTCAAGGCGCAGTACCCTGTGCAGGGTGCCGAGTTTTCGCCCACCGCGAATAACGAAGGGGCATATTGGAAATGAAGGGATTGAGCGGAAAGCGCGTTGAGATTCCCTCTATGGAGGAGATCACGCAGGAGCGCAAACGCCTGTCTTACCGCAGGCGTTACAAGCGTGTGCTGAAAAGCACCGCCTATGCGCTGGTCGTTGTGGCAGCCATTGCGGTGCTGCTGGCAACGAACCTGCTGCCGGTGCTGCAGGTGTCGGGTGACAGCATGAACCCAACCTTGCAGGATCAGGACATTCTGGTTTTGCTGAAAACAGATACTCTGGAAAAGGGAGATCTGTGCGGCTTCTACTGGCAGAACAAGCTGCTGCTCAAGCGAATCATCGGTATCCCCGGGGATGTGATTTCGATTGACGGCAACGGCCTTGTCACGGTGAATGGCGAGGTGCTGGCAGAACCGTATGTCGATGAGCTGGCCCTGGGAGAATGTGACCTCAGCTTCCCGTATCAGGTGCCTGAAAATCGCTTCTTTGTGATGGGTGACCACCGCGCGACCTCGATCGACAGCCGGAGTACGGTTGTCGGCTGCGTTGAAAAGAGTCAAATTGTGGGCAAGGTGTTTCTTAGGGTATGGCCCGTGCCCCGTATTTCGTGGATAGGCTGATGGAGGAGTCCACATGAGAAATCAATTGGACAAGGCGATTCGGCGGGTAATGGCAGCGCGCCGTGCTGCCGTGCTGGTGATACTGGCACTGTTGACGATACTTTCCGTCAGCTGGCGTCTGCACCAAGTAGGCATCGCGATGACGGACGATGAATACTCCTGCGGATATGAGGAGCATGTACACAGCGATGCCTGCTATACCGAGGTCTTGATCTGCGGTTATGAAGACGGAGCATCGGAAAACCCTGCTGATTCAGCGGAGGAAGACGGCGAGACCGCGCCGGCAGCTCACTCCCATACCGCAGACTGCTACCAAAGGGTGCTTACCTGTACCCTCCCGGAGCATACCCACACGCTGGAATGTCTGGCGGATATAACCGCAGATGTTGAGACCCCGGCAGACTGGGACGAGCAGAGCGAGGGCGTGAGCAGCTTCTGGAGCGATGCCATGACGGAAATCGCACAGAGACAGCTTGGCTACACCGAGAGCGCCAAAAACTTTACGGTGGACAAGGCGCTGGGCGAGACCTTGGCGCAGGCCCATCACTACACACGCTACGGTGATTGGTACGGCAACCCTTACGGGAGCTGGGATGTGATGTTTGTCGCCTTCTGCCAGCATTATGCAGGCATACCGGAGGATGTCATCCCGCAATGCGCAAGCCTGCTTCAGCTGCGCACGGAATTGGAAAACGCACACCCTGAATACATCACCCCGGGTGGCAGTGAGGCCACACCGGGCGACATCGTACTCTATACAAATGCCGCCGGTGAGGAAACGATCGGCATTGTAACCGCGTATGATGGCGCGAACCTGACCGTTGTTTCCGGCGCTGTGGACGGTGCGGTAGCGGCTGTGACGGTCGCAGAGGCCGATGTCACCAATACCATCCGTGTGTTGGATGCGTATGGCGTGTATGCGCAGACCGGCGCATCAGACGGATCCGAAGAACTCTCCTTTGATGCGGACGCCATTTTGGCAAGAGATGGCGCGGTGGCGTATATTGTTTGGCAACGGCCAGATCCCATAATGCCGGCTGCGGAAGACGATGATACACTGACCGCAGCAGCACCCCCTCAGTATGACAGCGAGGGCAACCTAAAGCTGGATGATCTGCTGACAAGTACAGCTATTTCCATCAATCAAGGCGGCACTTGGGAACCGCTGGATAATTTGGCATCTATCAAGGACGGCACCCAGGTTCAGGTGGAAATCGTCTACAGTGTACCGGCGAACGCATTCAAACCCGGCAGCAATACAGCGACCTATACCCTGCCGGCGGGTGTCTATCCCAAAGGAGATTTGTCAGGAAACATCACCGATTCGACCGGAACGATAATTGGTACTTTTGCGCTTTCGAAAAAATCCCCTACGGTCACATTTACATTTAGTAACGACACAAGTCGGACGTTCACCGGCACCTTCAAGTTTAATACCACGATCAATTACGCTGAGACCGGTGGCGACGGCAAGATACATCTGGGCGAGAAAACCTACACCGTTGAGCCGGAGTATTCGCTGAACACGAAGAAAGAGCACACCCTTTCGGAAGACAAAAGTAAGGTAAGCTACACCGTTACAGTCAATGCCCCAAATGGTACGCATGACCAGACGGTCACCATTACGGACCGGCTGGCCGCAGAGAATACCGCAAACGGCAGCTATGATACGAGCAGCATCAAAATCGACGGGAAGCCGCTCTCCGAGTATACAGGTGCCGCCATCACCTACAACGAGGACGGCAAGAGCTTTGAAATTACAGGGCTGCCGCCTCTCGGATATAACCAGTCGTATGAGCTGACCTATGATGTAACTGTGGCTGCCGTGACAGGCGCAGACGGTTCCGGTACGCTCGTCAACACGGCCAAGGGCACAACCAGTACGCTGCAGAGCAACGAGGCCAAGGATACCGTCACCGTGAAGGAGAGCAGCATTGCCAAAACAGGCACCTATGACGCTGCGACCCACCGCATCAACTGGGTTATCAAGGTTAAAAATCCGGGCGGTGATTTGGCAGGCTATACGGTGACCGATACACAGGTCACACAGCTGGACATTGTTGGTGATGTAACGCTGAAGAGGGCTGACGAAACAGTTGTAACAACCATCACTGGCAACGATTTTCTGACCAACGGCTATACCTTCCCGGAGAACTCCAATGCGAGCGCCTATACATTTACCTATCAAACGGTTGCACCGGACCCGGTGAACGGTACAGTTTCTGCAACCAATCAGACAACGCTGGAAAAAGGTTCACGTTCCTATACCGCGACAGCCAATGTTTCCACCGGTGTAGGCAAAGCGGATATTCGAAAGTATCCGGGCACTGTCACGCCGCTGGAAAACGGTGACCAAAAGGTCATGTGGAATATAACCGGAACGGTTCCCGCGGGCGTTAACAGTTTCAAAATCGTGGATAACATCCGCGAACCGCTGTACGGCGTCAAAACCCAGCTGGAAACCGCCATTCGAAACAATCTGCGCTTGACGATGGAAGGCGGCACAACGCTGACATGGGCGCAAGCGGTAGATGAAGGCATACAGATTCAGCTTTCCTTTTTTTCCAACGGTTCGAATGACTGGGACGATCCCGACAACGGCATTTCGGTTTCCGATGATGCAACCGCAGTGCATCGCATCCGATTACAGTTTAGCCGGACGGACGGCGAGAAGCTGCGCATTTTGAGATGCACCATCAGCGACATTCCAACGGTGGCAAAAACGTCTGATATGGCGAACAATACCACGAGGCATTTTGTGAACCGTGCAGAGATTTACACCGATAACGCCGGGAACGAGGGCTGGAGAGGAACTTACGATTATACAAAGACGGGCTCGATCACCAAGGAAGCATCTGACAATAGCGGCAATGGGTACAAGCAGAACAACAGCACTACCTATGCCAAAAACAAGGTCATCTGGTATCGCATCAAACTGAATCTGGGTAGCGGTAATGTAGACAAGACCCAAACGCTGACGGTGGTAGATAAGATCCCGGACGGCATGAAGCTGGCTACGGACAATAATTCTCTTAGCGACTATAGGATTGCGGCGGATCTGGATACAGCGTCGGGCAATAAATATACGGGAAAAATCAAAAAAAGTCCGAGCGAAAACATATACAGCCTTGTGTCTAACGGGGTTACCTATTGGTCGATTGACACTTCTGTTTCGGGGCAGCTGACTATTAAGGTGCTTCCTATTACGCTGCAAAATCTGATTGACCCAAACAAAACAACGGATCATACTGTGGAGATCCGCTATGCGCTCCAGCTGGATGATGCGGCAGCCTGGAACGAGCGTACTCTCGAGGAAAAAACCTATACGAATACTGCCACATGGGACGGTGCATCGACATCGTCCGGCATGACCATCACGCGCCTGAAAAAGCAGCTTCTGGAAAAGACCGGCAATTATGATGAAAAAACCCATCAAGCCAATTACACCCTTTGCATCAACCCCCGCGCAGAGGATCTCGCACCGGGCAGTGACACGCTCGAGCTTACGGACACGATGGAAAGCGAATACTTCGGCAAAACCGGCATGGAGCTGATGCTGGATTCTATCAAGGTATATGAATACATCCTGCAGGACGGCGACTGGGTAAAGGGCAACGAAGTCAAAGACAGCGTTCGCGTTGAAAAGGTTGAAGAAACCGCATCGACACGGAAGTACAAGTTCATTCTGCCGGACGAGAAAGCCTTGGTGCTGGAGTATTCTTATAAAATGAATCCGGGTAATCTCGCAAGCGACATGGCGGTAAAAAATACGGCTACGCTGGCGGGAAAAATTGTAGGCAATCAGGTTTCGGTGAAAAGCGACAGTGCATCGGCAACTGTAAACAATGACGTTCTGACTGTTTCCAAGACAGATTCTGATACAAACTTAGCCATCACGGCAAGCCCGGCAACCTTTGCGATATACCACTATAATAAAATCGACAGTAAGTGGGAGTCCATTGGAACGTGGCAGACTACGAATGGCAGCTTTGACCTGATATTTGCGCAATCCCCTGCAGCAGGCAGCTCGCAGCTGGTCATCAAGGACCTGTATAAGCTTGTGGAAACTGTGGCTCCAACAGACTATGCGCCGGATGCAACCCCGCACTATTTTATCTGGAATAGCACAGCAACGGATGAGGACAAAAAAGCAGCTGCGCTTACAACTGCAACCGGAACTACTGTCCCGGAGGGGGTTACCACTGCAAACATCAACTTTTTGGGCGTGAACGGAGACCGCACCACAATGGCCATCCCCAACAAGCAAAACTGCCTGACCCTGCGCAAAATCTGGTATGGCATCGGGAACGACACGATAGAAGCACCGGTGGACGAGATCAAGGTGCAGCTGTACCGTTACAAGGATGGAAAAGACAAGACGGACGCGGAGACGGTCGGAAAGCCGGTCACCTTGACAAAAGCTGACGGCTGGACCAAGAAAATTTCTTCCTTGGAGAGCGGTTATCACTACTATGTAAAAGAGTTAGGAACAGACAGTGGCGCGCTTATCTTCTATGAAGTAAAGTACAGTTTACAAGGGACTACACAGGGTAGGTATCTGACGGGAGGGGTTCCACCCGTCAGATTTTCCATGTGATATTTAAGCTGTCGCTTGTGGCGGCTATGGTAGTAATCATCAAATCTACCACACGCCGCTTGTCGTCAAAGGATACATTTTCCCAAGTATCGAGGTAGCCGGAAATCTGGCTGACCTGTTCCGGGCTGATGGCTTCCACCGTCA
>ERZ809114.1480-NODE-1480-length-10198-cov-3.080351_pt1 | contig 10198 bp, 6 predicted proteins | sample MGYA00520519_ERZ809114 | MGnify/ENA primary metagenome ERZ809114 (study PRJEB31570, sample SAMEA3212991) | Homo sapiens | biome: human-gut; feature: human gut; material: fecal | place: Sweden | collected 2011 ...
TCATATCATTCATCAGCATTTTGGCTTTGCCACCCCCCCCTGGAAAAATCGGCATTTTCCGGATTTCCAAGGTCCGTATATTCTTTTTCCATATTTTTGAAAACAGAATCCATAAAATCTTCTTTTGCATTTTCAAACTCTTTGAGTTCTGCTGATTTCTCTTTCTTCTTCAGAGGGTTGTTTTCCTGTGTACTGCCTTTTACTTTGCGTTTGATCCTGTCCTGAATATCGAGCAGACATTCAAGCAGAATCGGATTAAACGCACCGCATTCTCCATTCAGGATCATCTGAATCGCTTTCTCATGGGAATATGCTTTCTTATAAACTCGTTCGCCCACAAGTGCATCATACACATCTGCAAGAGAAACTACCTGCGCTGAAATCGGAATCTCATCTCCCTTAAGCCCGTCCGGATATCCTCTGCCATCATATCTCTCATGATGCCATCTGCAGATCTGATAAGCAACCATCATCAGTTCCTCATCCTCATATCCTTCCATATTTTTAAGAATACGGGCTCCTATGATCGTATGATTCTGCATGATCTTAAATTCTTCATCAGTCAGTTTGCCCGGCTTGTTCAGGATCTTATCATCAATGCCAATCTTGCCGATATCATGTAATGCAGACGCTGTTGTGATCAGCAGTCTTTCTGACCATGTGATATTATACTTATCTGTTTTCTGTACAAGACTCTCCAGAATCATTCCTGTCAGTATATTGATGTTCAGTACATGGCTTCCACTTTCACCATTACGAAATTCTACGATCTGACTTAAGATTTCAACCATCATACGGTTGTTCTTTTCTTTTTCATAAACCTGATTCGTGATCAGAGTGATCAGGCGTCTTTGCTTTGCATAAAGCTTGATCGTATTATAGACTCTTCGATGCACAACTCCTGCATCAAACGGTCGATTAATGTAATCCGAAACACCCATTTCATATGCACGTCTGACGACTTCAGTAGAATCCTCACTGTAAATCATAATAACCGGAATATCCTCAAGGTAGTGATGACGATTCATATAATTAAGAACTCCGAATCCATCCATTCCCGGCATGACGATGTCCAGAAGAACCAGCGAAATTTCCCGTTCGTACTGTCTCAGTTTATCGATGCAGGACTCACCACTGTCAGCTTCCACGATATCATATTCTTCACTGAGGATTTCTGACAGAATTGCACGGTTCATCTCAGAATCATCAACGATCAGAATTCTGTATTTGTAGGTTTTGGATGTTTCACCGCCCTCTGCTTTGTCCTGAACTTCTTCATCATGTTCAGTCACTACCATATTCTTGCATGTTTTGGCCTGATACATGAACTGATCTGCTTTATGGATTGCATTCTCCACAGTACTTCCCGGAGCGGAAAGCACACCTCCGATACTCACCGACAGACGAAGCTGTGAGTATCCCGGAACCTTCGTATCATGAATTTTTTCCTGAATCTGCTTTAATTTATCTGCAAAAATCTGATCCGTAATATCCGGCATCACGAGCAGGAATTCATCACCACCCATTCGGATCAGCATATCAGTACGACGTACATTCGCCTTTACGATTCCTACAACTGTCGTCAGTGCTAGGTCACCTGCATCGTGTCCAAATGTATCGTTGTATATCTTAAAATCATCCAGATCGATCATTGCAATGCCTGCTGTCATATCAGAATTTTTGATTCGTTCTTCGTAATAGCGTCTGTTGTAGATTCCGGTAAGCGCATCTGTATATAATTCCCGATTATAGCCTGAAAGCTGTTTGATCAGTTCCGTACGTCCATCATCATCCATGATCGCATCTGACTTCATGGCATTGATCAGTTCAATCACATACGGTTTGCCGTCTATTTCTATATATTTGGAAATTACCTGGTAGATATTGGAATTCAGATATTCCAGCTTCAGTACTTTTTCTTTTTTCTGTAATGCTTCTCTGGATGTACAGTTCTTACAACGTGTACCTTTTTTCCAGAAATCATAGCATTTACAAGGAAATCCATCCACATCTTCTACACCTTTCAGATTTCCCATTTCCAGTGTATCCACATCCAATAACCGAACCACTTCAAATACTTTTTTGAGTTGCTCTATCATTACCTCGGATTCCTGCTTTGTCATTGCAGTATCATTCGTCATTCATTCATGTCCTTCCTGCGCTGCCAGCCACTGCTGCCCGTTACAGCCGATATACAACGTAACTTATTTAATGTTTTTATTATAGCATTCTGCGCATATTGCGTAAAGTTTAATATTCACAACAATAACCAAAAAAGTGCAGATTTCTATCTGGAAGAAACTCTTTTTTTGTGGTACTCTATTGTTCAGAATCATGAATTTGGAAGGGAGAATATAAATGCTTCAGGATGATTATATACTGCGTCAGATACGCGAAATGGTACGTGCAGTCATGAAAATGCTGTTCCAGGTAAGTGCAGTCGAACTGACACCTTGAAGATACAGATGCCAGACAGATACTTACAAATCTTACAGATCTGGCAGACAATGGTAAAATTGACGAGGCAGAAAATCAGTTATACGAAATGACCTGCGATGGTGACCGTCAGAATCTTGAAATTGGTCTTCTGTTCTACTACCACCTTAATGGCAAAGACGATGAATTTCTGGAGGCCAGTAATTTCAGCCGCGAGGAGATCATGATGGGAATTCAGGACCTTGCAGAGCGTTACAATTTAAGTGGAATCGCAGAAGCATTCCGTACAGAAATTCTGTAAACAGGAGCATTACATAATGAACAAAAAAGAAATCTCAGAAATCAAGAAACAGTTTTCTCCAAACAACTGTGCAATCACCAGAATCTGCGGCTGTTATGTGGATGGCGAGAAAAATAAAAAAACAGAACTGAAAGAAGCATTTCTTTCTCTTTCGGAAGAAGAAATGTTTAAATACTTTGAAATCTTCAAGAAGACTTTATCCGGCACAATTGGAAAAAATCTGATCAACATGGACTTTCCGCTTGAACAGGAAAAAGAAGGTGGTACCCAGGAATTTCTCATGAAACTCCGTGGCAGTAAACTTCAGGATAATGCTATACTTGAGGAATTTTATGATAAGATCATCGAAAATTATGATTATGGTGAGAATTACTATATCATTCTCATTCATGCCGTTTACGATATTCCCGGAAAGTCTTCCGATGGTCAGGAGATGTTCGATGCATCCGATGAAATCTATGACCATATCCTCTGCAGCATCTGTCCGGTCAATCTTTCCAAAGCCGGCCTGTGCTACAACGCAGAAACCAACAACATCGAAGACCGTATCCGTGACTGGATCGTAGAAATGCCAGATTTGGGATTCCTGTTCCCGGTATTTAATGACCGTAGCACGGATATTCACAGTCTTCTTTATTACACTAAAAATGCCGAACAGCTCAGAAGTGCTTTCGTAGATGAAATGTTTGGCTGTACCACTCCACTTTCTGCCGGCGGCCAGCGCGATTCTTTCAACGCACTTGTAGAAGAAACCCTTGGCGAGGACTGTGCCTACGATACTGTCATGAATATCCATGAGAAACTGAATGAATGGGTAGATTCTCAGAAGGATTCCCCAGATCCTGCTGTACTGACTAAACCGGAAGTGAAACGTCTCTTTGAAGAATGCGGTGTTGAAAATGAAAAACTCGAAACTTTTGATCAGACCTATGAAGCAATTGCCGGTGAAAACGCTTCACTTATGGCTTCCAATATTACCAATACACGACGTACTGAGATCAAAACACCGGATGTTGTAATTCACATTGATCCTGATCGTGCCGCGCTGATCGAAACGCAGGTGATCGATGGGCGTAAATGCATTGTTATTCCAATGGAAGGTGATGTAGAGATCAATGGTATCCATGTTTCTAGTGGAAACAGCGAAAGTACAGAATCCTAAGATTTCCAAACAATAAGCCCCCGCAAATGCGAGGGCTTATTACATGTCATTTATTCATAAATTCCATTTACAGTAACATCAAATACTGCTTCTTTGCCAGCAAGATCTGCTGCCTGATAATCATCTGGAAATACAACAGTTACTTCTACTTTATCTCCCGGATGTGCACCGATCAGCTGCTCTTCAAAATTATCAATATATTTACCGGAACCGATTACCAGATCTGTTCCTTTACCATCTGTGCTTCCACCATCAAATGCAACTCCGTCAATCTTTCCTACATAATCAATATTGACCTTGTTTCCATCTGTAACTTCAAGAGAAGAATCTGTATTATAGGAAGCTGCTTCTGTAACTTCCGGAGTTGTTGTAGCCTCAGTCTCCTCTGTAGCTTTCGGAGTAGCCGTTGCCTCTGTTTCTTCTGCTGCCTCTGTAACCTCCGGTGTTTCTGTTGCTGCAGCCTCTTCTGTCGGTTCAGGTGTTGCAGTTGCGATTGAGAATTTGTGATTATCCGTAACCTTCAGAGTCTTGAGAACCTTTTTCTCAACATTGATGTCTGCATCATCCAGCCATTTTTCTGTTGTGTCTGTATAAAGCTTATTCTCTCTTGTCGAGATAATTGACTGTTTCTTAGTCTCTGTAGCTTCTTCATCATTTACTTTATCAAGTTTTACTACATAGTAAGAAGTATCTGTCTCAATAACGTCCGGACCGATTTCTCCGTCTTTCAGAGTTCTGAGAACTTTCATAACCTCATCCGGATATGCACTGCTGGAAGAACTGCTGTCGGACTCTTCATCAGAATCTTCTTTTGCCGCATCTTCATTCACATCAAAAGTACCACTTACGGAAGAATAAGAATCATCCACTGATTTTGCAATTTCATTCAGATCTCCATCGGAACCGGCTGCTTTCAGATCATCCAGGATCTTCTGTGCATCTTCTTTTTTCTGTTTGATCTCATCATCGCTGAGATCTGCTGTACTGATGCTTACATAATCAAAAGATGACTGCTGTGCTTCTTCATCAGAAACATCTTTATCTACATCTGCAATGAGCGGATCATGCATTCTGCTCTTATAAGTCTGAAGCTCCAGATATGTCTTGACCTGATCTTCACTTACCGCAAGCTCCTGCAGTGTCTCTTCACTGTTGGCAGCCATAAATGCTGCTGCTGCATCTGCGATCTTCTGCTCATCATCATCTGTAACTTCTACATTATAGTCTGCAGCCTTTTCTTTCATGATGTACATCAGCTCTACATCTTTCAGAGACTGTTCTACTGCCTGTTCTCCATATGTCTTTCCGTCTTCTGCATCCATGCTCCAGATAGAATAATCCTGCCCGCCCATAAAGCTCTTATACATTGCTTCTGTCTGTGCCTGTCCTTCTCTTACAGAAAGACTCACGATTCCAAGCGGGATTTCTGTTCCATCCACTGTTGCAACTGTTTTTGTTCCATCTAATTTCTTTTCTCCACAGCCTGTGAGCATCCCCACTGCCATTACGCCTGTAAGAGCTGCAACAGCTGTTCTCTTTGTCATTGTTTTCATCTCTTCCTCCATTGCTTTACAATTCTAGCATATAAATAAGAGTATAAACTTTTTTGCCTTTAAGAGCAAGGAGAATCATAAAAATAGCCGTTTTTCACGGATATTTCACAGATTCTCCTCTTAATCAGACTATATGGATTTTATTCTTCTACAAGTGATTCCAGTTCCGTCAGAAAATCTGTCAGAGCTGTCAGTGTATTTCCAGCTCCCTCCGGAGTGAAAATAAATTTGGGTTCCTGTTCATTCTTAAATTGCAGCCCTCTTCTATATTTCTGCATCAGTACAGGAATACCTGCAGGATTCAGTTTGGCCCGTTCATACAATGTAATCTTCATATCCCCAGCGATCTGTTTGATCTCCACCACATAACATCGGTGTGCCTGTGCTTTCATTCTGGCGATCACAAGAAGATTCAGAACTGCTTTTGGCATTTCACCGAAGCGATCCAGCAATTCTTCCAGCATATCATCATAATCCTGCTGTGTCTCAATTCCGGCAATCCTCTTATAAATATCCAGTTTCTGATACTCATTGCTGATATAAGAATCCGGTATAAATGCATCCATATTCAGATCGATCGTTGTCTCAAAATCTTCCATTGTATGGATACCCTTTGCCTCCTTGACTGCCTCACTGAGCATCTTGCAGTAAAGGTCATACCCTACTGCATTCATATGCCCATGCTGTTCTGCTCCCAGAAGATTTCCGGCGCCTCTGAGTTCCAGATCACGCATTGCAATCTTGAATCCACTTCCCAGATCTGTATATTCTCGAATCGCAGAAAGTCTTTTTTCTGCAGTCTCTTTCAACATCGTATTCCTGCGATACATAAGGAATGCATAAGCAGTCCGATTTGAACGTCCGATTCTTCCACGAAGCTGATACAGCTGTGAAAGTCCATATCGGTCAGAATCATGAATGATCATCGTATTGACATTGGAAATATCCAGTCCGGTCTCAATGATCGTTGTAGAAACCAGTACATCTATATCTCCGTTAATAAATGCATACATGACTGCTTCCAGCTCTCGCTCACTCATCTGTCCATGGGCAAAATCCACTCTCGCATCCGGCAGAAGCTTCGCAATCCTTGCCGTCACATCTGCAATATCATTCACGCGGTTATAAACATAATAAACCTGACCGCCTCTTCGAAGCTCACGGTTGATCGCCTCTCTTACCGTTTCCTCATCATACTCCATAACATATGTCTGAATCGGAACACGATCCATCGGAGGCTCTTCCAGGACACTCATGTCGCGGATACCGATCATACTCATATGGAGTGTTCGCGGAATCGGTGTTGCCGTTAACGTCAGTACATCAATATCTTTTTTCAGCTGTTTGATCTTTTCTTTGTGAACCACACCAAAACGCTGTTCTTCATCGATGATAAGAAGTCCCAGATTTTTATATTCCACATCCTTCGAAAGTACTCTGTGTGTACCGACTACGATATCCACCTGACCTTTTTTCAGATCTGCGATCGTCTTTTTCTGCTGCGCAGCCGTACGGAACCGGCAAAGAAGATCTACTCTTACCGGAAACTCTTTCATTCGCTGAATAAAGGTGTTATAAACCTGCTGTGCAAGAATCGTGGTCGGTACAAGATAAACAACCTGGCGGCTTTCCTGAACTGCTTTAAACGCAGCTCGCAGCGCAACCTCTGTCTTGCCATATCCGACATCCCCACACACAAGACGGTCCATAATCTTGGTGCTCTCCATATCTTTCTTAGTATCTTCGATCGCAGCCAGCTGATCTTCTGTTTCCTCATACGGAAACATCTCTTCAAACTCTCGCTGCCAGACGGTATCTGGTCCACAGACATAACCTTCTTTTTCCTGGCGGACTGCATAAAGCTCCACAAGTTCCCTTGCAATATTCTGCACGGCACCGCGGACTCTGGATTTCGTCTTTTTCCATTCCTGCCCACCAAGCCGATTCAGTTTCGGCGGTTTTGCTGTTTCTGCCCCGGAATATTTCTGCAGTGCATCCAGCTGTGTTGCAAGAATATACAGATTACTTCCATTACGATATTCGATTTTGATATAATCCTTTGCAACTTTATCTACTGCAACTTTCTCAATACCTTTGTAAATGCCGAGTCCATGCTTTTCATGCACTACATAGTCTCCAATGGAAAGTTCCGAAAAGTCCTGGATTCTCTTTCCATTGTATTCTTTTTTCTTTTTACGCTTTTTCTGCTCTTTTCCAAAGATATCTGTCTCTGTGATGACTGCAAATTTAACCAGCGGATATTCAAATCCCCTCCGTGCATGGCCATACGCCACCATGATCTCTCCCGGCTGCAGAATACGATCAGAATCCTGTCCGTAGAATGCGTTCAGACCTTCTTCCTGAAGATCTTTTGCCAGACGTTCTGCACGGGTTCTGGAACCGGACAGCAAAACGATCTGATATTCTTCTTTTTTGTACTGTTTCAGATCCTTTACCAACAGTTCAAAACTGCTTTGATAAGAGCTCATAGATTTTACTGTGATATTAAACTGACCTGAAATTTTCCAGTTAGATTTCTTCGGATCCAGCAAAGACATGGCAACACAATTTCTGTCATTTATCTTATGACACAATTCCTCCCATGTACACATCCAGTCACCGGAAAGACTGATCTCGCCCTTTTCCTTTCGATTCTCACAACTTTGCTGGAATTCCTCCTGCACAGCTTTTGCATTTTCCTCCAGATGATTAAGTTCATCCAAAAAAAACAGAGTTTCAGTTTCTTTAAAATAATCGAGAAATGAGACACCATTTTTCTCCATTGGCTGTTCTGCTGCAGGATAAATTGTAACATCATCCAGGTTTTCAAGAGAACGCTGGCTCTGTGCATCAAAACTGCGGATCGAATCAATTTCATCTCCCCACAGTTCAATACGCCAGGGATTTTCTTCTGTCAGAGAATAAATATCAATGATTCCTCCACGGATGGAAAACTGTCCTGGCATCTCTACCTGTCCAACACGTTCATACCCCATATGGACAAGCGCAGCTGTCAGTTTATCCATATCCAGGGTACTGTCGTTGCGAAAATGAATCAGTTGTTTTTCTATTTTTTCCAGAGGTGCAAGATAGTCCATACAGCCATCAATACTGGTAACGACCGTAATCTCATCCTCACGTTCCAGAAGAGCGCGAATCACCTGCATTCGCTGACGAATCAGCAGATTCCCATGTATATCTGCCTGAAAAAAAAGAAGATCCTTTGCCGGATAGTAATAAACACGTTTATCATAAAAACGATAATCTTCATACAGTTCTTTCGCAGATTTTTCATCTGCGGCAATTACCAGATGACATGGAAAAAGCCCGGAAAGCCCATACATAAGATGAGCTTTCTGGGACTCCATACAACCACTGATCTCCAGAATTCCACGATTCTTTTTTGCCTGTTTTTGTATTTCTTCCATCTCCGCAAGATTCTGCAGAGGCTGCAAAAATGTCTTCATACATTCTCCATTTTCTTGTTGAACTGGTTCATGGCCGCATCCACACTGTCAGCCAGGATCATCTCTACAGCTTTGCAGGCTCTCTCCTGCGCCTCTTCCACAAGCTTACGTTCATTGCTTCCGAATCTGCCAAGTACATGATCTGCCAGATCCCATCCTTTTGGTTTGGCTCCGACACCAACCTTGATACGAACAAACGTCTGTGTACCAAGCTGCTGAATGATATGCTTGATTCCATTGTGCCCACCGGCACTGCCTTTCTTACGGATACGAAGCTGTCCCGGTTCCAGATCAATATCGTCATAAATAACGATCATCTCTGTCTCCGGATCGATTTTGAAGTAGTTTGCCATATCCCGGACAGGACCACCACTGAGATTCATATAAGAAAGCGGCTTCATCAGAATGACAGGTTGTCCTTCGATTCTTCCCTTTCCGTACATGGCATTGAATTTCACGCCAGACTGTGGAACATTATATTCCTCCACAAGCTTATCAATCACATCAAATCCCATATTATGGCGTGTGGCTTCATACTGCCTTCCGGGATTTCCCAAACCTACGATCAGATACATCAGAATTTCCTCGCTGTATTAATTAAAATAAACCATTTCGTCTTCCAGTGGATCACACTGCTCTACATGCTCCGCATCAAGTACGATACCTTCTTCACCCTGGTATTCGTTACGTTTCTCAATGCCGACTTTGGCTGTAACTTCTACCCATTCTCCCGGCGTCAGTTTCGGCGCATATGCGCTCTTACATACATAACCAAGAAATGTAGTATCATCTGCACAGCAAGTCATGGCTGTACGTCCCGGAACAAAGAATTTACTTCCCATTCCGCGAGGTTTCATGACTCTTGCTTTAAACTTGACTGTTTTGCCTTCATAATTTTCCGGATGATCCATTGCATCCACAAACCAGATGCCATAATCTTCCGGAAGAATCTCGATAACCGGCGCATTCATATCAAATGGCATTTCATCCTGGAAAATATCACCCAGCTCGCCTTCTTCATCCTCAAAGATAACTTCTGCTCTCTGATTTGCGACCTTGATTCCACGTCGATAAGTCGGAAGTGGATCTTCCTTTTTGCAACGGTTGAAGATAACCATATCTGTATTTTTTATCATATCCATAAAAATGGATTTCATGTTCGCCATATACATCTGGAAAGTACTTCCATCTACACAGGTAATCTGCTGTTCTACTCCCCAGCCTGTCGGCAGCTGCATTTTTTCAAAATTGCTTACCAGCCACATGCCATTATATTCTA
>ERZ809114.1484-NODE-1484-length-10167-cov-2.856804_pt1 | contig 10167 bp, 9 predicted proteins | sample MGYA00520519_ERZ809114 | MGnify/ENA primary metagenome ERZ809114 (study PRJEB31570, sample SAMEA3212991) | Homo sapiens | biome: human-gut; feature: human gut; material: fecal | place: Sweden | collected 2011 ...
GGGAGCCGTGTTCACGGAGACAAAGTAGCCGCCCTTGGGCGTGTGCCAGCTCGCAATGCCGAGCGGTGCGATCTCGCGCTCGAGCGTTTCGACGACCATGTCGAACTTCGGCTTTAAGATCTTGGCGTGCTCCTTCATTAGCGCGAGCGTGTGCTCCTTGTTTTGCAGGAACTTCACGTGGCGCAGCTGGTTCATCTTGTCGAAGCTGATGGCCTGAATGCCGATGAGCTTGGTCATGTACTCCATGTTGGCCTCGCTGCACGCAAAGCAGGCGACGCCCGCGCCCGGGAGCGTGATCTTGCTCGTGGAGGCGAACTCAAAGACCATGTCGGCGTTGCCGTACTTCTCGCACTCGCTCAGAATATCCTTGAACGGGACGAACTCGCCGTCGAACTCGTGGATGCAGTAGGCGTTGTCCCACATCAGCAGGAAGTCCGGCGCGGCAGGCTTCATCTTTGCGATGCGCTCGATGGTCTCGTCGGAGTAGATGATGCCGTCGGGGTTCGAGTACTTCGGCACGTTCCACATGCCCTTGACGCTCGGGTCCTTGATGAGGTTTTCGACAATGTCCATGTCGGGGCCGTTTTCGGTCATCGGGATGGTGATGAGCTCAAAGCCGAAGCTCTCGGTCACCTTGAAGTGGCGGTCATAGCCCGGCGCGGGGCAGAGCCATTTGACGCTCTCTTCCTTGCACCACGGCTTTTCGCTGTGCAGCAGGCCGTGGGTGTAGGCCTTGGAGACCGTGTCGTACATGAGCTGGAGGCTCGAATTGCCGCCGGCGAAGACCTGAGAGGTCTTGCAGCCGAGGATATCGGCGAACAGCTTACGCACGCTCTCAAGACCCTTGAGCTCGCCGTAGTTGCGGGCGTCCACGCCGCTGTCCACGCACTCCTCGGCGCTGGTCAGCGCGGTCAGGATGCCGCTGACAAGGTCAAGCTGCTGCTTGCTCGGCTTGCCGCGCGCCATGTTGAGCTTGAGGCCCTTGGCCTTCCAGCCCTCATATTCAGCGGACACCTTGTCGTATTCCTGCTGCCACTCGGCAGCGGAAAGAGCCATATAATCCATGATGATTCTCCTTTACAGGTAATTTATCCGATTAAAGTAACTGCATTATAGCACAGGGAAAAATCAGGCGCAAGTGTCCACATATAACAATCATTTGTTTTGCCTGCGGCAACAAGTTGACTCATTGAACAGATTGTACCGCCCCTCGCCGTAATAGAGAGGGGCGCTGCTTTTTGGTGAAAGCGGGAAAGAAAACGCGTCAGCACTAAACATAGTGCTGACAGTGCGTCCAAATCAGGCAAAAAGTAAGGCCGCGGAAAGCACATCGCTTCCCACGGCCTTGATCGTTTTTATAGAATTGGTCTTGTCACAGCTCGGTAAAGGTGCGAATTTCGTCGAGCTGGGCGTAACGCCGCGCGTGTGTTGTGCTCACCGTTCCGGCGCAGACGGGGCAGCCGCACTGCTGCGCGCCGGTGCGCGGATAGATGACGGATTTCCACACGTGTCCCATGGAGCACTGCCACCAGACCTTTTTGTTGCTGCCGGGCGTGACCATCTCCGGTGTCAGCGCGCCGTTGAGCGACGGGTCCCACTGCGCGGCAACGCCGGGACAGAGCGTTTCCAAATCGTTGAAGCCGGGCAGGACCTTTCGCCCTGCGCAGTACGGACAGCCGCTCCCCTCGGAGCGCACATGCACCGTCGTCTGCCACGAATGGCCGTTTTCACACGTCCACCAGACTTTTTTCTTGCTGCCGTAGGAAACGGTGTCCGGCGTGAGCGGAAAATTGCGCGATTCGCCCCATTTTTTCAGTAAGTTTGTCCTTTCATGCAGCATGCAGAACTCATAAAATGTTTGTCGCCTGTTCATCCCCCTCTTTTCGGCAAAAAAGGTTTCCCGCCTGTACCTTGCTTTCAGAGAGGGCCGGGCGGTGCAGGAAGGGCGATGCCCTTTCGAATGATTTGCAACCGGCTGTCATAACCGCACACGGCGGCCTTAGACCCCTCTGGCTTTGCGTCCCTGCTTTTCAGCAGGTTTGCCAAACATTGCTTGATTTGCTTGTCAGATCAGTACAGGCGCTTTCGCGCCGGAAACGGGGAAGAAAAAACTTCCGTTTTGACAGAATCAATGAAAAAAGATTCGCCGATCCTGCTAAATCTGTATTCTATCACGAACTTTCCGTAAAAACAAGGCAGGTGACAAGACAGAATTCGGAAAAGTGATATAAAATTTGGAAAAACCTGGAAGAAATTAACGAAATATTAGCGTTTTCATGCTGATTCTCTATGTTTTTGACGCGATCAGGAGGATAGAAACCGTGCACGGCGACGCGACCGAAACCGCGTTTTCTTGACATCTTCCGCCGTTTCGGTATGATAGAGCCATCCCGTTTTTTGGAGGCGACTATGCATTCAGTGACAACTAAGAAGGCCGCGCTCGCGGCGCTTCTCGTTCTGGCGGCGCTCCTTTCCATCTTCGCGGTAGGGAAGAGAGCGTCCGACCCCGCGTGCCATCAAGCGTCCATCGACGCGCTCGCGGAAAAGCAGGAGACGGTGCTTGAGCTGACGGCGGCCGGGCGACACCGCGACGCCCATCGCCGAAAAGCTCGCCGATCTGAGCGGCTATTTCCTCATCGTGCTCTGCGCCATCTTTTTGGAAAAGTATCTGCTGACGATCACATCCTACGTGTCGTTCACGATCCTGATCCCCGCAGCCTGCGCGCTTGGCATCGCTGCGCTCTTTTCCGAAAAGCTGCGCGCCGCGCTGGGGAAGCTCGCGTGGCATTTGCTGCTCTTCGCGCTCGCCATCGCGTTTGCCATTCCCGCGGGTGTCAAAGTCTCGAGCATGATCGAGGACACATACCGCGCCTCGATCGAAGAGACCATCGCAAACGCCGAGCAGACGACCGAGGACATCCAGTCCGCCACCTCGGGCGAGACGGACGAGGGGGAAAAGAGCGGCCTTTCCGGCCTCTTTTCCAAGGTGACTGAGGGCATCACCGGAGCGGCGACCGCCGCGGTCGGGCAGCTCAAAACGGTCCTGAACCGCTTTATCGAGGCCCTCGCCGTCATGCTCGTCACGTCGTGCCTGATCCCGATTTTAGTGCTGCTGTTTTTTGCCTGGCTCGTCAAGCTGATGCTCGGCATCGAACTGCCGCCGCTGCGTGTAAAGCTTGGTGACGGCAAGGTGCACAGCACGAGCGGCGCGCCGCGGATATGACCACATGGCCATCGTAAAAAATATACGAGAACTTAAAAGTGCGGCGAGCGCAGCGATGCCGCTTTGGGGGGGCAGCAAGGTTGGCAAAATCTAGCGACGGCAGGGGATTTTACCAAGACTGCATTCAGATCAGGGAGCGACAGCGAAGATAGAAAAAAGTCAAATCGTTTAGAACCATCACCCGGCAGGTACCCGATTCCGCAGACTGAGCAGCTCTTCAAGCCTCAAAACCGCAATGTCGGGGGGCAAGGGGGTTCCCCCTCATCCTTCCCTTGGGATTCAAAAGGGGACATTCTCTTCGAGAAGAGAATGTCCCCTTTATTCGCTCTCCCCTGCGGGTTAGCAGGAGAAAACTCCGCAGCGCTGCGCGCGCTGCTGATTCACCTTACCTCCGCAAATCGCGTCGTCAGAACGACACGACTTCCTGCGCGGGCTTCGACGTGGTGGTGATGCGCTCGACGTACAGTACGGGGCCCTCGCCCTCGTAGGCGTCGAGGTGCTCCTTTTTGACCGTGGCAGTGATATCGACCCAGTCGCGATTCTTGTAGGCCTTCAGGCTGTCGCCCTTGGCGACGATGCCGACGAACTGGATGTCGTTTTCGCAGCAGGTCATCACGAAGCGGCCGGGGCAGTGGATGCCCGGGAACTTCTTCGAGTGGCACATGATAAGCTTCATGTGGACCTTTTTGCCATCCCAGCGGTCGGGATGGTCCATCGCGTCAACGTACCACACGCCGTAGTCGTCGTCGGGAATGTCAATGAGGTCGGGCGTCATGTCGAACGGGCACTCGTCGCCGGTCAGGTAGTCCTCGCTGTTGCCGTCGTTGTCCTCAAGGTAGATGTCCGCGCGGCGGTTGACCATGCGCAGATTGCGCGCGCGCAGGCTCTCTTTGAGCTTGTCGTCGCAGCGGTTGAAGACGATCATGTCCGCGTTCGTGATCTTTTCCATCATGAGCTGACCCATGTTCTTGACGAACAGCTCGAACGTCGGCGCCTGCACGAAGGTCATGATCTGGTAGAGCACCCAGTTGGCGGGCAGCACCTCGCGGTAGAGCTTTTCCATCTGCCACATGCCGTTGTACTCAATGAGCACCTGCTTGGGGCGGTGCTTCTTTTCAAGCTCCTTGCAGAAAGCGAGCGTCAGCTCCTCTTCGTCGTCTACCGTGACAACGGTGACGTTGTCGAGCGCCTTCTTCTCGTATTCTTCGTCGCCCTCTTCGCAGCAGATCAGAAGCGTCCTGTCCTCGCGGGCGAAGCCGTCTTCTAAAATGCCGTTGATAAAGCTCGTTTTGCCGGAATCGAGGAATCCGGCGACCAGATAAACAGGAATATCCATGAATTACACTCCAAACAGTTCTGCAAGGTCGTCTTCCTTGAGCTCCGCGCCGATAACGCACAGACGGCCCGTATAGTCGGGATGGCCCGCGCGGACCTCATGCTCTTCGGGCACGTAGTCGAATTCGAGCCAGCCGTCCTCACCGTTCACGATGCCCTTGGCACGCAGAATGTGGCCGTAGTCGCCGCTGTCCAGCTTGTGGAGCATGTCCTCAAGAGCTTCCTTGCTGAACTTCTTCGGCGTCTCCTTGCCCCAGGAGGAGAAGACGTCGTCGGCGTGGTGATGATGGTGATGGTGGCACTCGCACGCGGGATCGTCGCACTCCTCGCCGTCGTGGTGATGGTGGTGATGCTCGTGCTCGTCGTGCTCGTCATGGTCATGGTCGTGATGATGCCCATGCTCATGTTCGTGGTCGTGCTCGTCATGTTCATCGTGATCGTGATGATGGTGATGCTCATGCTCATGCTCGGCCTCTTCGATCTCGTGCTCGCGGCGCATCTTTTCAAGAAGCTCGTCGCTCAGCGACACCTTTTCGATGGCGGAGAGGATGGTCTTGCCGTCCAGCTCGTCCCACGGAGTCGTCAGAATGGCGGCGTCGGGGTTCTTCTCGCGCAGCATCGCGGCGGCAGCCTCGAGCTTTTCCTGCGAGAGCTTCTGCGTGCGGGAAAGAATGATCGTGCCGGCGGCCTCGATCTGGTTGTTGTAGAACTCACCGAAGTTCTTCATATAGACCTTGACCTTGCTGGCGTCGGCCACGGTGACATAGCTGTTGAGCGTGAGCTCGCCCAGGCACTCGTCGACGGTGCGCTCGACGGCGACGATGACGTCAGAGAGCTTGCCGACGCCGCTCGGCTCAATGAGGATGCGGTCGGGGTGGAACTGCGCCACGACCTCTTTGAGCGCCTTGTTGAAGTCACCGACGAGGGAGCAGCAGATGCAGCCCGCGGACATCTCGGAGATCTCGATGCCGGACTCCTTCAGAAAGCCGCCGTCGATGTTGATCTCGCCGAATTCGTTCTCGATCAGCACGAGTTTTTCGCCGCTGTAGGCTTCCGCGATCAGCTTTTTGATGAGCGTGGTCTTGCCGGCGCCCAGAAAGCCGGAGAAAATGTCAATTTTCGTCATAAGAAATACGCTTCCTTCTTCTTTATTGATTTCCAAACCTATATTATAAGCAGAATTTGTGAACGATTCAAGTCTTTTTCCACGCAAAATGCGCCTTTTTCCCGCTCACAGGCCCATACCGGGCAGCGGCACACGATGATCTAAGATCACGTGTCCGAAGCAGATAAAGCGCTTTCCGCTCTCAGGGCCGCAGACGACGTCCGCGCCGCGGTCCCGCCCCAGAGAAAAGAGGTACGAAACGCCGAGCGGGTCGCGGTAATACTGCTTGCAGAGCATGTCGCCCCCGACGCAGAAGATGCCCACGTCGCCCGCATGCAGCGGGTCGTGATTGAGGTAGGCGACGCTGCCGCCGTGCAGCACGGGTTCTAAACTGTCGTCGCGGATGCGCACGGCGAATTCCGCTCCCGGCGGCACATCGCCGTGGTCGACGATGTAGTCAAAATCCTCGCCTGGCACGGGGGCGGCGTAGCCCGCTGCCTCGATCGAGCGGTAGAGCGGGATGCGGCGCGGCGCGCTCGCTTCCTCCCGCCCTGTATGCATCGTGCACAGGGCGCTGACGAGGCTGCCTACCGTCTCGCGCTCGAGCGGCGAGAGTGAGCGGTACTTTTCGATCAAATCCTGCTCTGCGCGCGAGCAGACGAAGCTGCCTGAGCGGAACGAATCGCGGTAAAGGTAGTTCGGGTCGATCTCAAGCGCATCGAACAGCCGGAGCAGCACCTCCTCCTTCGGCGAGCTGACGCCGTTTTCATAGTTGCTGATGGCAGAGGGCGAAACGCCAAGCTCCTCCGCCAGCGCCGCGCGCGAGAGATGAAGCTCCTCACGCCGCAGACGCATTTGTTTGCCAAAACTCATCAAGATTCCCCCAGAAAACGCAGGCTGCGACAAGATTTGACTGTATTCTATCGCAGAAGCTTGTAACTGTCAATCAATTATAACAAGAATCTTGTAAATTTATTCTTGACATAGCAAGATTCTTGTGATATCTTGATTTTGCTGACAAGTTCTTTGTACTTGCCAGCATGCCGCGGCAATCGTTCTCCTCAGTTTGCCCGCGGCGCACGCCGCCGATACCGGTACGGCGGCTGATCCCCGCAGCAGAAAAAGAAAACGCGCCGCCCCGAAAGAGGACGGACGCGAAAAAAATAGAGAGAAAGAAAATATCGAGTCAGCCCGCGGGCTGCTCGATATTTTTTGTTTCATGCAACAAAAAAACGAGCTGACTTTCATCAACTCGTTCTTGGTGGGGGAAGGTGGATTCGAACCACCGAAGTCACTGACAACAGATTTACAGTCTGCCCCCTTTGGCCACTCGGGAATTCCCCCATATGAAATTGTTTGCTTGTCGGTGGAGCTGGTAGACGGATTCGAACCCCCGACCTGCTGATTACAAATCAGCTGCTCTACCAGCTGAGCTATACCAGCATCTCAGCAACGAACAGGTTGTATATTACCAGACTTCAATTCGTTTGTCAACAGGGAATTTGAAAAAAGGAGGAATTTTGTTGTACGCAGGAAAAAGACACCATGATTCAGTGCACGCGGTCTGCTCACTCTGCGCGCAGGACATTTACGCGGGAGAAACGCTGTGGTACCGGAACGGCGTGACCGTCTGCGCGGACTGCTTTCCGCGCTTTGCGCGCGAAGCGCTCCGGTCGTTTGAATACATATCAGGGGAGGCGAGCACGCTATGACGCTGTATCAGATGTCGTTTGTCTACCGTGAGGACGCGCTGCGCTTCCGTATGCGCATCACGGTCCTGCGCGAGCAGGCCAAGGCCGCACCGACGAAGGAGGAGCGCGAGCGACTCAAGCGGCGCATTTTGGAGCTCCAGCAGCTTCAGCGCCAGTCGCGCGAGCTGGCCGAGCTGACGCGGCACTATTACGAAAGGGGCTATTACCGCAATGAAAAGTACACCTTATAGTATGCGCAACAATGAAGTTTACGGCGATATGACCGCCTGGATCGCCGCGCACGCGGGCGACAACGAGAGCGACCTCATGCGCCTCAAGCGCAATCTGCGCCTTGCCCGCGAGGAGGAGCTTACCGCCCGCCAGCGCGAGCTGCTGCGCCTGCGGTACGAGGAAAACATGACCGTCACGGAGATCGCCGCGGCCATCGGGCGGGACAAGTCCACGGTGTCGCGCACGCTCTCCCGCGCGCGGAGAAGGCTTTACAAGTGCCTCCGCTATGGGCTATAATCAAAAGATAACAAGCGAATAAGACCCGCACGGGTACATAGAATAATGGTCAGTGCGGAGAAAAGTGAGGGCAAGAGCTATGCTGCACAAAGCGCTGCAAAACAAATGGGCGCGCGTCCTGATCGCGGTTTTCGCAACATTCCTCTACGCGCTGGGCGTGAACCTTTTCGTCGTACCGATGGGCCTCTACTCCGGCGGCGTAGTCGGATTGAGCCAGATCATCCGAACACTGCTCGCGCAGGCCGTTGAGCTGCCCGCAGGGGTGGACATCGCCGGTATTTTGTACTTTCTCATCAATATTCCGGTGCTGTATCTCGCGTGGCGCGACCTCGGGCGCGCGTTTTTGATCCGCACGCTGATCTGCGTGGGCGCGTCGTCGCTCTTTTTGAGCGTGATCCAGTCGCCCGCCGTGCCGATTTTGGACGATCCTCTCGCCTCGTGCCTCGTCGGCGGCATCCTGTGCGGCTTTGCCCTCGGCTTGGCTCTGACCTGCGGCTGCTCGACCGGAGGGCTCGACGTTGTCGGCCTGTGCCTCACAAAGCGCGGCAGCCGCTTCACCGTCGGACGTTTTTCGCTGGGCTTCAACATCGTGCTCTACGTCGCCTGCGCACTGCTCTTCGACATCCAGACGGCCATCTACTCCGTCATCTACACGGTGTTCTGCTCGCTCTTCATCGACCGCGGGCACCAGCAGAACATCAATGTGCAGGTGCTCATCTTCACAAGGGACGCAGACCCCGAGCTCCCGCGCAGCATCATGTCGCGCCTTGGCCGCGGCGTAACGTACTGGGAGGGCAAGGGCGCATATACGGAGAGCGACATGCGCGTGCTGTGCGTCTGCGTCTCGAAATTCGAGGCCGCGGAGCTGCAGGAGACCGTGCGTGAGCTCGATCCCCACGCCTTTTTTATCGTGCAGGAGGGCGTGCGCATCGACGGCAATTTTCTCAGAAAGATCTCGTAAATCCTTTCGGTTTTCCCGCGAAGACGCTTTGCACAGCAGAGCGTCTTCTTTTTGTTTATTTAACTATTTTGAAAAATCATCCATGTTTTCTAAAACATTCAAGGATGTTTTATTGCGTTTTTCTATCAATCGTGATAGCATTACCTCAATCTTTTATTATGCCGCAGCAGTGTTCTTCCCCCGGAGACACGCGGCATGAAAAAGTCCCGCAGCGAATAAACAATCATCAAACCCCAATGAGATGTGGAGGGATCTTTTCATGTTTGACCAGTATTTTGAAAAATTTGATTTAGCCCCCGAGGTCACCGCAGCACTCAAAAAGTGCAAGTGCATCGCCTATGCCGAGACGAAGGAAGAGCTCGAGGAGATGGCCTACGGCCCCACGCACACCTCCCGCTACGACGTGGTCTACCCCATCGAGGGCAATGGCACGGTCAAGGAAGCGGAGGTCGTGCGCTGCAAGAACGGCTGCGTCGTCAACTTCATGGAAGACTACATGCGCCGCCGCGACCCGAACAGCATGGCCATCGGCGACGATCTGCCCTCCGACAAGCCGCGCTTCAAGGACCGCTTTGGCTACGAGTTTTCGTCCCTTCGTCAGGAGACGCTCGACTGGCTCTCCACGCAGCAGATCATCATGCTGCCGTTTTCCGCCGGTCCGCGCGGCCACGGCTATCCGAGCCTGATGATCTGCCCGCTCAATGCCGCGTTCTTCGCGCTGTCGCTGGCGAACATGCAGGGCTTTACGAGCATTGTCGATGTGCCTGAGCACTATAAGCCCCGCGCCATCATCTTCGTTGCGCCCCCGTTCCGCCACACGCACTTTGACGGCAAGCAGGTCGTCGTGCACAACCGCTCCAAGGAGATGCACGAGGTCTGGGCCTACAACCTCTATCCCGGCCCCAGCGCCAAGAAGGGCGTTTTCTCGCTGCTGCTCGACATCGGCGAGCAGGAGGGCTGGGTCTGCTGCCATACGAGTGCAGCCATGGTCGAAACGCCGTATGAGTGCGAGGTCGTGTTCATGCACGAGGGCGCGTCCGGCGGCGGCAAGAGCGAAATGCTCGAGGACTTCCACCGCGAAGAGGACGACCGCCTGCTCATCGGTACGCACACGGTCACGGGCGAAAAATATTACATGACGCTCGGCGAGAGCTGCAAGATCCACCCCATTGCCGATGATATGGCCTGCGCGCTCAAGAGCTTCCAGGATCCCGAGAGCGGCAAGCTGCGCATCCTCGATGCCGAGGACGGCTGGTTTCTGCGTATGGACGGCATGAATGCCTACGGCAACAGCCCGCTTTATGAGCGCATCTGCATCCATCCG
>ERZ809114.1486-NODE-1486-length-10162-cov-4.076877_pt1 | contig 10162 bp, 10 predicted proteins | sample MGYA00520519_ERZ809114 | MGnify/ENA primary metagenome ERZ809114 (study PRJEB31570, sample SAMEA3212991) | Homo sapiens | biome: human-gut; feature: human gut; material: fecal | place: Sweden | collected 2011 ...
GCGGGTCATCTCCTGCCAGCCTTCCCAGTCCTCCTCGTCCAGGGCATCCTCAATGGAGATGATGGGGTACTTTTCAACCAGGCTCTTCCAGTGGGCGATCAGTTCACTGCTGGTGTAATGGGTGCCGGCTTTGGGCAGGATATATTCGCCCTTCTTGGTGCCCTTCCATTCGCTGGAAGCAGCGTCCATAGCCAGCATGAAGTCTTTGCCCGGCTCATAGCCTGCATTGCGGATGGCTTCCAGAATGGTCTCGATGGTCTCTTCATCGCTGGACAGGTTGGGGGCAAAGCCGCCCTCATCGCCCACAGAGGTGGCCAGGCCGCGACTCTTGAGCAGAGCTGCCAGGGCATGGAACACCTCAGCGCACCAGCGCAGGGCTTCCTTGAAGGAAGGTGCGCCGACAGGCATGATCATGAACTCCTGGGTATCGACGGTGTTGGTTGCGTGGGCACCGCCGTTCAGGATGTTCATCATGGGAACCGGCAGACGGTTGCCGGAAATACCGCCCAGGAAGCGGTAGAGAGGAATATCCAGAGAAAGGGCTGCTGCGCGGGCAGAAGCGATCGAAACAGCCAGGATAGCGTTTGCACCCAGGTTGGATTTATCCTTGGTGCCGTCTGCCTTGATCATGGCAGCATCGACAGCGTAAATATCGGAAGCATCCATGCCGGTCAGAACATCATTGATGGTGGTGTTGATGTTCTCCACAGCCTTCTGCACACCCTTGCCGCCGTAACGGGCTTTGTCGCCATCGCGCAGCTCCAGGGCTTCAAATTCGCCCGTAGATGCGCCGGAAGGTGCCATGCCGCGGCCAACGGTGCCGTCAGCCAGCCAGACCTCAGCTTCAACGGTGGGGTTTCCGCGGGAGTCCAGAATTTCGCGGCCTACAACTTTTTCAATTTCCAGGTATGCCATTATCGATCGATCCTTTCTTTGGGAAACTATTTAATCAGCAGTGAGCACTGCCCCAACGATTAGTATTAGCTAACCTTCAACACCGTCATTCTATCACAGGTTGTTACAAAATGCAAGGTACTTTTTGTGTTTGGCGGCTGCGGCAGAGTATTCTTATTTTTGCCGAGAAAGCGTTTATTTAATCTAACTTTTTGAATATTTTGAAACTTTTTTATTTTGATTTGCTCCGGGGCTTGACAAAATCCTGGCGGCGTGGTATTGTTTGTTCACGGTTAGTTTGCGCTAATCTCGCAGGCAGCAACCCTCACAGCATGTAGGGAACAGCCCTCCCTTACATGGGTTGCTGCTTTGCCCCCCCCTTACATCAATAGGATCCCCGCCTTTTTTCTCTCTTTTGCAGGCGGGGGTCTTATTGTATTATTTTGCCTGCGCGGGGCCGGGGGAACAGACCCATACAAACAAAACCGGCACCCATGTGGCTCATTCCATGGGTGCCGGCCTTGCTTTGATTCGGTATGCCCTTGCAGGCGATAATGGCATTTTTGCGCGGCATGCTTGCGTGCCCGGTGGGCACTGCCGCAAATGAAACGGAGGCAATAAGGAGATTTGTGGGGATATGATGCAGCCGGAACGGAGGTCACTCAGCTGGCTGCGCGCCAGTTAGTGTTATCTAATCAACAAAGATATAGTAGCATACTCCGGCGGGGGTTGTCAAGCAAAAGCAGGGAATTTGTTCAAAAAGTTTTGGAGGGGATGCAACACGATAAAAAAGGCACGCTGCCTGTTTGTGCGGGCAGCGTGCTGGATTTGCTTTAGTGCTGTTCCTGGTTTTCCGCTTGCAGCTGTTTGCGGAAAATAGCGCGGAAGATAAACCGGCTGAGCGGGCCGCAGTAGAACATCTGCCAGCAGAGTGCCATAGGGAAGTTGCAGCCCCAGGTATGCACCCATGTGCCGAAGCTGGGCTCCTTGAACAGCAGGGTAGCCACAAGGCTCATAACTGGGCACATGATGCAGACGATCATCAGGGAGATGGCATAGGTAATGAACTGCGGGCGGTCCGTGGGGCGCATAAAGGTGAACGCCAGGGCGGTGGCCAGCTTTTCGACCACAAAGAATTCCAGCACAAAGGTCACGGGCACCATAATGGGCATTTCGTGCAGAGCCATGCCAAAGGTAGCGTTGGTAACGCCGCCGGCCTTCAAGGCAACGTTATAAACGATCATGCCATACACCATGATGGTGGCCATGACGATGGTAAATACGATTCTTTGCGGCAGTGTTTTGGGCATAGGGAAGTGCTCCTTTCTGAAATCAAGACCGCAGACAAAAAAGAAAGACAGCGAAACTTTCGTCTCGCTGTCTTTCCGTGCTGCGACTACCATTTATTGTGGCTATCATAGCACGTTTTGAAATTTTGTGTAATAGGGAAATTACAGATTCTCCGCCTTGCGCAGATTAAACAGATTTGATTGGATGCATTTGTGCAAGATGCGCATGGGGCAAACCGGAAGGGTTGGATGTTTTCAACAGGTGCGGGAAAAATTGTGGAAAAGGAAGCGTTTTTCAGTTGTGGCCAATTATTTAGGTTTCTCCACGGCGGGATGAGGGCATCCCGCCCTACAGCATGGTTGTGAGCAAATAAACAATCATTTTTTCACATCGTCCTATACAAATATTTTACGGCGCGGGGCATATGGTTGGCAATTTTCAGGCTCGTCCGGGACATTGAGGACGCCGTTCCCTACCAACAGCCTAAAAAGCTCGGCTCCAATTCCTAATCACTGTTAAAATTACCAGCCAACCAAGAAAGTAGTGTTCCTTTTTTGGTGCCTCCCATATTATTGGCTTCGGTAAATGCTTTTCTAAAATCCGTAATGGACTCTCGCCATCTTTTTCCGTTAAGAGTTACAAAGGACCCTGTGTTCAAATCATTACCTGTTCCGAACATATTAAACAGATTCAAAATCCAGTTGTTCTACTAATTACTGTGTGTTATAATTAGCATAAGGTTATAAAATAACATGTTCAAGAGGCGTAAAAGTATGAACTTTAACGAAGATAAAGAATATATTTGCCCTGTATGTGGAAGGACTTTCTTTTCACAAGACAGCTATCCTGGATGTGATTTTTGTTCAAACCATGAACTTACAATTTATACTAATGAGATGGCAAAAGAGATTAACGACGAAATTGATAAAATGTCTCCGTTAGAATTTCGAGAAAATCTGAAATTTGAACCTCGTGCTCAATTTTATTATGAACTAGAAAAAGGAGATTCTAAAGAACAAGAGAAAAGTAAACGTAGCGCTGTCTATCACGAACTCCTTTATAAAAAATACGTCTACAACAATCCCCTCTTTGACAAAGCCAAGTTTGACATGCGTGCCGAGTGGGAATACGAAAAAGCCGTAGAGATGGAAGAGGGCTACCGTAAGCGCCAAGAAGAAAAGAACAAACCTCGCTGCCCTAAGTGTGGCTGTACCGAGTTTCAGATGGTTCCCCGCAAGTGGTCGCCCCTTACCGGGTTCCTGACGAATAAGGTTGACCGAGTATGCGTGAAGTGTAAGACGAGATATTAAAGATAGTCCTCTTATATATCTAAAAACATAAAAAGGAGTACAAACACTATGACTAGAAAAGAAGCCTATCAATTCCTCGCTGAAGCCGCTGAACAAAGTTCTGAAAACATCATGAGAACCTTTCAGCAATCAGAACAAACAACTATCTCTAATACTGATATGGTGGAAATCGCAACAAAAGTGGCTACCGATTCAATCGTTGCTCTTTTAGAAAAAACCGGTGTCTTAAATTTTGAAGATTGATGATAAGCCTTCCTTCAGTTCTTTAGCGAACTGTTCAATATCCTGCGTATTGTTATTGGCGTTTTTCTGTCCTTGCAACTCTTTGATCAGCGCCACAATCTCTTTCGCATTGCCGGTAATTTGAACTGTCATAGAATCACCTCTTTCTCCTATTTCCCTAAATAAGTAAAAGCCCAACAGCATAATCACTGTTGGGCTCTTTACATATAGTATCAATTATCAAACCAAGACTTCTTTACCTTGGATTTTTCAGGGTAAGTCAAGCTCGTATATTCGATTTTGTTCAGCGGCACAGTGGCTATGCTACATTCTGGCGTGTCAAACTCGTCTCCTGCCGCATTATAGAGCTTGTAATCCTTTACAATTACTCCCATAGCGTCTTTATCAATCCCGATATATATGCCGCTGATAATCCACTTATCAGTTTTAACGTAAATATAGGTTCCCTTTTCATAGTCTATCACGTCGTCAAAAATAGTCTTACTAGGCGAAAAGGCTATCGTTTTCTTGAAAAGATTTTTCACCCAAGTAGCGCGGCTCAAGACATATATACTAGCGTCGTCTGTGTGGGCTACAAAGTCTTGGAGAACTACAGAGGAGTCTTTAATACTTTCATTGATGATTTTTACCTTGTCATCTCCTGTTTTGTATACTTCCAAGAATTTTTGTAAAGCCACAGTATCCGTGTCTAAGTTCTTTGCCAAATCGTAATTGCTAATTGCTAATTGCTAATTTGGTCTTACTTTTTTGCGGCACGCAAAAAAGTGCCCGGCTGCTAGGCAGCCGGGCGTTACGCTTATTGCAGGGAGTTAATGTACTCGTTCAGGGCCTCTTTCCAGGGGCGGGGCTGGGGCAGGTTGTCCAGGCGGAGCATTAGGTTATCCAGCACGGTGTAGCTAGGGGTGCTGCCAGCGTCCGCTGCGCGGATGGGGTGCAGCTCCAGTTTATCTTCCATATGAGCAGCTTTCAGGATGGCTTGGGCGAAGTCATAGCGGCTGCAGCGGCCCTGGCACACGATATGGTAAATGCCCAGGGTATCATGGTCGATCAGCTGCTCCACCGCGGCGGTCAGGTCATCGGCCGAGGTAGGGGAGGCAAAGCGATCCGTGGGAACGGCCAGCCAGGGGCAGGTGGGGTCTGCGGCGGCGTTCAGCACGGTGGAAACAAAATCCCGCCCGATGCCGTACACCCAGGCGCTGCGCACGATCAGGTAGCGGTGGCACAGCGTGCGCACAAACTCTTCGCCCGCAAGCTTGCTTTTACCATACAGGCTTTCAGGGGCGGGGGCATCGAACTCATTATAGGGGTGGTGGCTCGCCTTGGCAAACACATCATCGGTGGAGAACTGCACCATCTTGGCCCCCAGCGCATCGGCGGCAAGAGCCAGGTTGCGGGGGGCCAGGGCGTTGACGCGGTAAGCGCGGTCGGGGTCCGTCTCGCAGCCGTCCTCATCATTAAAGCCGGTGCAGTTGATGATGACATCCGGGCGGTTGGCATCCGCAAAGGCGCGGACTTCGGCGGGGACAGTCACATCCACTTCTGCCACATCGGTGGCGATCAACTGGTATTTTTCGCGGTCAAGCCGTGTACACAGCGCCTGACCAAGATGGCCGTTGGCACCGCTGATCCAAACTTTGAGCATTGCTGTTTTCCTCCATCTGGAACGGGGCAGTAGAGCACCCCGGAATTCTTCTCATACGCGGTTTTATTATAGCCCTGCTGGTTGAGAAGTGCAATGCGTTTTGCCGGATTTGGCGAAAAAAAGCGGCGGGATCAGCCTACATCCGTTACGGCAACATTGCTTACCAGGTCGTAGCTGGTTTTGGTGTTCCAGTCGCGGCGGATGACGGCTTCGGCGGTCAGGGCGGTGTTATCGTACAGGATGCTCCACTGGGTATTGCTGGTCACATCCTGCGGGTTGGGGGCCTGAGAGGCCGCCTGCAGGGCCTGCCAGGCAATTTCCCGGTCAATACTGCCTGCATTGGCATCCAGGATTTCCTCGATGGCATCATAGCGCTCCCGGCCATGGCCGTAAACGCCGTTGCGCTGGTTGGGCAGAACGTTATCCTTGTACATGACAAAGAAGTTGGTTACGCTGCGGCTGGGGGTAACGGTCAGGGGGCGGGCGGGGTCATTGCAGTCGTATTCCAGCACGCGGCCATCACCGGAAGCATCGGTAATATAGAAGTGGTAATCCCGCCCACTGGAAGCGAACATATCATATTTGCTCAGCAGCTCTACAGCTTCGGCTGTGGTGGCGGCGCGGTCCAGCACCAGGCGGATGGCAAGGGTGGTAGCGATCATCGGCTTGCCGGTCTGCTGGTAGGTGGGGTCACTGTCCAGCGTGAGAACGGCGATAGAAACGCCTTTTTCATTCATGCCGTCCAGGCAGATGAACGGCGCGGTGAGGGTTGCCAGCTTTTTGGCCATGCTCGCGTCTGGCGTGTTGGCGTTGATGTTATCCAGTGCGGCAAAGGCGACCGAGGCGTAACCGTCCTTGGGGGTGCAGTAGACCAGCATGGCGGAGGTATCGTTCTTGAAATCATAGTTGCGGCCCATCAGGGTGTGGCCGTCCGTGCCCTGGGTGCAGAACGCGCTGCAGCCAAAGTTTGGGGCTTTCATATGGATGGGCAGGTAGGGCAGGGCTTCGGCCAGGATGGCATTGATCATGCTCTGGTTATCGGTAATGCCGCGGTCGATCAGGCGGTCGAGATCATACGCATAGTCAATATCCATGCGGTAGAGGTTATAGTTTTCGTAATCGGTCAGTTTGCGGATGCTGTGGATGCTTTTGAGCCGGGTAAAGTACCCCCCGCCGCCAACGGCGGCGGCGATGATGACCACGGCAACCAGAGCGGAAATGATCCATTGAATCGCTTTCATCTTTTTCTCCTGTTCATGACGGGTTGGCGGACAAACGGGGGCGGTGCTGGCTGATTATGCTTTTACGGAATCCGGCAGCGGGAAGGAAAAACGCATGGCAAGCGCTTTGAACAGCTCCTGCATGACCTGCACGGCAATGGCGCGGATATCCAGCTTGGCGATAAAATCCAGCACCTGCTTTTGCTCTGCGGCGGGCACCGCGTAAGCGTTTAAACTCATGGAAAGGAAGCGGGCCAACTTTTTTTCCAGCGTAAAGTATTTATCGCACGGGCGGGACATATAGCCCCGCATTATGCCCGCAGAGCCGATCTCCAGTTCATAGAAGTCGCTTTCGGTATAGCTGGGCAGGTAGGGGCCGAAAATGCGGTACAGTTCGCTGGAGGTGTGCTGGTAGATATACTCGGACGCTTCGGTGTGGCTGTAGGCTTCCAGGTAGATATCCCGCAGGTTCTCGTTCAGCTCAGTCAAAGCCAGCTGGATGCTGGTCTCCACCGCGTACACATAGACGGGCGGCAGCTTTTGGCCTGCGATCTGGCCCGCCATATCAAACTGACTGCCGAACATGAATTTGACCAGCTCCACCAGAACGCCATCCTTGGTGCGGAACACATTCTGGAAGGTACTGATGCTGACATCGGCTTCCTTGACAATTTCGGCAACAGTGGTGCGGGTATAGCCTTTTTCCAGAAAGAACCGAACACAGGCCGTTAAAATGCGGCGCTTGGCGTCGGCGCTGTCATATCGTCTGGGCATTAGAATCACGCTTTCTGTATTGGTTTATATGCCAATTATAGCATTTGGATGCAGCGGGAACAAGTGGCCGGGATGGAGAAGATTTGGGCGGATATTTGGTGATATTGGATATCGGTTTTGATTGGGGTAACGTAACCAAAGGAGCCGCCATCTCTTTTCCGGTTGGCGGGCGCACGATGTGCGCCCCCTACGGGGAACGCGCCAGATTACGGCTGATTTTTACGGCAAAACAAAAAGCCCGCACCCATACGGGTGCGGGCCAGAAAAGCTGAAAAGGTCAGAAATTACTTATTCTTCTCTTCATCCAGGCGGTCGAGCAGATCCCAGACGCCGAGCATATACTGGATGCCGAGGGCACGGTCATACTTGCCGTAGCCGGGGCGGCAGTTGCCGGGGCCTTCCTCCCACAGCTGACGGCCGTGGTCGGGGCGGATATAGCCCTCAAAGCCGTTGTCGTGGTAAGCGCGCAGGATCTCGATGATGCCGGTCTCACCGCAGCAATCGCGGTGGGCAGCCTCAGAGAAGTCACCGTTATCAAAGTGATGGATGTTGCGGATGTGAGCGAAAGCGATGCGGTCGCAGTGCTTGCGGACGATCTCGGCAACATTGTTGTTGGGGTTGGCGTTCAGGCTGCCGGAGCACAGAGTCAGGCAGTTGTACGGATCATCCACCATGGACAGGAAGCGGTCGATGCTCTCGGCATCCACCAGCAGGCGGGGCAGGCCGAAGATATCCCATGGGGGATCGTCCATATGGATGGCCATCTTGATGTCGCACTCGCGGCAGGTGGGCATGAGGGCTTCCAGGAAGTACTTCAGATTCTCCCACAGCTTCTCCTTGGTGACAGGGGCATAGGCCTTAAACAGCTCGTCCAGCTTAGCCATACGCTCCGGCTCCCAGCCGGGGAAGGTCATGTGGTACTTCTCGGTGAAGTCCAGGATATACTTGGCCATAGCCTTGTAATCGTCCTTGATCATATCCTTCTGATAGAACAGGGCGGTGGAGCCATCACCGACAGGGTGGAACAGGTCAGTGCGGGTCCAGTCAAAGATAGGCATGAAGTTATAGCAGATAACCTTAACGCCAAACTTGGACAGGTTGCGGATGCACTGCTTGTAGTTTTCGATATACTGGTCGCGGGTAGGCAGGCCGATCTTGATATCGTCATGGACGTTCACAGATTCAACAACGTCACCGTTGAAGCCGTAAGCGTGGATCTGATCCATGACTTCCTTGATCTCGTTCTCTTCCCAAATCTCACCGGGCATTTTGTGGTGCAGAGCCCAAACGATGCTGGTAACGCCGGGGATCTGCTTGATGTCGCTGAGGGTGATGGGGTCGTTGTCCTCACCATACCAGCGCCAACCCATTTGCATAGGCATAAGTGTGTTCCTCCTTGATTGTTGTTTATCTGGGGCAATCTTGGATTCCGAGTCAATACGGGGTTTCCCCGGAATGCCTTTTGGTTACGCCTTCATTAAGCGTTGACAGCATCGTGCAGGGTCTTGCGGACAGCGCCGGGGCCTGCGATCTCAGCCTTGAAGTAAGCCTTGACCTTGTCGGCCAGAACGGTCTTGGTCAGGTCAGAGCCAAAGATGGAAGCATTGCTCAGGATGCTGTCCAGCTGGTCGGTGCAGCTGTCGGGAGCACCAAACTTGATGGTAGCCAGCTTAGCCTGCAGGTCATCCTTCAGGGGGTCTGCAGAAACTTCAAATGCGTTGCCGTTGTCATCAACAGCCAGCAGGTAACGCAGCCAGCCAGCAATGGCCAGCGGGATGGACACCAGGGTGTTCAGGTCGCGGCCTTCAGCAACATAGCTCTTGATGGTCTCGCCAAAGCGGATGCCGACCTTCTGGGAAGTATCGGTAGCGATACGCTGCGGGGCGTCCGGCATGAACGGGTTGGGCAGGCGCTGCTCAACAACTTCATCGATGAATGCCTTGGGCTCCAGGATGCCGGGGTTGACCACAACGGGCAGGCCTTCAACATAGCCCAGGCGCTTGATGAGGGCAACGATATCGGCATCCTTCATCTCGTCGCAGATCAGGGTGTAGCCCAGCATGCAGCCGTAAACGCTCATGGCGGTGTGCAGCGGGTTCAGGCAGGTGGTGACCTTCATGCGCTCGGTCTTGTTGACGGTGTCGCGGTCGGTCATATAGACGCCGGCCTTTTCCAGCGGGGGACGGCCATTGGGGAACTTGTCCTCAACAACCAGGTACTGCGGGCGCTCTGCGTTGACAAAGGCAGCAATGAAAGTGTTCTTGCTGGTAACGATGGGCTCCATATCCTCAATGTTATCCTTGACCAGCTGCTCTTCCACGATCTTGTGGGGGCGCGGGGTGATCTTGTCGATCATGGACCAGGGGAATGCGATCTTGCTCTCGTCTTCCAGGTAAGCGATGAAGTCCTGGCCGACATAGCCCTTTTCAGCCCATGCCTTGGCAACGGTCATCACGCTGGACTGCAGCTTTTCGCCGTTGTGGGAGCAGTTGTCCATGCTGACAACAGCCAGCGGGGCGGCACCTGCCTGGAAACGCTCGAACAGCAGGGCAGCGACCATGCTCATGGCGTGGCGTGCGTGTGCCGGACCTTCGTCGATATCAGCCTGCACAACGGGCATCAGGCTGCCATCGGGACGGTACAGGGCATAGCCCTTCTCGGTGATGGTGAAGGAAATCATCTGCAGGCCGGGATCGGTGAAGATCTCCTTGAAGCGTGCCATCATGGCAGTGTCAGAAGAATCAGCGCGCAGGCCCTCGGCAACAGAACCGATGATCTCGCGGCTGGTG
>ERZ809114.1507-NODE-1507-length-10048-cov-3.359752_pt1 | contig 10048 bp, 9 predicted proteins | sample MGYA00520519_ERZ809114 | MGnify/ENA primary metagenome ERZ809114 (study PRJEB31570, sample SAMEA3212991) | Homo sapiens | biome: human-gut; feature: human gut; material: fecal | place: Sweden | collected 2011 ...
ATTTTATTACGTGCCGAGCAACGCCTTGTACCTGAAAGCTTCGCAGCTTTATGGTTTTGCCTGGGTACTGCTCCTCGTTTTCGTATTCGAGGATGTAGCACCCACTTTCCTCGTCGTAGCCGGCATATCGCTTCAGCGTATTCTGGTTGTCTTCATCCAGCGCAACGACTATATCCCCTTCGAGAGCAGGGCAATTGCGCTCGATGACAAGCAGATCGTCCTCATCAATTCCGGCATCTGCCATAGAATCGCCTTTGGCGCGGAGAATGTAGAAATCTCCTTTGCCAAACATAGAGACCGGGAGGCTGACATATTCCTCAATCGACTCTTCCTCATCCTCCGGATTGCCGCAGCGAATAGAACCTACTAACGGGGCGGATACATAGGCCGTTTTCATTTTGGCGCTCTGGGGGGCAGACAAGATACCTCTACTGTAATCAATCAGGTTGCGGTCACTCAGCTCCTGAAGGTAGCGATGCGTAGTGGATCTGGCAACGCCAACGCCCTCAGCAACATCGTTGATCGTAGGAGAGCTGTGGTGCTCCTGATAATACTTGTTGACGAACTTCAATATCCTGTCCAGAGTTTCTTGATTCTTTGTTCTCATATCAGCACCTCTGTTTCTATATGGGATTTCAAATCCCATAATGTTATTATACTCAGGCAAAAAAGAAATGCAATAGGTTTGTAGAAAAGCAAAACGAGGTGGCGATTTTGTTCGTCACCTCATATAATTGTTTTTTCGTTATCAATTCATGCCTGTCCAGATTCTGGGTGTTCTTCGTTTGGTCTGCCCTGGGATGATTCATATGAAAGAAAAGGCGATACCGGTAGGTACCGCCTTCGCTTTATGCTGAAATTTTTGCGTACCGCTCTGACTCTATGATATCCATCATGACAGAGTAAGGGGAAAGGTCTCCGCTTGCCACCATGGAAAACAGACGCGGCGTACATCCGGAAACCAGGGCAACGCCTTGCTCGTTCTTTGTCACGGGCTGATTGCTGTTCCGGCTCGCAACATTCCAGAAGACAATCTGAGGTAATCTGTACCCATGCTCCGCAAATCTGCGCTTTGCACTGGCAAAATTAGACACAGATGCATTTCGAACGCAGGCGTTGAACTCCATATCCGAAATCAGATACAAAGTCTCGGGCAACTCTTCTTGTGGGACATTGTTGCGCACTGCCGCATCCAAGATCAGATCAAAGACCGCTTCCACATTTGTATCGGCAACCTCGCTAAAGGTGCACAGATACTCCAGCCTCTCGGCAAAGGTCTTGCCCTTGATCTCAATAAGCTGCGGCCGGAAAGAAAACTCGATAAAATGGTTATGGAAGATACCGGTATTACGCTCTCCGAAATACAGTCCCAAGGACAGCGCAACAGCCGCCGGCAGCGCGTTGTCATAGCAGTACATGGATCCGGATGTATCCACTACTGCCAGCGCATTTCTGTTGTCGCAGAAGTCGGGAAGTGACGCCCAGGACGCATTGAGTGCAGCCTTCTCTCCGACGGTCAAGTCAGCATGAAAGCCCCACCGGTTTGCATTCAGCGCGGACCTGACGATCTCATAAGGAGCAAGGTTATCTGCATGCAGCTGCTTTTCACCGCTGCTTACAGCCTCCAAGAACGCGTGATAGCGCTCACCATCATTACGCAGGAATGCTTTCCGGTATTTGAACATGGCCTTGGACGGCTGCTTCGCATAGTCGAAAGAGTAGTCCTTCTCGCGGAGATGATTCTCTATGATGCGGATTTTCTTTCTCAGTTCTACAAGGGTCTTGCGATACTCCGCATCGGACATTCCAAGATAGCGGGCGAGGCGCTTTGCTTTGCGGACCGTCTCTGCGTTGGACGCATTTACAGACGGAAGCCATTTCGCCAGCAGGGACACCTCTGCGTCAGACGCAAGGTCGGCCTCCAGCTGCTTGCGAATGGTACGCAAAGCATCCTTTTCGCAGGCCGTGCCGATGAGAGATACCAGATCGTCGTAGCGTCCGAACTCAGGGATAAGCTCAATGTTCTTGCGCAAGGACTCCGCTCTGTTCTCGGCAAGCCAATGGATGATCACGCGGAACACCCGGCGCTCACCAAGGCCACCGCGAACATCGCGTCCGAAGAACAGGATCTTCATGGCAATATCCGCGTCCTCCGCATATGCGCGGACAAAGCGTCTGATGATTTCCTGATCGTCGGCTGCACGGAGCGCGCCGATCCCTGCGAACAGATCCAGACAGTCAGACATTGTGCTTGCGTTGGTAACTGCGCCGTTTTCTGTGTAGGCAATATTCGCCTCACTCTTCAAATGATTCAACATTTCAATTCCTCCAATCAGACGGCGCAGAAGAATTTTATCACTCAGACGCCTTAAAATTGTAAATTGGTTTTAGTATTTCGATCACATCGACAGACTCTCGGATGACATCGATAATGTCCTTCAGCGACTTGTATGCCATGGGTGCTTCATCGATGGTGGCCTCATTGACCGATGTCGTGTAGATACCCTCCATCGTCTTTCTATACGCCTCTAAATCCAGCGTTTCTCTTGCCTTTGTACGAGACATAAGGCGTCCGGCGCCATGCGGGGCAGAATAATTCCATTCCGGATTTCCTTTTCCGCGAGCCAACACGCTGCCATCCCGCATATTGATCGGAATCAAGACAAGTTCTCCGTCATGGGCTGCAATAGAACCCTTGCGAAGGATCATTTCCTTCGTATCAATATAATTGTGGATGGTGTGGAAAGAAGAAAGTGCGGTCATCCCAGTCTTTTCCAAAACGATTTCCGCCATTCTTTCACGGCTGCGCCGTGCAAATTGCTGGCAGATTTCTACATCGTGGAGGTAGTCCTCTAAGTAGGTGCCGTACAGATAGCAAAGATCTGCAGGGATCGTCGGCTCTTTTGCTGCCCATTCCTTCTCCATAGCCTTCAATGCGGTCTGAATCTCAGCTCTGCGGCCCTGCTCCTTATATGTACGGATCAGCTCATCCCGACGCTCGAAGTAATCCGCCTTACCGGCATTCAGGTCGATGGCCAAAGACTGATAGAGCTCTGCGACCTGCTTGCCAAGGTTACGGCTGCCAGAATGGATCACCAAATACTTTGTGCCGTCCGAAGCTGCATCGATCTCAATAAAATGGTTCCCTCCGCCCAGCGTCCCCAGGCTTCTCTCCAAGCGCTTTGCCTGCTTCAGGTTTCTATAACAGCGAAGTCCGGTCAGGTCAAAACGCTCCATGCGCCCTTCCCAAACATCTCTTCCGCTGGGAATATCATGAGCGGCAGCATCGACCTTTTCAAAATCAACATCCACCTTACCCAGCTCAGCAGTATACATGCCGCAGCCGATATCGACGCCGACGATATTAGGAACCGCTTTATCGGTGATCGTCATTGTGGTGCCGATCGTGCAGCCCTTTCCGGCATGTACATCAGGCATGATCCGTATTTGAGATCCTGCTGTGAAATCATGGTCACACATTCTGCGGATCTGTTCGATCGCTTCGCCCTCTACAACCGTTGCATAACAGATCGCCGTATTTACCTTTCCTTTGATTTCGATCATCGTGCCGCTCCTTTCATTTTAATTAACAAGGCATCACCGGGAATTGAACCCGTAAAATCATAGTCAGAGCTTAGCGTTCCTGGTCTCGACAGGTGCCAGCTCCGTTAGATCGTACCACTTCATTGCTGTAGATGCCTTTATACAAGACGCGCTCTTTTTTAATACATGCGAGGGATTTCACCTCACCAATGTTTGCCCGGCAGCAATCTCCGGTTATCCAGTTAATGTTTCGGTAACATAAGATATATAATCGCTGTTCGCGTCTTTCACAAAAACAAGGCACCATTTGAAGCGGGATTCGGACCCGCGAACGATGATTATGAGTCATCTGCTATCACCACTTAGCTATTCGTCATTGCTGTTGGTGCCTTTTCAAGATGCAGCCTTTCGGCAAACCATCGCTCCAGCTCAAAGAGAGGTGCGTTATCATCGCCTTTTGGTTGCTGTATGCATCTTCCTTCACAAGGTGCGCTTGGTACGGGGTATGAGCCCGGAGGATCAAAAGTATAATTCTTTTTCCTAAGACATTGCTGTTCGCACCTTACGATCATATTATACGAATTGCGAGCTGCCTTTTCACGGAAAAAAAGCTGCGAACTCACTTGAGTTCGCAGCTTTTTTGAGAAATGAGTCGTTCTTTTATTAAATTCACGAAGCCCTCCGGCTCCAGAACCTTGACATACGGACCGAAAGACAGTACGCGGATCACGATCTCGGTCTCATCGTTTTCGTAATACTTCAGCCGCAGGATATACCTGCCATCGTCCGTTCGCTCTGCTTGTTTTTCAAAGTGGGCAAAGTGCAGCATGGCTCTCTCCAGCGCATTGCGCTCATCGGTGATCAGCAAGGTCAGATCCTTCCGACGCTCTGCTTTAGGCTTCTCATTCCACGGGCCATTCCCGTTATAAAAGTCGCAGCTTACAACTCTCCCGAGATTGAATTGCCTAAATTTACACCCGGCAGCCAATATGCGGATCTTGTCGTCCTTTAACGAATACTCAAATCCTTTGGGATAAAAGCGAACCCGCACCTCCTTGCCATGACGGTTCACCATGGTCATTTGAACAGGCCGATCACTCTGTATAGCAGAAAGCATCAGCCTGAAATGCTCTATGTAGGCCTCGTCTTCAAAAGGATCTCCGTCACTGTATTGGTCGTAGATTTTATAGTCATCCCTTGTGAAGAGCGGTTCCACATCGTCAAGCTCGGGGAACTTGACGCCGAACAGCTTAACACGGGGATCTTCTGCTATTGCCTTCAGCCACCGCTTTTCCAGATTGGTCAGGGGCATGGTGGGCTTGTGCAGCAGGGTAGGGGAAAGATCATCGTGAAGCAGCGGCCATTTCCCGGACTTCAGCGCAGGAAGTATGGTCAGGACGCTCTCGGAAAACGCTTCTTCCATAACGCAGCGCTGCAGATCCTTCTCCGTTGCTTCGGGATTAAACGCTGCTTCCATGATTTTTGCGACCGTATTGTAATAGGCGGAGTATAACTCACTGAAAATCATTGTGCGGCACCTCCGTCAAGCCCATACATACGGCACATTTCCTGAATGTCTGCCTTGAATTTGTTTTCAGCCGTTCGATTTGAGAAGCTCATTCTCGTAATGCGGGAGATAAATGTGCGTATCCACGGCAGCGTTTCTGTTGTGTCAAATACCTCTGCAACGTACCGGTAGTGGTTGTCATCGATTTTTTCTACACGGCCGCAGCGTTTTTCTCTCTCCAGCCGGCGGACAATAAACTGCTCATCGTCTTCAATCTTTATTTCAAACTCCACATGCTCTGTATGTTTGATATTCCATTTGCAGTTCACACCCCACATGTGGGCTTCAGCCTTGCTGAGTGCGCCGCGCAGCGCATCGAACTTTTCGCAGATCTCATCTTCGATCCTGATGTTGGACATATAGTCCAAGCGATAGGAATTCAAGCGATTGGCTTTTTCGTGAAAGGCCAAAAGGTTTTGCCGTCCGTTTTGGGCGCTTATGTAGAGCTTGAGTGGGACTAACCGAACCGTTCTGACTTCGTTTGAATGTTTGCCCAAATTGTCAACGGTGATGTAGCGATGGCCGTGAATAGCCTCAAACAGTGTGGCCATTACATCACTATCCATTGCCTGCGTTATGTAGTGATGCTTAAAGGAAAACAGCTCGGGGTGCTTCGGCTGCCTGTCCTGCAGGAATGAGCCGATAACGCCGCACGGGGCCACCTCGCTGAAGAAGTCGATCACATCATGCAAGGCAGTGATGTCCGTATCCGGAGCTCTGCTATACAGGACCTTTCGTCCGTCTTTCTCCATCCGAATGATACCCTCTTCGGCATACTCCTTGAGTTTCTTTCTCAAAGTAGACTCATCAAAGGCCATACGGGATGACAGCCGCTGATCGATCTCCTCAATCAGCTCTGTAAGCGTCATTTTTGTTTCAGGATCATAGAGAATATCAAAAATCGCAAAATGCAGTGTGATATCTCCATCCGTAAAGCTTTTGGCCTTCCACGCCTTATAGAATGGGTTCTTGCGGGTCACGCGGCTATCTACCGACAGGAAAACATTCTTTCCCTCCGGTGTCTGCGTGAACCGCATGTAGTCTCCCAACCAGCTCTCCAGCCTGCGGCGTTCATCATCATAGGAGCGTGCGCTCTTGGCATCATATTCTGTTCTGCTCTTGAAGCCATACACATAAAACTCGCGCATATAGGCTCTGACTTTTTCAAAGTTTTTTATGAGCTCACTATAAGCCATGCAGACACACTCCTTTCATGATAATGGATTCTATATCGTTTTTGCTTACAGTTCACGGAAAAAAGATTGCGAAATCTGGGGATCGATTTTCCGACCGGAATACAAAAATACGACGAACTTTCGCGTTTAAGCAACACTTTTTGCGGCGAATTGTTGTTGACGCACACCGGTGAAAATCTTCTGAAAAGCAACTGCGTCAGCCTGATGAAAGTGCAGCAGTCAGGAAACGGAAAGCTGTGCTTTCGTTATGCGGCTGTTGCGCTCAATGCACCTTGTCTATAATCGCCAGCACCTTTTCTCTGTCGCGCAAATAGAAGCGTGCCGACTTTACGATCAAGATCAGCTTTCCGCAGGGAATGCCGGTCTTCTCCGCGATTTCCTTTTGAATGAGGTGGAGCATCACAAGGTTGACATACGCCTTGCAGCCAAAGTCCAACGCACGGCAATAGGCGGTCATATCCAGCTTTCCGCCGGTTTTCTGAAAATCCAGAAGGCTGACACAGGGGATATAGCCCTCGTCCGTCAGCGGCTCATGGTGATGGCCGCAGAGCCTGCGGCAGGATTGCTTTTCGATGCTCGCGTCGGGCAGCGCGGCATCCTGCACCACTGCGGTCAGATACAGCAGCTCCCTGACCTCTGCGCGTTCGCCTGCATTGTCGGTATAAACGGCTTCTGCCCCTTGGTTTCCAGCTCGTTCAGCACCCTGAGCCACAGGGCGCCGAGGCTGTGAAATACGCCTAAATCCTGCATTTATAAATCCCCCTCCTTGCGATTTACCGAAGCCCCGGTGTCAAAGCCGTTGGGAAAACGCTGACGCAGCTTGTCCAGATTCCCCTGAAAAACAGCTTCCAGCGGAACATCCAATGCCGTGGCAGCCTCGGCAAGATACCACGCCACATCTCCAAGCTCCCTGACCAAATGCTCCCTGTCCAGCTCATGTCCCTGCATCAGCCACTTTTTCACAATGTCAATGGCTTCGCCGGATTCCCCGCACAAGCCCATGACGCTGTTGATGAGTACATCCTTTTTATCAAGCGCCGGATTCAGCGTTGCCATAGCCGCTTTCTGATATTCGTTGACTTGCATCTGTTTCCTCCGTTATTTTGCCTGCGCAAATTGATACGCCTGCTCGATCCAATCAAACAGCTCCTCGTCCAAATCGGACGGACTGCTGATGACAAAATGCGTTGTCCACCGACCCGGGTACGGTGTTTGCCGCCACCCGGTCGGATTCCAACGGCGCGGACAGCCCCAGCGTCAGCACAAAATAATCTTCCGGCAGCTCCGCTTTCTTTTTTACCTTCAAGAAGGATACACAGGCATAAAGGTGCCGATTGTAGTACGAGATCTGGGATTTTTGCACCTTGTGTCCATTCTGTTCCCCTCCGCAAATACCGATTTTTTGTTCTGTTTCTCTTACGGACAAACTGGAATTTGTCCCTATCAGATTCTTTTGGAATAAAGGACTTCTTCTGTGTCAAACGCAGGCTTTGAAGTATCCGTCAACGCAAACCCGTTGGCTTCGTAAAAAGCTCTGGCGCGATAGTTTTCCCTAAATACCCACAAAAACACTTCGGAATATCCGTTTTCCTTGATATCTTTCAGAACTCGATTCATCATTTGACGACCGTACCCTTTATGCCAGTTTTCGGGCAGACTATGGATGCAGATTAACTCCGCTTTCCCGATCAACTCCGCATCACGAGCTGTGTCCCAATAAGCGATGCAATGGGGCGTTCCATCCACCGAGAGAAGATATCCGTTTCCTTTGTTCTCATCCAAAAGCCTCTGATACATAGCGGTCGCTCGGTCGATGTCCGTACACTTTTCCAGAGTCTCGGCATCAAGGATTCCGGCAAAAGCTGCCTTCCAGCTTTCAGTTTGAATATATGCCAAGGTGTTTGCATCACCTTGCTGAACTTTCCGAATAACTGCTTCCATTTTAGCAACCTCCATAAATACCGATTTTGTTAGCATCATTATATCACATACCCGGCACATTTTCCAGCTTGCGAACACAGCGGCAATGCAGGTATTCCACATTGCCGCTGTGATTTTTTAGCGTTCTCTGCCTGCGGATGATTTCTGCGGCGCTGCCTCGCCTCGCTCACCGTCCACGATCTCATTTTTCCTTCTTATCCGGGTTTGACAGGGCGTTCAGCTCGTTCAGACGGGCCGTTTCCGCCGCAAGCTCTTCCTCCTGGGGGAATGGCTTCTGTACCTCAGCCTTTGCGCTTTCGAGCGGAACCCGCGTGTTCTCCGGCCGCTCGATACACGACTGGGCTTTTTCCTCCCAAGGTATCGGCGTACATGGTTTTCGGCGAGAGCTCAGGTGTCCCGGCCACTCTTGCGTGTGCTTCAGGGGAACAGGGGAGAGGGAACAGGGGAGAGGGGACAAAAAACGTTTCACCCCTTTCTTTTTCCGGAACGATATGCTATGATGATAAATCGAATAACAAGGAAAGGGCGTGTACGACATGCACGACGAGCTGCTCCGCCGGCTCAATGAGACAAAGACCATGTCCATCGTGGGCATGTGCAAGAACGCGGGCAAGACCACCATGCTCAACTGGATGCTGTCCGGCGGCCACCTGCACGGCACACTGGGCCTGACCTCCATCGGCCGCGACGGCGAGTCCACCGACATCGTCACCGGCACGGAAAAGCCCGGCATCTTCGTGAAGGAGGGTACGCTGATCGCCACAGCCAAGGATATGCTGCGGCTGGGTGACGTGACCAAGGAGATCCTGATGACCACCGGCATCCCCACTCCGCTGGGGGAGGTGGTGATCCTGCGGGCCCGCAGTGCCGGACATGTGCAGCTGGCGGGGCCGTCCATCACCACCCAGCTCAAGTCTGTATCCCAGGCGTTTTTTGAGCTGGGAGCCGACCGCTCCATCATCGACGGCGCTTTGGGCCGCAAGAGTCTGGGCGCACGGTCCGTGGCGGAGGGCGTCATCCTCTGCACCGGCGCCAGCTACCACATGAGCATGGAAAAGGTCATCGCCGACACCGTTCACATCTACCGGCTGATGAACCTGCCCAAGGCAGCGGAACTGCCGCCGGAGGCGTCCGACGGGCTGGAGGCCTGCGTTAAGGAGCACGGCGCGGCGCTGATCACCGGCGCGCTGACGGACACCATGGTGCTGCCTCTGCTGCGCTCCGGCGTGTTGCGGAACTGCCGCCTGGTGGTGAAGGACCCCAGCAAGGTGCTGCTCACCGCCGACACGCTGGACAAGCTGGCGTCCCGTCAGGTGGGGCTGGAGACGGAGGAGGCCGCCCGCACCCTGTGTATCACGGTGAACCCCGTGTCGGCCTACGGCTGGAAGTTCGACAAGGACGATTTTCTGCACCGCATGCGGGAGGCGGTAGACGTTCCCGTCATCAATGTAAAGGAGGAATTGGCATGATCGAGATCCGATTTGAGGAACGCGTAAAAATCGGCCTGCAATACGTTCTGGAGTCCCTGCACGGCTGCTCCCCCTTCGGGCAGGAGAAGATCCGCCGCCTGCGGTTCTATATGCCGGAGGAGCGGGCTGAGCTGGAGACGGAGCTGTATAATGTAGAGCGGGCCGCGGCGGCGGCGGACCGGCTGAAGGACCAGTACACCAAACTGATGACCGGTCTGTGCCAGATGAAGGACATCCGCACATCCCTGCGCCGCTGCGCGGAGGGAGAGACGCCGGACCACGTGGAGCTGTTCGAAATCAAGGGCTACCTCCAGCGTCTGGACGGCCTGCGG
>ERZ809114.1510-NODE-1510-length-10037-cov-3.525847_pt1 | contig 10037 bp, 8 predicted proteins | sample MGYA00520519_ERZ809114 | MGnify/ENA primary metagenome ERZ809114 (study PRJEB31570, sample SAMEA3212991) | Homo sapiens | biome: human-gut; feature: human gut; material: fecal | place: Sweden | collected 2011 ...
CGACCCGTACGATACGGCGCTGGCGTTTGGCTATGTCAACGCCGCGCTCGGCGCGCTCACGCCGCTGGCGGAGCGGGCCCTGCGCATTGACGAGCGGGACATTCAGACCGGTGTGGACTTTCAGGCCGAGCGGCCGCGCATCGATGCGCGCATCGTCTGTACGATCCGCATCGGGCAGATCGTTGTCATCGCGCTGGCGTTCGGCGTTGGATTCTTAAAGCAAAAAATGCACTCGAAACAGGCCCGGGCCACGCGCGCAAAGACCGCGCCGGCCGCGCAGGAAAGGAAGGTCAGCAATGGATAATGAAATCAGTGCAGTCATGACTGCGACCATGAGCAAGATCAAGGAAATGGTGGACACGAACACCGTCGTCGGCGAACCGATCACGACACCTGACGATATTACACTCATCCCGCTGTCCCGCGTCAGCTTTGCCTTTGCCAGCGGCGGGTCGGAGTTCCCGATGAAGGAGAACAAAAACGGTGTCGGCTGCGGTAGCGGCGCCGGTGTCAAGGTCGAGCCGATGGGCTTTCTGATCGTCAAGGACGGCAATGTGCGCATGCTCAACGTCATGCCGCCGGCCTCGAACACGTTCGACCGCCTGATCGACATGACCCCGCAGGTGATCGACCGCATCGACCAGTTCATCGACCAGCGCAGGGCCGATAAAGCATAAACCGCGCCGAAAGCGCCCATAATAAGCACCGCCCGTAACTTGGAAAGGGTGGTGCTTGTTTTGAAACGGACATGTTTTGGCCTTGCCTGCGTGCTGGCCATTTCTTTGCTTTGCATGCTGCGCGCACATGCCGCCGGGACCGACAATGCGGCGAGGGCCGCCATTGTCGTGCATCCCGAGACCGGCACCGTGCTCTATGAAAAGAATGCGGACGAGCGGCTCGGCATTGCCAGCACGACGAAGATCATGACTGCGCTCGTCGCGCTCGAGCACTGTGCGCTCGAGGAGCCGGTCGAGATCCTGCCGGAATACACGGCGGTCGAGGGCTCGTCGATGTATCTGCGCGCCGGTGAGACGTACACGGTCGAGGAGCTGCTCTACGGCCTGATGCTCGTGTCCGGAAATGACGCCGCCGTCGCGCTCGCATGCCACACGGCGGGCTCCGTGGAGGCGTTTGCGGATCGGATGAACGACAAGGCGCGCGCGCTCGGCATGACCAACAGCGCGTTTCAAAACCCCAACGGCCTTGATGCCGAGGGGCATTATTCCACGGCGCGCGACATGGCGAAGCTCGCCTGCGCCGCCATGGAAAATGAGACATTCCGCACGATCGTGTCCACAAAGAGCACAACCGTGGACGGGCAGACGCTCGTGAACCACAACCGTCTGCTGCGCAGTTATGACGGCGCGGTCGGCGTCAAGACCGGATATACGAAAACTGCGGGCCGGACGCTCGTGTCCTGCGCGCAGCGCGGCACGACGCAGTTCGTGTGCGTGACGCTCTCGGACCCGGACGACTGGAACGACCACACGCGCCTGCTCGACTGGGCGTTTGAAAACTACGAGTACCGCTGCGTCGCCGGTGACACGCCGGTGTATGCCGTGCCGGTGCTCTCCGCCACGGAGGAGCTCTGCGCGGCGGTTCCGGAGGAACCTGCCTACCTGCTCGTACACCCGGATGACCCGGTGGTGCTGAAGACAGAGCTGCCGCGTTTCGCGTTCGCGCCGGTGGAGCAGGGCGCGCGGGCGGGCACACTGACGGCGACCGGGCCGGATGGCCAAAGTGTCACGGTGCCGCTCTGTTATGCCGAACCCGCGGCGCTCGACCCGGATGTGAAGATCACGCCGCTCGCGCGGCTCGGCCGGCTGTGGACGCACGCCTGCCGCTACTTTTCCTCCTACTATCCTGTATCCTGAGGTGATGACCATGCAGCAACGGCTGCAAAAGTGCATTTCCGAGGCGGGCGTTGCCTCCCGCCGCGCGGCGGAGACGATGATCTCCGCCGGCCGCGTGACCGTGAACGGGCGGACCGCACAGCTCGGCGCGCAGGCTGACCCGGAGATCGACGTCATCTGCATCGACGGCCGGCCACTGCCGTCCCGGGCCCCGAAGCGGTACATAATGCTGAACAAACCGCGCGGCTATGTCACGACGATGCACGACGAGCACGGGCGCAAAACCGTGGCGGATCTCGTGGCATCATTGGGGGAGCGGCTGTACCCGGTCGGGCGGCTGGATCTCGATTCCGAGGGCCTGCTCATCCTGACGAACGACGGCGAGATCGCAAACTGTCTCATGCATCCCTCACACGAGATCCCAAAGACGTATGAGGTGGATGTAGCGGGCGGCGATCTTGCAGTCGCAGCGGAGACCATGCACGCCGTCACGGAGCTGGAGGGTTATCACGTCCGCCCGGCGGAGGTGACGGTGCTCGCACCCGGGCAGCTGTCCGTGACGATCCACGAGGGACGCAACCGGCAGGTGCGCCGCCTGTGCGCGCTCGCGGGGCTGCGCGTCCGGCGGCTCGTGCGCGTGGCGGAGGGGGAGCTGCGCCTTGGCACGCTCGCGCCGCGCCAGTGGCGTCCGCTGTCGGATGCGGAGGTCGCTTACCTGAAATCGCATCTTTGAGACGCAAAATTTTATGCAAGTTTTCTGCTGAAAAATTGCAAAATCGACTTGCAAAGTGGCTGGAATTTGCTTAAAATAAAAAAATGTTCCGCAGCTTGGCGGCAAAAAATGCGTATTTACAAGGTGAACATATGAAAATGGATATTTTGTCTGTTTTGGATCATAAATTCCCCTCTTTTTCCAAGGGGCAGCGCACCATCGCGCAGTTTATTCTGAAAAACTATGACAAGGCAGCCTTCATGACGACCGCGCGCCTCGGCGAAGTGACCGGCGTGAGCGAGTCGACCGTTGTGCGTTTCGCGGCCGATCTCGGCTACCGCGGCTACCCCGGCATGAAAAAGGCGCTGCAGGAGATCGTGCGCAACCGCCTGACCTCAGTCGAGCGTATCGAGGCGGCCGAGAGCACCATGGACGGGCACGACGTACTCAAGGCGGTGCTGCGCGCGGACATTAACAATCTGCAGGCCACGCTCGACGAGGTCGATCAGGACAACTTTGACCAGGCGGTCGATATGATCCTTTCGGCGAAGCACATTTATATCATCGGCATGCGCACGTCCACGACGCTGGCGGATTTTCTCGGCATCTATCTCAAGCTGCTGCTGGACAATGTCACCGTCGTCAAGGAGATCGCCGCGCGCGAGGTGTACGAGCAGATGCTGCGCATCGGCGAGGGCGACCTCATCATCGGCATCAGCTACCCGCGCTATTCCAAGCGCACGATCAGCGCCATGAAGTTTGCGCGCGATCACGGCGCGCGCTGCCTCGGCATGACGGACAGCAAGGTCTCGCCGCTCAACGAGATCTCCGACGTGTGCCTGTATGCCAAGAGCGAGATGGTGTCCTTCCTCGACTCGCTCGTCGCGCCCATGAGCCTGATCAATGCGCTCATCATGGCCGTTGGTGCGCGCGACCGGGAGCGCACGTTTGAGACGTTCCGCGAGCTCGAGACCGTCTGGAAAGAATATGAGGTGTATGGGACCGTTGAAAGCTGATGTAGTTGTGATCGGCGGCGGTGCGGCCGGGTCCATGTGCGCGCTTACGGCGGCGCAGCGGGGGCTGAATGTTGTGCTGCTCGAGCCGAACAAGATGCTCGGCAAAAAGCTGCGCATCACCGGCAAGGGCCGCTGCAATGTGACGAATCACTGCGATATCAAGACCATTCTTGCCAATATCCCGGGCGACGGGCGCTTTCTCTACAGCGCGCTCAACCGTCTTGACCCGCAGGATACGATGGCGCTGTTTGAATCGCTCGGCGTGCCGCTCAAGACCGAGCGCGGCAACCGCGTGTTTCCGGTCTCCGACCGGTCGCACGATGTTGCCAACGCCCTTGAGCGCGCCTATGCGCACGCAGGCGGTCGGGTCGTGCACGCCGCGGCGACGGATATTTTGACACACGATGGTGCGGTCTCTGCCGTTGTGACCACGGAGGGTACCATCGACTGCGATGCTGCCGTCATCTGCACAGGTGGCCTGTCCTATCCGCTCACCGGTTCGACCGGCGACGGGTATCGGCTTGCCCGGCAGCTGAGCCACACGGTCACGCCCACGCGTCCATCGCTCGTCCCACTGGAATCGGACGATCCCTGGTGCGCCGAGATGCAGGGCTTTTCTCTGCGCAACGTGACGCTCACGGTCTACGATGAGCAGAATAAGGTCATCTATTCCGACCTGGGTGAGATGCTCTTCACGCACTTCGGCGTGTCGGGTCCGCTGGTGTTGTCGGCGAGCGCGCACATGCGCGACTTTTCGCAGCACAAATACCGCCTGTCCATCGACCTGAAGCCGGCACTGGACGAGAAAAAGCTCGATGCGCGCATCCTGCGCGATTTTCAGAAATACACCAACCGCGATTTTAAGAACGCGCTCTATGACCTCGCGGGCCACGCCATGATCCCGGTGCTCGTGCGCCTGTCCGGCATCCCGGAGGATATGAAGGTCAACGCCATCACGCGCGAGCAGCGGCATAAGCTCGTGGAGCTGTTCAAGCATTTTCCGGTGTCGGTCACCGGCACGCGGCCCATTGACGAGGCCATCATTACCTCCGGCGGCGTGTCGCTCAAGGAGGTCAACCCGCGCACCATGGGTTCCAAGCTCGTGCCCGGCCTGTACTTCGCCGGCGAGGTGCTCGACCTGGATGCCTACACCGGCGGCTTCAACCTGCAGATCGCATGGAGCACCGGCTATGTGGCCGGAAGTGCGGTCTGCACATAACACACGAAAGGAAACGAACGTTTTGGATACACACATTACCGTTGCCATCGACGGCCCGTCCGGTGCCGGCAAGAGTACGATCGCCCGCGCGGCCGCGCGCCGTTTCGGCCTCATCTATGTGGACACAGGCGCGATCTACCGCACAGTCGGTCTCGCTGGCGAGCGGGCTGGCATCGACTGCGCGGATGCCGCTGCCGTGCAGACGCTGCTGCCGGGGTTGAAGATCGAGCTGGTCTATGACGCAGTAGGGGAGCAGCGCATGCTCCTCAACGGTGAGGACGTCTCGGAGACGATCCGTCTGCCGGAGGTGTCGATCCTCGCCTCGCGCGTGTCGGCACTGGCGGTCGTGCGCGCGTTTTTGCTGGATATGCAGCGCAGCCTTGCCCGCACGCACAGTGTTGTCATGGACGGGCGCGACATCGGCACGGTCGTACTTCCGGATGCCGGGCTGAAGATCTTCCTGTCTGCCTCGGCGGAGTGCCGCGCGCAGCGCCGTTGGCGGCAGCTGCAGGAAAAGGGCATTCAGGAGCCCTATGCCGACGTGCTGCGCGAGCTTGAGCAGCGCGACTATGATGATACGCACCGCGCGGTCGCGCCGCTCAAGGCAGCGGCGGACGCCGTGTGCATCGACACGAGCGACCTGACGCTCGATGAGAGCATCAACGCCGTGTGCGCGGCCATCCGCACGCGCTTCGGACTGGAGGCGCAGACGTGAAGGAATGCATCGTTGCCAAGTCGGCCGGTTTCTGCTTCGGCGTCAGCCGGTCGGTGAAGATGGCCGAGGAAATGCTCGCCGCCGAGCAAAACTGCTACAGTCTTGGCGAGCTCATCCATAACGACGATGTGGTGCGCCACCTGCAGTCTGAGGGCCTCACGGTCGTGGACGGGCCGGAGCAGATCCCGCAGGGCGCGTCCGTCATCATCCGTTCCCACGGCGTCAGCCGTGCGGAGTTTGAGGCGGTGCAGCGCACGGGCGCGGCGGTGTATGACGCGACGTGTCCGAAGGTCAAGCGCATCCATGAGATCGTGGCCGAGGCTTCGGCCGAGGGGCGGCAGCCGGTCATCATCGGTGCAGCCGACCACCCGGAGGTGCGCGCCATCTGCGGCTGGTGTGAGGCACCGGTCGTGGTCAATGACGCCGCGGAGCTCGCCGCGCGCATCGCCGACGGCACCATCGACTGTGCAAAACCGCTGACTGTCGTCATTCAGACGACCCAAACGCAAGAGAAACTGCTGGAATGTCAGAAAATCATAAAAAAACAGTGTACAAACGCAAAATTGTTTGATACAATATGTGGTGCTACGTTTACACGTCAGACAGAGGCAGCGCAGATGGCCCGCACGTGCGACGCGATGGTCGTTGTCGGCGGCAGCCATAGCGCCAACAGCCGCCATCTCTACGAGATCTGCCGCAGTGCGTGCGCAAACGTGCAATTTATTGAAAACGCAGCGCAGCTTGATACAAGCGCGTTCGTACATGCGGATACGGTCGGCCTGACAGCCGGGGCCTCCGTGCCTGCATGGATCATTAAGGAGGTAAAACAAAAGATGAGTGACGAGATCCTGACTCAAGAAAATCCCACGGAGACTGAAAATTTTGATGAAATGCTGGAGGCATCTCTCAAGCCTATATATAATGGAGAAAAGGTAACCGGTACGGTCGTAGCCATTTCTGGCACCGAGATCAGTGTCGATATCGGCACCAAGTATTCCGGCTTCATCCCGACCAGCGAGTTCACCGACGACGGCATCAAGGTCGAAGACGTCCTGCACGTCGGCGACACCATTGAGGCGAGCGTTGTCCGCGTCAACGACGTTGAGGGCACGGCGATGCTCTCCAAGAAGCGTCTCGACGCTGTGAAGAACTGGGCCGCTATCGAAGAGGCACAGGAGAGCGGCGAGATCGTCGAGGGCAAAGTTACAGAGGACAACAAGGGCGGCATCGTTGTGTCCGTCAAGGGCATCCGCGTGTTCGTGCCCGCTTCCCAGTCCGGCCTGCCGAAGGACGCTGCCATGTCCGAGCTCGTCGGCCAGACTGTGCGTCTGAAGATCACCGAGGTCAACCGCGGCCGCAAGCGCGTCGTCGGTTCCATCCGTGCCGTCGCCCAGAAGGAGCGCCGCGAGCGCGCCGAGAAGATCTGGAGCGAGATCGAGGTCGGCAAGCACTATCACGGTGTTGTCAAGTCCCTGACGTCCTATGGTGCGTTCGTCGACATCGGCGGCATTGACGGCATGGTCCACGTCTCCGAGCTGAGCTGGAGCCGCATCAAGCAGCCGTCCGACGTGCTGTCCGTCGGCGACGAGGTCGATGTCTACGTCATCAGCTTCGACGCGGAGAACCACAAGATCTCCCTCGGCTACAAGGATCCCAACGGCAACCCCTGGACCAAGTTCACGACGACCTTCCAGGTCGGCGATGTGGCGAAGGTCACCATCGTCAAGCTCATGCCCTTCGGTGCGTTTGCGGAGGTGCTGCCCGGCGTCGATGGCCTGATCCCCATCTCCCAGATCGCCAACCGCCGCATCGGCAAGCCCGATGAGGTCCTGACCGTCGGCGACATTGTCGATGCGAAGATCACCGCCATCGACGAGGAGAAGCACAAGATCTCCCTGTCCATCCGTGCGCTGACCGCTCCCGAGCCGGCTCCGGTGCGCGAGCGCCCGGCGAAGAAGCCGCAGGCTCCGGAGGCTGACGCTCTGGTGTACGAAGTGTCCGCCACCGGCGAGGCCACCGGCAACATCCCGGACATCGACGACGACGAGATCGACGAGTAATTCCAGTCTCTGAAACATCCCTGCACGATTCGTGCAGGGATGTTTTTTTATTGTCCGCACCTTGCACCGGTCCGGATTTCTGATTATAATGGAAACATAGAATTTTGGCTAACTGTACGATATTTCTAGAAAGGAGCGATCCCATGGCACTTTACGGAAAGATCAAAGCGAAGCTCGTCGGAAAGCCGTTTTGTACGATGGTCGTTCTGGCGGCCGGTTCTTCCAAGCGGATGGGCCGTGACAAGCTGATGATGGAGGTCGGCGGCGTGCCGGTGCTCGTGCGCTCGCTGCAGGCGATGCAAACCTGCGCCGCCGTTGACGAGCTCATCGTCGTCACACGCACGTCCCGCCTCGAGGAGATCGCGGCGCTGCGCGACCGGTACGGTCTGACGAAGATGACCAAGGTCGTCGTCGGCGGCATGACGCGCGCGGAGTCCTCGCTTGCCGGTGTGCTGGCGGCGAGCGGCAAGGCGACGCTCATCGGCATCCATGATGCCGCGCGCCCGCTCGTGACGGATGCCATTATCACAGAGACCATTCAGGCGGCGAAAAAGAGCCGCGCGGCCGCACCCGGCATCCCGGTGCGCGACACGGTCAAGCTCACGGCCGGCGGCGTCATCACCGGCACGCCCGAGCGCGCGGCGCTCACCGCCATTCAGACGCCGCAGGTGTTCCAGGCGGATCTCATCAAGGCCGCACTCACGAATGCCATGCGCAAGCACCTGGCCATCACGGATGACTGCTCGGCTGTGGAGCAGCTGCGTGTTAAGCCGGTCGTGACGCAGGGCTCGGACGAGAACCTCAAAATCACGACGCCGATCGATATCGAGCTTGCAGAGTCTATCCTGAGGAGGCGTGGCGGGGCATGATGCGCATTGGTCACGGCTACGATGTGCACCGGCTCGTCCCCGGGCGCAAGCTCATTCTCGGCGGTGTGGACATTCCGAACGAGACCGGCCTGCTCGGCCACTCGGACGCCGATGTGCTCACGCACGCCGTCATGGATGCGCTGCTCGGTGCGGCGGCTCTGGGGGACATCGGGCACCTTTTCCCGGACAATGATCCGGCTTATGCCGGCGCGGACAGTCTGGCGCTGCTGCACGAGGTAACGGCCCGCCTGCACGCGGCCGGATACACGGTCGGTAATCTGGACTGCACCGTGCTTGCCCAGGCGCCGAAGCTCGCGCCGCACATCGCTTTGATGCGCCGCAATCTGGCGCAGTGTATGGGGGTGGAGGTTGACCGCGTCAGCGTCAAGGCAACGACCGAAGAGGGCCTCGGCTTCACCGGTGCGCGTGAGGGCATCGCCGCGCATGCGGTCGTCCTGATCGAACGGGTTTCGTAAATGCACGCACCGCTCCTGCATAGAATGAGGCATAACGATGTGGGAGGGAGCTCATGATGCAGCGCTACTGTCTGATCATGTGCAGGTCGCTGACCTATGCGCAGCGGTCATCGCAGGTGCTCGAGCGCGCGGGCATTACCGCCACTGTGCTCAAAGCGCCGCAAAGCGTTTCAAAGACCGGATGCACTTATTGCGTCAAACTTTATGAATCCCGTCTGGTTCGTGCGCTGGCGCTCCTGGACCGCGCAGCGATCCGGCGGGGGAAGGTGTATCGCCTGCTGGAAGATGGCACTTACCAGGAGGTGACGGTATGATCTATCTGGACTCGGCGGCTACGAGCCTGCTCAAGCCGCCGTCGGTAGTGCGCGCGACGGCCATGGCCATGCGCACAATGGCGAGTCCCGGCCGCGGCGGCCACAGCGCAGCCATGCGCGCGGCCGACACGGTGTTTACCTGCAGAGAAGCGGCGGCGGAGCTGTTTCACGTTCCGGAGCCGGAGCGCGTCGTGTTCACCATGAACGCGACGCATGCGCTCAATATCGCGATCCGCTCGCTCGTATCGCCCGGCGATCCGGTCGTGATCTCGGGCTATGAGCATAACTCCGTCACGCGCCCGCTCCATGCGCTGGGTGCGCAGGTGCGCGTGGCGGAGAGCTCGCTCTTCGAGCCGGAGGCGGCGGTCAGCGCTTTCCGCCGCGCGCTGCCGGGCGCGAAGGCGGCCGTGTGTACGATGGTGTCGAACGTGTTCGGCTATCTGCTGCCCGTGCGGGAGATCGCGGAACTTTGCGCCGCTGCAGGCGTCCCATTGATCGTGGATGCCTCGCAGGCGGCCGGCTGTGTCGCGTTCGACGCGGCGGCGCTCGGTGCGGCGTTTGTGGCCATGCCGGGGCATAAGGGCCTGCTCGGCCCGCAGGGCACGGGCATCCTGCTGTGCTTTGCGCAGCCGAAGCCCCTGCTGTGCGGTGGCACCGGCTCGCAGAGCGTGCTGCAGGATATGCCTGAGGAACTGCCCGACCGGCTCGAGGCCGGAACGCACAACGTCCCCGGCATTGCGGGCCTGCTCGCCGGAATCCGGTATTTGTCGGCGCAGGGCGTCGAAAATATCGAGCGGCGGGAG
>ERZ809114.1511-NODE-1511-length-10033-cov-10.164261_pt1 | contig 10033 bp, 5 predicted proteins | sample MGYA00520519_ERZ809114 | MGnify/ENA primary metagenome ERZ809114 (study PRJEB31570, sample SAMEA3212991) | Homo sapiens | biome: human-gut; feature: human gut; material: fecal | place: Sweden | collected 2011 ...
TATTAAAGTGATTATGTTATTTTGAAAGAATTATTGAAATTCATTTGCCTGTGCTATCTAAACGTTAATTGGCTACATTTTATTACTTAGTTTGATAAGTCATAATTTATCAATGTTACCAATAATTAGGATACAACAAAAAATCCGACAATAGTTTTTACTACTGTCGGATTTTTGATTGTTAAACTTATTCTTCTGTAATATCTTCGGCTTTTTTCGGGATAAAGTTATTTAGGAAACTTGCTTTTTTGCCTCTGTTTTTAAGGTAGATAAATCCCAAACCGTTAAACACAACTGCGCCGACAAAGTTTACCATTAAATCTTTCATTGTATCAATAAGACCGATGTCGAGGTAGCCGTTGATGCCGAGGTCTTTGCCGTTTACGGTTGTAGATGTTATTCCGCTTATATGGGTAACGGCGTTTGTATCGTTGCCCGAAAGCAGGGTAGAGTTGATTGTTGTGACGATTGTGTCTTTCTGCATATCTTTGCCGAGAAAAGTGTCAACACCAAACTCGAAAAATTCCCAAACTGTACCTGCCGTCATTGAAAAACAGAACGAGAACAGGCATACAAAGATAGGGGAAAGGTTAAATTTAACCCTTTTACTGCGGTTCAAAATATCGGTAAGTCCGAATCCCACGCCTGCGCAGATAAAACCGTTCAGCGTATGAAGAATTGTGTCGAGAAAAGGTATTTTTTCATAGAATGAACCGATTTCACCGAGAATATTTGCCGAGAATACAAACAGTATCATAAAGGTTTCAAGCACGCTCGGCAGTTCTATGTGAAGACTGCGGTCAATGAACGACGGAATCAACATAAGTATAAATGTAAGTCCGCAAGTCATTGCGCTTTCGTACTTGCCACGGATGATGTTGAGAACAAATATAAATATAATTACAAGCCTTAGTATAAAGTAAAGTGCGGTAAGCTCCTTGTTTTGCTTAACACTGATAAGCAAAGTGTGCGGCTTTTTTGCCTTTTGTGCCTTGTTTTTATTTTTTTTCACTCGTTTCACCTCTTAAAATTTTGTCATACATTATTATATGTAAGTGTTGATGTTTATTTTCTAAAAAGGTTCTGTTTTAATTTTTGGGTATATTATTCAGCAAACTGTTTTGCCAAGCAATTATAAAGGTTTGACCTAAATTTTTAAATCATTTCGCTTAACTCGTGCGCTAAATCAAATTTACTCCGACTTTTGATAAGGAATCTAAAAATAAGGCAGTCCGATTTATTTATTCTCGGACTGCTTTTTGTTAAGATTTTTGCTCTGCGTCCTGTTTTTCGGCAAGCTCTTTATTAAGTTCCTCTTTTGCTACAGCAAGCATAAGCTTGATTCTGTTTTCCTGGTTTACCTTTGGCGCACCCGGGTCATAGTCTATTGTAACAATGTTTGCTTTCGGGTTTACTTCCTTGATTCTGCGGATAGCGCCCTTGCCGTTGATGTGGTTTGGCAGACAGCCGAAGGGCTGTGTACAAACAATGTTTTCGTAGCCTGTTTCGGCAAGCTCAAGCATTTCTGCGGTAAGTAACCAACCCTCGCCCATTTTGCTGCCGTATCCGATAATGCCCTTTACAAGCTGTTTTGTATGAGCGTATTCGTGCGGCGGAACGAAGTTATATTTCTTTGCCGATTCAATCATAAGTGCTTCGAGCTTTGTGAGGTAGTCAAGCAGCATTTTACAAAATGTGGATTTAATCTTTGCACCGCCGTAAAGTTTGGCGTCCTCAATTCGGTTGTCAACCTTAAATGAAGCAAAGCCCATAAGACCCGGCACACAAACCTCGCAGTCCTGTGAAGCCAAAAAATCCTCAAGTCCGTTATTCGCCATTTTGGAATATTTTACATAAATTTCGCCTACGATGCCGACTTTAACCTTTGGCACTTTATTAAGCTTAATTTCCGAAAAAGATTTTGTGATTTTATCAAGATTTTCGTCAATTTCTTCAAGCGTATAGCCGTTGCCCTCGATAAGCATTTTAGAAATCTTATCGCTCCAATCGGCAACAAGCGCCATACTTTCGCCTTTATTTACCTCATAAGGCTTTGTCTGGTTAGAAAGGAGCATAAGCTGATCGCCGTAAACAAGACCGCCGACAAATCTTCTGATAAGCGGAAGTGTGAGCGAAAAACCGCTGTTCTTTTCCATACCGAAAGAAAGCGAGATTACGGGTACAAACTCAAAACCTGCTTTTTTAAGCGCTTTTCTTAACAGGAAGATATAGTTTGAGGCACGACAGCCGCCGCCTGTTTGGGTAATCATAAGCGCTGTTTTATGCACATCGTATTTGCCACTCTGTAAAGCGTGTATAAACTGTCCGATTACAAGGAGAGCAGGGTAACAGGTGTCGTTATGAACATATTTAAGACCTGTCTGTGCAATTTCAGGGCCGCAGGTGTCGAGAAGTTCCGACTTGTAGCCGTAGTAGTTAAAAACATTCTGAAGTATATTGAAATGAATAGGTGCCATATTCGGCATAAGGATTGTGTATTCCTTTTTCATTTCTTTTGTAAAAAGCAAACGACCTGTTTTGCTGTCATATTTAAGTTCAGCCATTTAAAGCACAACCTTTCAAACGGTGGTTAATCGTTGTCAATAGCAGCAAGCAAGCTGCGGATACGAATTTTAACTGCACCAAGATTTGTGATTTCGTCAATTTTAATCTGTGTGTAGATTTTGCCCTCTTTTTCAAGAATTTCTCTTACCTCGTCGGTAGTAATGGCATCTACGCCGCAGCCAAAGGAAACAAGCTGTATAAGCTCCATATCCTTTCTTGTTGTAACATACTTAGCGGCAGCGTACAGTCTTGAATGATATGTCCACTGGTTAAGTACATTGGTGTGGAATTTCTCAACCCTCGGAGATACAACATCTTCGCTGACGATTGCTACATTAAAACTTGAAATAAGTTTATCAATGCCGTGGTTGATTTCGGGGTCTACATGGTAAGGTCTGCCGGCAAGCACCATTATCTTTTTGCCCTCTTTTTCGGCTTTTTCAATAATCTCGTTGCCCTTTGCGATTACCTTTTTTCTGTACTTATCCTGTTCGTCATAAGCAAGTTTTGCGGCCTTTCTTACCTCGTTAAGTGTAAGATCGGGGAAATATTTTGAAAGTGCCTCATATGCCTTTTGTGGGAAATGCTTTGGCATATGTACGCCGAAATATTCCTTTATAAAGCAGATTTTCTGCACATCTTTCATATTGTTATTGATAACTTCCGGATAATATGCAACAACAGGGCAGTTGTAGTGGTTATCGCCGAGGTGTTCGTCAAAGTTGTATGACATACAAGGGTAGAAAATAGTTTCTGCTCCCTCGTCAATCAAAGTCTGAATGTGTCCGTGTACAAGCTTTGCAGGGAAACAAATTGTATCACTCGGAATTGTCTGCTGTCCGCGCTGATATATCTTTCTTGTCGAGAACGGTGAGTGGAACACTTCAAACTTAAGTTCTGTAAAGAATCTGTACCAGAACGGGTACATTTCAAACATATTGAGCGCCATAGGCATACCGAGCTTGCCACGAAGTCCCTCAACAGGCTTGTATTCCTCAAGCATTTTCAGCTTTTGAGCGTACATATTAAGCTCGTTTGACTGAGATTTCTTTGTAATCGGTCGCTCGCAGCGGTTGCCTGCAATAAATCTTCTGCCACCGCCAAAGCTGTTGATTGTAAGTCGGCAGTTGTTGCTGCACATACCGCAGTTTGTTACCTTTATATCGTGGACAAAGTTTTTGAGAGTCTCTTTATTTGCAAGTTTACTCTTGCCGTTGCCTTTTGATTTATTTTTTGAATATAGCGCCGCACCGTATGCGCCCATAAGACCCGCAATGTTAGGTCGAACAACCTCAACGCCCATTTCCTGCTCAAATGCACGGAGTACGGCGTCGTTAAGGAATGTGCCGCCCTGTACAACAACTCTTTTGCCGAGTTCGTCAGGACTTGACGCTCTGATAACTTTGTAGAGTGCATTCTTTACAACGCTTAAGGAAAGACCTGCGGAAATATCCTCGATTGTTGCGCCGTCCTTTTGAGCCTGTTTAACGCTTGAGTTCATAAATACCGTACATCTCGAACCGAGGTCAACAGGGCGCTTTGCAAAAAGTCCGAGCTTTGCAAAGTCGGCAATTTCGTAACCGAGAGCGTTTGCGAATGTCTGCAAGAAACTGCCGCATCCGGAAGAACAAGCCTCGTTAAGGAAGATGTTGTCGATTGCGCCGTTGTGAATTTTAAAGCATTTGATGTCCTGACCGCCGATGTCGATGATAAATTCAACATCGGGCATAAAGTATTTTGCGGCAGTGAAATGCGCAATTGTTTCTACTATGCCGTAGTCAACATCAAAAGCGTTCTTTATAATCTCTTCGCCGTAACCTGTAACGGCAGAAGAAACTATGTTGATTTCGGGGTTGATTGCATAGACTTCCTCAAGAAAACCTTTGATAATCTCTACGGGATTTCCTTTTGACGGAAGATATTTTGAATAAAGAAGTTCGCCGTCGTCGTTGAGAACAACGCCCTTAACGGTGGTAGAGCCTGCGTCCATACCCACATAAGCCTTGCCTTTGTAGCCTTTAAGTTCCTTTTGCAGAACGGTTGCTTTTGCGTGACGGTCAGAGAATTTTTTGTAATCTTCTTCGTCTTTGAAAAGCGGAGGGTTAAAGGCAAAGTTGCCGCTTCCGCGGTAATTTTTTACTTCTTCGATTACCTTGTCAAAGTCAATTGTTTTTTCGGCGCAAAGTGCCGCACCGCAGGCAACAAAGTAAAGTGAATTTTCAGGGCATATACCCTTTGTGTTTAAAGTTCTGTCAAAGCAGTTTCTAAGCTCGCTCATAAAGGTGAGAGGACCGCCGAGATATACAACTTGACCTTCGATTTCTCGTCCCTGTGCAAGACCTGCGACAGTCTGGCTTACAACGGCGTTGAAGATACTTTCGGCTATATCGCTCTTTCTTGCGCCTTGGTTTAAAAGAGGCTGAATATCCGTCTTTGCAAATACGCCGCAGCGTGATGCGATAGTGTATGTTTTTTCGTACTGCTTTGCAAGTTCGTCAAGATCTTCAAGCGGAACATTGAGCAGTGTTGCCATCTGGTCGATGAATGCACCCGTACCGCCGGCACAGGTACCGTTCATACGCACTTCAAGACCGTTTGTGAGGAACAGAATTTTTGCGTCCTCACCGCCGAGTTCAATGACAACATCTGTGCCCGGAATAAATGTATTTGTAGCAACTCTTGTTGCGTAAACTTCCTGCACAAAGTCAATGTTGCTTGACTCCGCAACGCCCATACCGGCAGAACCGGAAAGCGCAACGGCTGCGTTTTCAACACCCTTTACCTTACTGCGTACAGTTGCGAGAATTTCGGCAATTTTTTCGGTTATTTGAGAATAATGTCGTTCGTAGGTGCTGTATATAATTTTATTTTCTTCGTCCAAAACAACGCATTTTATTGTAGTTGAGCCAATGTCAAGTCCTAATTTCAACATACTGCCTCCGTGCCTTATAAAGTTATATAAAGTCATATTATGTCAATTGATTATCCAAACTATTATACGCTTTTTTTATTTAATTTTAATTCTTTAATCGCAATATAATTTCTTTAATAAAAATGACTATTATTTACAAAAATATCAGCCGTTAAGTTGTATGTTTTCTTGCCAAAATAATACAATTTTCGCATAATGTATGTATAACAATTTTTTGCGTATAAAAATTATTGACGAATTTTACGGTTTTATGGCAATTAACAAACTTTTATTTTGTCGAAAAATCACCTTAATCGGCGAAAAACTCGGTTTTATGCGGAAATTTAAAATATTTGGTAAAGTTTTAGAAAAATCGGGCGAAAACATATGCGTTATTGTTGAAAACCTCTTTACAAATTAACATTTAAGTGTTAAAATTTATTATGATACAGTATGTATCTTTAAAAATTGTATTAAATGCGGCAAACGGTGTTGTCGCTGACATACTTTAAGGAGGACAATTCCAATGGCAAGAAAAATGAAAACTATGGACGGTAACAGCGCTGTTGCTCATGTTTCTTATGCGTTTACAGATGTTGCTGCTATCTATCCTATCACACCTTCTTCCGTAATGGCTGACCTTACCGACAAGTTCTCGGCAATGGGCACTAAAAACCTTTTCGGCAGAGAAGTACAGGTTACGGAAATGCAGTCGGAAGGCGGTGCTTCCGGTGCGGTTCACGGTTCGCTTGCAGCCGGTGCTTTAACCACAACTTACACAGCTTCACAGGGCTTGCTTCTTATGATTCCGAATATGTACAAGATGGCAGGCGAGCTTTTACCGGGCGTAATTCATGTATCTGCCCGTGCTCTTACAAGCCACGCTCTTTCAATTTTCGGTGACCATTCAGATATTTATGCTTGCCGTCAGACAGGCTATGCAATGCTCTGTTCAAACAACCCACAGGAATGTATGGACCTTGCTGCCGTTGCACATCTTTCGGCTATCAAGGGCAGAGTTCCTTTCCTCCACTTCTTTGACGGTTTCAGAACCTCTCACGAGATTCAGAAGATTGAAGAGTGGGATTATGCGGATCTCGCAGATATGCTTGATTGGGACGCAGTAGAAGCGTTCCGCAGAAGAGCACTTAACCCTGAGCACCCTGTAACAAGAGGTACAGCTCAGAACGACGACATCTTCTTCCAGGCAAGAGAGGCCTGCAACAAGTACTACGATGCAGTACCCGAAGTTGTTGTTGAATATATGAACAAAGTAAACGAGAAGATCGGCACAAACTACAAGCCGTTCAACTACTATGGCGCAGAGGACGCAGAGCACATTATCGTTGCTATGGGTTCTGTATGTGATTGTGCAGAAGAGGTTGTAGACTTCCTCAACGCAGCAGGCGAAAAGGTTGGTCTTTTAAAGGTTCACCTTTACAGACCTTTCGTTGCAGACTATCTCTTAAGCGAGCTTCCTAAGACAGTTAAAACTATCTCTGTTCTTGACAGAACAAAAGAGCCTGGTTCAATCGGTGAGCCTCTTTATCTTGATGTTCTTGCTGCTATCAACGGTTCTGACTTTGCCGGCGTAAAGGTTTACACAGGCAGATACGGTCTTGGTTCTAAGGATACAACTCCTGCCGACATCATTGCTGTTTACAGAAACGCTGAGAGCGACGCTCCTAAGAGAAGATTTACAATCGGCATTGTTGATGATGTTACAAACCTTTCACTCCCGATTGTTGAAAACCCTGACACAACTCCAAAGGGTACACATTCATGTAAGTTCTGGGGTCTTGGCGCCGACGGTACAGTAGGTGCAAACAAGAACTCAATTAAGATTATCGGCGACAATACCGATATGTACGCTCAAGGCTACTTTGCTTATGACTCAAAGAAGTCGGGCGGTCTTACGGTTTCTCACCTGCGTTTCGGTAATCAGCCTATCAAATCAACTTATTACATTTCTAAGGCTGACTTCGTTGCTTGTCATAACCCATCATATGTTGACAAGTACGACATCGTTGACGACCTCAAGGAAGGCGGTTCATTCCTCCTCAACTGTCCTTGGGATGTTGAAGAGCTTTCAGAAAGACTTCCGGGCAAGATGAAGAGAATTCTTGCTACAAGAAATATCAATTTCTACACAATCGACGGTATTAAGATCGGTAAGGAAATCGGACTTGGCGGCAGAATTAACACAGTTCTTCAGTCAGCTTTCTTTAAGATTGCAGACATCATTCCTGCCGAAAAGGCTAAGGAGCTTATGAAGGCTGCCGCTAAGAAGTCATATATGAAGAAAGGTCAGGCTATCGTAGATATGAACTACGCAGCTATTGATCGTGGTATGGAAGACCTCAAGAAGGTTGAAATTCCTGCTGATTGGGCAAATGCCGCTGACGATAAGGCAAGCGATGTAGTTCCGGGCGAGGGCGCACTCGTTGAGTATGTAAACGGTATCCTCAAGCCTGTAAATGAGTACAAGGGCAACAAGCTCCCTGTATCTGCATTTATGGACCATGTTGACGGTACTGCTCCTAACGGTTCAGCCGCTTATGAAAAGCGTGGTATCGCAGTTGATGTTCCTGAGTGGAATTCAGACAACTGTATTCAGTGTAACAAGTGTGCTATCGTATGTCCTCACGCTGTAATCCGTCCTGTTGCTATGACAGAGGACGAGCTTGCTGCTGCTCCACAGGGCACAAAGAGCATTCCTATGATTGGTCTTAAGGAACTTAAGTTTGTTATGACTGTATCTACACTTGACTGTACAGGTTGCGGCGCTTGCGCTAATGTATGTCCGGGCAAGAAGGGCGAAAAGGCTCTTACAATGAAGTCAATCGACAGCCAGCGTGCAGAGCAGGCTGTATTTGATTATGCGGTAACTCTTGACGAAAAGCCTGAAGTAGCCGCTAAGTTTAAGTTCTCTACAGTTAAGGGCAGCCAGTTTAAGCAGCCACTCCTTGAGTTCTCAGGCGCTTGCGCAGGTTGTGGTGAAACACCTTATGCTAAGCTCGTTACACAGCTCTTCGGTGACAGAATGTTCATTGCCAATGCAACAGGCTGTTCATCAATTTGGGGTGCATCTGCTCCGGCAACACCTTACACAAAGAACAAGAAAGGCTTTGGCCCTGCTTGGCAGAACTCACTCTTTGAGGATAATGCTGAGTTTGGTCTTGGTATGGCTCTCGGTCAGAAAGCTATCCGTAACAGACTTGTAGAGTATGTTCAGAATATTCAGAAAGATACAGACAGCGACGAGTTAAAGACAGCTTGTCAGAACTACCTTGACACAGTTTGCGATTCAACCGCAAGCCGTCCTGCAACAGACGCACTTATTGCAGAGCTTGAAAAGAATGTTGATGACGCTAAGGTTGGCGAACTTGCCAAGAAGACACTTATCGACAAAGACGAACTTGCTAAGAAGTCAATGTGGATCTTCGGCGGTGACGGTTGGGCTTACGATATCGGCTTCGGCGGTCTTGACCATGTTATCGCATCAGGCGAAAATGTAAATATCCTCGTATTCGATACAGAGGTTTACTCAAATACAGGCGGACAGGCTTCTAAGGCTACTCCTGTAGGTTCTGTTGCACAGTTTGCCGCTGCAGGTAAGTCTGTTAAGAAGAAAGACCTTGCCGCTATCGCTATGAGCTACGGCTATGTATATGTAGCACAGTGTGCAATGGGTGCTGACAATAATCAGGTTCTCAAGGCTATGGTAGAGGCTGAAAGCTACAACGGCCCATCACTTGTTATCTGCTACGCTCCATGTATCAACCACGGTATTAAGGGCGGTATGAGCATTGCTCAGCAGGAAGAGAAGAAGGCTGTTGAGGCAGGTTATTGGAATATCTTCCGTTATGACCCACGCCGTGCCGATGAGGGCAAGAATCCGTTTATGCTCGATTGCAAGGCTCCAAGCGCTTCTTATCGTGACTTTATTATGGGTGAGGTTCGTTATAACTCACTTACCCGTTCATTCCCTGAAAGAGCAGAACAGCTCTTTGCTAAGGCTGAAAAGGTTGCAGAAGAGAAGTACGCTCACCTTGAAAAACTTGCAAGTCTTCCGGATGCAGAGTAATTTGGTAAAATAAATTAAAATTTAATAAGTTTGCGTTGCTCCCTGCTTTAAAAGTAGGGGGCAACCGCACTGATTTTATTTTTAAGAATAAAAATTATTTATCGGCTAACAATAAAAACAGCGTAAAGATATGTATTAAAACGACAGCAACCGTTGCTTTCTGTGTTTTTCTTCACGAAAAAAGCAGTAAAATACAGATGCTTTTAAGTTTTTTGAAAAAAATTAAAAAATTTCAAAAAACTTTTAAAAAACCCTTGACAAATCGGGGCTGTTATATTATAATCTATCTTGCTGATTTGATGTTGGCGAACAGATGGCGGAATAGCTCAGCTGGCTAGAGCACTCGGTTCATACCCGAGGTGTCGTAGGTTCAAGTCCTATTTCCGCTACCATACGGCCCGGTGGTCAAGCGGTTAAGACACCGCCCTTTCACGGCGGTAACACGAGTTCGATTCTCGTCCGGGTCACCA
>ERZ809114.1517-NODE-1517-length-10008-cov-3.394755_pt1 | contig 10008 bp, 7 predicted proteins | sample MGYA00520519_ERZ809114 | MGnify/ENA primary metagenome ERZ809114 (study PRJEB31570, sample SAMEA3212991) | Homo sapiens | biome: human-gut; feature: human gut; material: fecal | place: Sweden | collected 2011 ...
GGCAATCTGGAATGAATTTTGGCTACGTTACTGTGAACGGAGTGAACAGTAACGTCTGAGAAATATAAGGCCTGTCACTGTTGTGTAAACGGTTGACAGATGGAATTTCCAATGATAATATAAATTCATTCGACATAAAAAATATTCAGTTGTATTTTTTATATATAGATGTGTGAAAAAACAGTATAAAATACGACAACAGGAGGGAAAAAGATGGAGAACGAAACAGTTTCCAAAAATTTTATTGAGAATATCATTGATAAAGATTTAGCAGAGGGTGTTTATGACACCGTGCATACGCGTTTCCCGCCGGAACCGAATGGATATCTTCATATCGGTCATGCGAAATCTATTCTTTTAAACTATGGTCTTGCACAGGAATATAACGGCAAGTTCAACATGCGTTTTGATGATACAAACCCGACCAAAGAAAAGAGTGAGTTTGTAGAATCCATCAAGGCAGATATCAAATGGCTTGGTGCAGACTGGGAAGACAGACTGTTTTTTGCATCTGACTATTTCGGACAGATGTATGAAGCTGCTGTAAAGCTGATCCAGAAAGGCAAAGCCTATGTATGTGACCTGACAGCGGATCAGATCCGTGAATATCGTGGAACTCTTACAGAGCCGGGTAAAGAAAGTCCATACAGAAACAGAAGCGTAGAAGAGAACCTGCAGCTTTTTGAAGAGATGAAAGAAGGCAAATATGCAGACGGAGAGAAAGTGCTTCGTGCCAAGATCGATATGGCATCTCCAAACATGAATATGCGCGACCCGGTTATCTATCGTGTTGCTCATATGACTCACCACAGAACAGGTGATACATGGTGCATTTATCCAATGTATGATTTCGCCCATCCCATCGAGGATGCGATTGAGGGAATCACACATTCCATCTGTACTCTGGAGTTTGAGGATCACAGACCACTGTATGACTGGGTTGTAAAAGAATTGGAATACCCACAGCCGCCGAAGCAGATTGAGTTTGCAAAACTGTATCTGACAAATGTAGTTACAGGTAAACGTTATATCAAGAAATTGGTAGAGGAAGGCATCGTAGACGGATGGGATGATCCGCGTCTGGTTTCCATCGCAGCACTGCGCCGCCGTGGATTTACACCGGAATCCATCAAAATGTTTGTAGAACTCTGCGGTGTATCCAAAGCAAACAGCTCTGTTGACTATGCAATGCTTGAATACTGCATCCGTGAGGATCTGAAACTGAAACGTCCACGTCTGATGGCTGTTCTTGATCCGATCAAGCTTGTGATCGATAATTATCCGGAAGGCGAAGTAGAATATCTGGAAGCTCCGAACAATATGGAGAATGAAAAACTGGGAACCCGTAAAATACCGTTTGGCAGAGAACTCTATATTGAGAGAGAAGACTTCATGGTAGATCCGCCTAAGAAATATAAGAGAATGTTCCCGGGCACAGAGGTTCGTCTTATGAACGCATATTTTGTAACCTGTACAGGATATGAAGCTGATGAAGATGGAACTGTACGTGTTGTACACTGTACTTATGATCCTGCAACAAAGGGTGGCAATGCGCCGGATGGCAGAAAAGTAAAAGGAACCATTCACTGGGTAGAAGCAAGCCAGGCAGGAAAAGCAGAAGTACGTCTCTATGAGAATATTGTAGATGAGGAAAAAGGCGTATATAATAAAGAGGATGGTTCTCTGAACGTAAATCCGAACTCTCTGACAAAAGTTACTGCATATGTAGAACCAGCACTTATGGAAGCAAAAGGCTATGACAGTTTCCAGTTCGTAAGAACAGGATTTTTCTGTGCAGATATCCATGATTCTAAAGAGGGTGCACCGGTATTCAACCGTATCGTGTCTCTGAAGAGCTCATTTAAACTTCCGAAAGCATAATGAGACTGAGATAGTAATATAATCAGAATAAAAAGGGAATGTTGCTTTTACGATTGTATAATCGTGAAGTAACATTCCTTTTTGGTTACGTTACTGTGAACGGTAACGTTTATTCTTCAGATTCAGATGCAGCGTCCATAGTCTCTTCAAAAGTCTCAGGTTCATCGGCATCTTCTTCCTCTTCTGCATCTTTAATCTCAACTTCAGCAGCTTTATCGGAAGACTTCTCAGAATCATCTGTATCAGCAGCTTCTTCAGCTTCTTCGCTTTCGGTGTCATCTGTTGCAGACTGTTCGCCTGTATGTTCCCAAGACTGGAAATCTTCGGCAGGTTCCTGATCTTCCTTAGCAGTTTCCTTTTCATCAGTCAGATCGAAATCATCAAAGTCATCTTCAAAATCAAAATCCTCTTTACAGGATCCTTTTTTGGCAATAAGGGCAGCTACAGCACCGGCAGCAGCTGCTGTAAGGGCACCTATTGCAACATATCCCCAGTATTTATTAATTTTAGCCATGATAATCATAAACTCCTTTCTGATATTCTCCTATTTTTGACAGCGAGTCAGGATAAAAATATCTTTTACTCCTGACACCATTTTATTCAGCTATAGGTTATTGTTATTTTAATACTTTTCAGATAAAAAGAAAAGCGAAATTTTATGGAAAGAGTTAATGAAAGCAGTTGCATACCAAAAAGATACAAGGTATACTATGACAGGAAAGAAGAGGTTATTATGAGAAAAATTATTTTGGCATCTGCTTCACCCAGACGAAAAGAACTGTTGGAACGGGCTGGCGTGGATTTTGAAGTGCTGCCTGCATCAGGTGATGAGAATCGTATCTCAGACAATCCGGGAGAGGCAGTAAAACAGCTGGCTTCGGATAAAGCAGCTTCTGTTATCCGCACTATGAAAGATAGTGCCGACGGAACAATTGTGATCGGATCTGACACAGTGGTAGTGTTTGAGAATGTGATCCTTGGCAAACCTTATGATACAGAGGATGCAGTGAATACATTAAAGAAACTTCAGGCAAATACTCATCAGGTATATACCGGCGTTTCTGTATGGGAAAAGAAAGAAAAAGTCTGGACAGAACATACTTTTTATGAAAGTACAGATGTGACTTTTTATCCGGTTTCAGATGAGGAGATCAGAGAGTATGTTGCTACAGGAGAGCCTATGGATAAGGCTGGAAGCTATGGCATCCAGGGACTTTTCGGAATTTATGTAAAGGGGATCAGCGGAGATTACAATAATGTGGTAGGACTCCCGGTTGCCAGATTATTTTATGAAATGAAGAAATCAGGAATTAACTTAAGAGGATGACAAAAGATGATTAAAGCATGTATATTTGATTTGGATGGAACACTGGCTGATACGCTGGATTCCATGGCTTATGTGACTAATATTATTATGGAAAAATTCGGGTTGAAAACACTTCCGGTGGATAATTTCAGATATTACAGCGGAGAAGGGGCAAATATGCTGATCCGCCGCGCACTTAAGGATGCGGGGGATCCGGAACTTGCGCATTATGATGAGGGACAGAAGCTTTACCGGGAAATGTTTGAAGCAGATCCGATGTATAAAGTAGTTCCCTATAAGGGCATACCGGAAACCTTAAAGAAATTGAAGGAACATGGAATGAAGCTGGCAGTTTGTTCAAATAAACCTCATCCTGCAGCTGTGAAAGTAATTGCGCAGCTTTTTGACGGGGAATTTGATATGGTAGTCGGTCAGAGTGAAGCAATCCGCAGGAAACCGGCACCTGATGGTCCGCTTATGGTTGCGGAAAAATTTGGTGTAAAACCGGAAGAATGCATGTATGTGGGAGATACAAGTACAGATATGAAGACCGGTAAAGCAGCAGGAATGTATACAGTAGGTGCGCTATGGGGCTTTCGTGACCGAAAAGAACTGAATGAGAATGGAGCAGATCTTGTCGCTGAGAAACCGACAGATCTGGTAAAGATTTGCGAGGAACATGGAAATGATTAAGTTGGTTGCAAGTGATCTGGATGGGACGTTACTTTTACATAAGGCACAGTCTCTGCCTGAAGAAATTTTTTCGCTGATCAGGCAGTTAGAGGAACTGGGGATTATGTTTGTAGCAGCCAGTGGAAGGCAATATCCGAATATGACAAAGCTGTTTGCACCTGTTGCTTCAGAGATTTCCTATATTTCGGAGAATGGTGCACTGGCAGTGGATCATGGAGAGGTACTGTATCAGGATTCTTTTGACAGAAAGCTGGCAGGGGAGATTATTTCTGCAATCCTGGAAAAGAAGGATGCCGAGTTTACCTGTTCTGCAAAGGATTACCACTACCTGATGCCGAAGACAAAGAGATTTCATGACCATATGTTATATGAAGTAAAAAATGAATGCAGATTTGTAAACAGCATGGAAGAGATGACGGCTCCTATCATGAAGCTGGCTGTGTTTGAACCGGCCGGCCTTACAGAAGAATCTGTGAAATACTGGATGGACAGATTTGGAAAAGAATGTGTTGTTGTCACTTCGGGAAATGAGTGGATTGATTTTATTCCTTTTGGAACAAACAAGGCAAAAGGAATTAGAGAATATCAGAAAAGATATCATATTTCGCCGGAAGAATGTATTGCGTTCGGAGACGAATATAATGATATAGAGATGCTTAAAGCGGTAAAATATGGCTTTGCCATGGAGCATTCCAAGGAGGGGGTACGGGCAGCTACGTCCTATATGACGAAACAGGTTGAACCGGTCCTTGAGAAGCTGATCAGGGCAAAGGGAAAGATTGAGGAGGTTATTTAAATTGTTTACAGAAGAATGTATTAATACGTTTCTTGAAAATCAGGAGCAGCTTTTTCCACAGGCGGTAGCAGAATCATATGAAGCAGCGGAAGCATTCCTTGAGGATTGCATGGCGCAGGTTGTGGATTCTATTGAAGAAGTGAGAGAATATCTGGAAGAGTCAGGCGCTGATGTGGAAGGAATGTCAGATGAAGAACTGGAAGATGCAAGTGAAGTATTTGCTCTGCCGGATGGAAAATATCTGATAGTAGAAGGATAAAAACTGTTCGGTCAAATTATGAATATCACGTGATATATCGGAGAAATAACTGTAAAACACAGTTCGGTCCCTGAATATTGGAGAAAATTGAACTCTGATACTCAGGGGCTGAAGTTGTTTTAAGGGAGAAAATACAGATTACATTTCCGGAAAATGTGATGCTATAATGCTTTTATACAGAGAAAAAACGATGTTGTGGTCTGTGATGGGAATGAAAAGGGCAGACAGACACAGAAGCATCACAGAACTGTAATTATTCAGTACCTTCAGAGTGGCTGCTGAATAATTACAAATCTTATTATAAATGAAAAGGAGGACTACAGATGGAGAGAAAGAGATTTCTTGCAGTTGTAATGACTGTGATGATGGTTATTTCAATGATTCCATCCATGGTTTTTGCGGCAGCTTCGTCAGGAGAATTGGGCGGTAAGCTTAAGATTAAGGGACTTGCAGCTGTAGGCGTAGTGTTGAGTGCAGATTATGCAAAGGTTACACCGGAAGAGGTTACGGATGAAGATTTCACTTTTTCCTGGTCAAGACAGACCGGGGAGAAGGAGTTAACACAGGTAGGTACTGAGAAGACCTATACGATCACTCAGGATGATCTGGGATGCAGACTGGTGCTTGATCTGACCCCTGTAGATGGAAGCGGACTGACAGGTACTCTTACTGCAAAGACGTTAGAGGTAGCTGCAACTGAAGAAGAGGCGAAAGCAGTGGAACAGGAAGCAGAGGATACACAGCAGACAGAAACGGCAGATGGAACAGAGAATGCACAGCTGGAAGAAACGGCAGATGGAACAGAGGATGCACAGCTGGAAGAAACAGCAGATAATGCAGAAGGCAGTCGGGATTCTGAAAATCAGGATGTAGATAGAACAGAAGATGTACAGCAGAATGCAGGGAATGAACAGGAAGATGGATCTCAGAACACAAAAGGTCAGCCGGAGGAAACAACAGAAGGTACTGATGATTCCCAGATGAAAATTTATACAGAAGATCAGCTGCAGGTGGATGAGAACGGAAATGTGCAGACAGATGGATCAGAGAAAGATGGACAGGCAGCAGGTGAAGATGATAAAGATAAAAAGACTTACGAAGCGACTGTCACTGTAGAGGACAGCGAAGATCAGATCTGTGATTTTGGAACAGTAAAGGGTGATCTTGAGGATGTGGAAGCACAGTATGTGCAGATTACGAACACCGGAAATGAGAGCTTGAATTTTCAGGAGATCAGTCCGGAACATTTTATGGTTCAGGATATTACAGAACCGCTGAGTGCAGGTGAATCTGTAAGCGTATGGATACAGCCGAGGGAAGGGCTGGAACCGGGTGAATATGATGATATGATCACATACCGGACGGAAGAAGGTATTGAGGTTTCTTTTGAAGCGAAGATTGCAGTTGAAGGTGAGGATGATTCATCAGATGACGAAGATCTGAAGCCTTCGGATGAGCCTTCTGCAGAACCGACAGAGACGCCGGATGACAGCGAGGCTCCATCGGCAGGTGACAATGCAGATGCATCTCTTGAGGCACAGTCTCTTGAGGTAAATACAGGAAGTCTTAATTTCAGCGATATCGAAGAAAATTATACACAGGCCAATGAGACACTGTCTGTAACCGTAATAAATACAGGGGACGGAATTGTCACTTTAAAGATACCGAAATCAGATTATTTTGAGGTGATGAACGAAGATGGAAGTGAAGCTGTATCAGGAATACAGATTGCAAAAGGTGATTCTCTTATGTTCATGGTACAGCCAAAAACCGGTCTGACGAAGGGTGATTACAGTGATACCCTGATATTTGAAAGTGAAGAGGATTCGGAAGTAGCAGCGCAGGTAACTGCGGAAGTATCTGTAAAAGAGGCAGAACAGGAACAGATCACAGCAGTTCAGGCAGATCCGGAATCTTTCAGTTATGATGATCTGAAGGAAGGTTATGATACTCCTGAAGCGACGACCATTACACTTACCAATACAGGAAATACAACTGTTTCGCTGATGCAGCCATATGCAGAGTATTTTGATATTGGGGAACTTTCGGCATCAGTGCTGGAGCCGGGAGATTCTGCTGCATTTACAGCAGTACCGGTGACCGGTCTGAAAGTCGGCAATTATCTGGACAGTATTCAGATAGCCCAGACCAGTTCGGAAGGACAGGAAGATGTATTAACAACGATCAAAGCTTCTGCGACTGTTTCGGAAGTGAAAAAGATTTATAAATTATCCGTAACACCGGAAGAACTGAATTTTGGAAAAGCAAAAGAAGGATATAGTGAGGCACCGGAAGCGCAGAAAGTTACAGTGACGAATGAGGGGAATACAAATGTAACTTTAAATGCACCGTCAGGTAAAAACTTTAAAATCGGGAAACTTTCAGCCACAGAGCTTGCACCGGGGGAGAGCTGTACATTTAAAATCCGCCCGAAGGCGGGTTTAAAGGCCGGCTCCTATACAGAGTCAGTTGTGATTGATAATGAACAGCAGATCAGTGCAGAAGTGAAAGTTCAGTTTACGGTTAAAGCTACCCGCAAGGCGAAAATTGCAGATCCGGCAGATAATAAGATTACAGGAATCAGTTCAGATGGATACACAACACAGTCAAAGATTACATTTACAGCAGTCGGAGCGGGTATGGACAATGAAAGTCCGGGAAAGGGAGATGTCCGCTATGTACCGTATAACTGGAAAGTGATCAATACAAATAGCTGGAGCAGTGCACCTTATACTGCTGCATTTGGAATTACGAAAGCTGGAACCTACACATTGACAGTTACATTTGACCGTCAGAAGTATAATGGAAGTGAATGGGAGAATACAGGGGAGCAGGATACTAAACAGGTGAATTTCAGTATTACACAGGCACAGACTGTAACTGCAACTCCGACTCCGCAGCCGAATGGAGCAAGTGCGAAAACAGCGGTAAAGACAGGAGATACGACTAATATCACACCGTTTGTGATTATTCTGGCGATTGCAGCAGGATGTATTGTGGGAGTTGTGGTATACAAAAGACGAAAGAAATAAGAGTTATCTGAAGAAAAAATACAGGGGAATATGTAAAATATAAAATTATTAGCACTCATTTTTAGTGAGTGCTAATTTTTTCTTGACTTTTGGAATAAATGGTATTACTATATCTTTCAGAGAAGCAACTTACAGGAGTCAAAAGCTATTTCAAAGGATAAACAGGAGAGGATAGTTTTGGCTCCGGAGGCAGAGCAGATAAGAATGCAGTATATTGACAGATAAAGTTGCGGCAAATGATTAAAAACAAAAAGGAGTGTGGACAGCATGGCTGTAAAACATGGAAATTTATCAATTAACAGTGAAAATATTTTCCCAATCATCAAGAAATGGTTATATTCCGATCATGATATTTTTGTAAGAGAGCTGGTATCCAACGGATGTGATGCGATTACAAAACTGAAAAAACTGGAAGTAATGGGAGAATATAATTTCCCGGAAGGATATAAACCGGAAATTCAGGTAATTGTTAACCCTGATGAAAAGACGCTGAAATTTATCGATAATGGTATCGGTATGACTGCTGAAGAAGTTGAGAAATACATTACTCAGATTGCTTTTTCAGGTGCAACCCAGTTCCTTGAGAAATACAAAGATAAAACAACAGATGACCAGATGATCGGTCATTTCGGACTTGGTTTCTATTCTGCATTTATGGTAGCAGATGAAGTGCACATCGATACACTTTCCTATACAGAAGGTGCACAGCCTGTACATTGGTCCTGTGATGGCGGTACAGAGTATGATATTCAGGAAGGCAACAAGAATACAATCGGTACAGAGATTACATTATTCCTGAATGAAGATTGTCTGGAATTTGCAAACGAATATCGTATGCGTGAGATTCTGGAGAAATATTGTTCCTTTATGCCGGTTCACATTTATCTTTCCAAGGCAAACGCACCGCAGGAATATGAGACGATCGATGAAGCTGAATTAAGAGATGATGATGTAGTTGTTGAACATATTCATGAAGAAGCTAAGACAGAAGAGAAAGAAAACGAGAATGGTGAGAAGGAAGTTGTTGAAGTTTCCCCTGCAAAGGATAAAGTAAAGATCAACAAACGTCCGGTTTCCATCAGTGATATCAATCCTCTCTGGATGAAACATCCGAATGAATGTACAGATGATGATTATAAGGAATTCTACCGTAAAGTATTTATGGATTACAAAGAGCCGTTATTCTGGATTCATCTGAATATGGATTATCCGTTTAACTTAAAAGGTATCCTGTACTTCCCGAAGATCAATACAGAGTATGATTCTATCGAAGGAACAATCAAACTGTATAATAACCAGGTATTTATCGCAGATAATATCAAAGAGGTAATTCCGGAATTCCTTCTTCTGCTGAAAGGTGTAATTGACTGCCCGGATCTGCCGCTGAACGTATCCAGAAGTGCACTGCAGAATGATGGATTTGTACAGAAGATTTCCGAGTATATTTCCAAGAAGGTAGCAGATAAACTGACAGGAATGTGCAAAACAGACCGTGAATCCTATGAAAAATACTGGGATGACATCAGCCCATTCATTAAATATGGCTGCATCAAGGATACTAAATTTGCAGAGAAAATAGGAGATTATGTACTCTTCAAGAATCTTGACGGCAAATATCTGACACTGAAAGATTGCATTGAAGAGAACAAGAAAGAAACAGAAGAACCGGAAAATCAGGCAGAAGAGAAGAAAGAAGATACTGTATCTGAAGAAAATAAAGATGCACAGGAGAAAGAGCCTGAGAAGACCGTAATCTTCTATGTAACTGATGAGGTTCAGCAGAGCCAGTATATTAATATGTTCAAAGAGGCAGGAAAGGATGCTGTTATCCTGAAACACAACATTGACAGTGCATTTATTTCCAGTCTGGAACAGAAACATCAGGATGTACAGTTCAAGAGAATCGACGCTGACCTTACAGAGGAAATGAAGGGTGAAGGCACAGCAGATGAAGAAACTGTAAAAGCACTGACAGAACTTTTCCGTAAGAATCTTCACAAGGATAAACTGGAAGTACATGTAGAGAATCTGAAGAATGAAA
>ERZ809114.1519-NODE-1519-length-10006-cov-3.761029_pt1 | contig 10006 bp, 8 predicted proteins | sample MGYA00520519_ERZ809114 | MGnify/ENA primary metagenome ERZ809114 (study PRJEB31570, sample SAMEA3212991) | Homo sapiens | biome: human-gut; feature: human gut; material: fecal | place: Sweden | collected 2011 ...
ATCGACGAGGACATCGCAGAGGGTGGTCAGTTCCAGGGAATGACCGTCCACACCCGTTTCCCGCCGGAGCCGAACGGCTATCTGCATATCGGCCACTGCAAGGCATTGTGCATCGACTTCGGCACGGCCGAGAAATTCGGCGGCATCTGCAACCTGCGTATGGACGACACGAACCCCTCCAAGGAGGACAACGAGTTCGTTGAGGCCATTCAGGAGGACATCCACTGGCTCGGCTTTGACTGGGGCGACCGGTTTTTCTTCGGCTCGGACTACTTTGAGAAGGATTACGAATACGCCGTGGAGCTTATCAAGAAAGGGCTTGCCTATGTGTGTGAGCTGACGCCGGAGCAGTTCCGCGAATACCGCGGCGATGTGAACACCCCCGCCGTCAGCCCCTGGCGCGACCGCCCGATCGAGGAAAATCTCGACCTGTTCGCGCGCATGCGCGCCGGCGAGTTCCCGGAGGGCAAGTACACCCTGCGCGCAAAGATTGACCTTGCCTCCGGCAACTTCAACATGCGTGACCCCGTGCTCTACCGCATCCGCTATATCGAGCACCACCGTCAGGGCACGAAATGGTGCATCTTCCCGATGTACGACTTCGCACACCCGATCCAGGACGCGCTTGAGGGCATCACGCACTCGCTGTGCTCGCTGGAATATGAAGATCACCGCCCGCTGTACGACTGGGTGGTGAACAACGTGTCCGTGCCGTGCAAGCCGCGCCAGATCGAGTTTTCGCGCCTCGGCATCAACTACACCGTCATGTCCAAGCGCAAGCTGCGCCGCCTCGTCGAGGAGGGCTACGTCTCCGGCTGGGACGATCCGCGCATGCCGACGCTGTGCGGCCTGCGCCGCCGTGGCTACACGCCCGCGTCCATCCGCAATTTCTGCGAGCGCATCGGCGTGTCCAAAGTCGCGTCCACGGTCGATTACAGTTTTCTGGAGCACTGCCTGCGCGAGGATCTCAACCTCCATGCCCAGCGCGCCATGGCCGTACTGCACCCGGTGAAGCTGCGCATCACGAACTACCCCGAGGGCCAGAGCGAGACGTTCGCCATCGAGAACAACCCCGAGGATGAAAACGCCGGTACGCGCGACGTGACGTTCTCCAACGAGCTGTGGATCGAGGCCGACGACTTCATGGAGGAGCCACCGAAGAAGTATAACCGCCTCTACCCCGGCAACGAGGTGCGCATCAAGGGCGCGTACATCGTCCGCTGCACCGGCTGCGTCAAGGACGCGGACGGCAATGTAACGGAGGTCCTGTGCGAATACGACCCCGAGACCCGCGGCGGCAACACGCCCGACGGCCGCAAGGTGCGCGGCACGATTCACTGGGTCGATGCCCACAACTGCGCCGACGCCGAGGTGCGCCTGTATGATAACCTCTTCGCCGACGCCGACCCCGAGGGCGACGGCAAGGACTATCTGGAGTGCCTGAACCCGGACTCGCTGTCCGTGCTCACCGGCTGCAAGGTCGAGCGGATGCTCGCCGGCGCCGAGGCTCCGGCCGCGTTCCAGTTTCTGCGCCTCGGCTACTTCGCCGTGGACAATAAGGACTCGGCCCCGGAGCACCTGGTCTTTAACCGCGCCGTCGCGCTCAAGGACAGCTTCAAGAAAGCCTGACCGCAAGATCATGTACCCTGTCCCTCCCGCCGAAAACGGGAGGGACAAGTTTTTGTGACGAAAATGTGAATTTGCTGTTGACAAGCACGAGATACGGTGGTATGCTGTGCACGCTGATATTTTTAAGTCGGTACGAGATACCGGCAAGGTGTCACAGTCAATGGAATCTTTGCGGGGTCTCCCTGCGCGTTGCCGCCTTGTCTGTATCCGGACAGGGTGTTTTTTTATGCCCAGAGGAGGGATCGCTGTGGAGCTGAAATTCAAGGCAAAGATCATGGACGAGGCCGCCATCGACCGCACGCTCGTGCGCATCGCACATGAGATCCTCGAGAAAAACGACGGCACGGACGACCTGTGCCTGATCGGCATCCGCACGCGCGGCGTGCCGCTGGCCCGCCGCCTCGCAAAAAACATCGAGAAGATCGACGGTGTGCAGCTGCCGGTCGGCGAGCTGGACATCACGCTCTACCGCGACGATCTGTCCACAGTCGCGGACGCGCCGGTGCTCAACCGGACCGATATTCCCTTCCCCATCGCAGGCAAGACCGTCGTACTGGTCGACGACGTCATCTACACCTGCCGCACCGCGCGCGCAGCGCTCGACGCCGTGATGCAGCTCGGCCGTCCGGCACGCATCCAGCTCTTTTCCCTGATCGACCGCGGCCACTCCGAGCTGCCGATCAAAGCCAATTACGTCGGCAAAAACATCCCGACCGCCAAGAGCGAGGTCGTGGCCGTCCGCCTGCAGGAGACGGACGGAGAAAACAGTGTCTGCATCCTCGAGAGAGGATAAAGAATAGATTAAATTTTCACGGGAGGAAAAAATCTATGAGCAAAAAACCCATCGGTAACGAGCCGGTGTACGACGCACGTACACTCGGCGCGCCCAGAATGTTCGTTCTGGGTCTCCAGCACATGTTCGCCATGTTCGGCGCGACCGTCCTTGTCCCGGCGCTCTCCGGCCTCGACGTCGCAACCACGCTGCTGTTCGCCGGCCTCGGCACGCTGCTGTTCCACCTGCTGACCAAGGGCAAGGTCCCGGCCTTCCTCGGCAGCTCATTCGCTTTCATCGGCGGCTACAACGCCGTGCGCACCATCGGCACGAACGCCGACGGCTCCGCCATTTACAACAACGATCTGCTGGCCTACGCCTGCTTCGGCGTCGCCATCGCGGGCCTGATGTACATCATCCTGTCGGCCCTGTTCAAGGCCTTCGGCGTCAAGAAAGTCATGCGCTACTTCCCGCCGATCGTCACCGGCCCGATCATCATCGCCATCGGCCTGACGCTGTCCTCTTCCGCCATCACCAACTGCCGTGCCAACTGGCTTGTCGCCGTCGTCGCGATCCTGATCGTCATCGGCTTCAACATGTGGGGCAAGGGCATGACCAAGATCATCCCGATCCTGCTCGGCGTGCTCGGCTCCTATATCTTCGCACTCATCGTTGACCCCGCGGAGCGTGCCTCCGTCGCCGCTGCCGTCAGCAGCGCCAAGTGGTTCGGTCTGCCGATCTTCTGGAAAAACAGCCTGTTCCACCTCTTTGCCGGCCCGGTCGACAGCGGCGTCCTCTGGTCCGCCGTGCTGACGGTCGTGCCCCTGTCCCTTGCCACCATGGTCGAGCACATCGGCGACATCTGCGCCATCTCCTCCACCTGCGGCAAGAACTTCATGGTCGACCCCGGCTTCCACCGCACCCTGCTGGGTGACGGTCTGGCCACCACCCTCGCTTCCCTCTTCGGTGCCCCGGCCAACACCACCTATGGTGAGAACACCGGCGTGCTTGCCCTGTCCCGCGTCTACGATCCCCGCGTCATCCGCATCGCAGCCTGCATCGCGATCGTCGTGTCCTTCTGCCCGAAGTTCGCGGCCCTCGTGTCCGCCATGCCGACGGCCACCATCGGCGGCGTGTCCCTCGTGCTCTACGGCATGATCTCCGCCGTCGGCGTGCGCAACGTCGTCGAGAACAAGGTCGACTTCACCAACACCCGCAACGTCATCATCGCCGCGCTCATCCTCGTGCTCGCCATCGGCATCACCTACTCCGGCAGCATCCAGATCGGCGTCGTGTCCCTGTCGGGTCTGGCCGTTGCCTCCATCGTGGGCATCCTGCTCAACGCCATCCTGCCCGGTAAGGACTACACCTTCGAGCAGGACGATCAGGGCGCGACCTCCGTGGACTTCAAGGTCTGAGCCCGCATCGAAACCAAATACGCACCGGCCGCCGCAGCGCAATGCTGCGGCGGCCTTTTGTATGCGCGACCGCTCCTGCGGAGCGTGATTGTTAAATTTGTGGCCGGATTTTTCCAAAAAATCAGTTGTAGTTTCTGAAAAAATGCGTTATCATGGATACGTTTGAACGTAAGAAAAGGAAGCAAAAATACAAAGATAAACGGAGGAGCAACATGAAATTTTCCAGCAAGATCGAAAAATGCGGCCTCTCGCCCATGCGCAAGTTTGCGCCCTATGCCAATGAGGCTGCCAAAAAAGGCAAGAAGCTCTACCACCTGAACATCGGCCAGCCCGATATTGCCACCCCCGAGGCCTACTTCGAGGCCGTCAAGAACTTCAGCCAGCCGGTCCTGGCCTACGCCCCGTCCGACGGCGTGCCTGAAATGATCGACGCCGTCGTCAACTACTACGGCAAGATCGACGCGCCCATCACCAACAAGCAGGTGCTCATCACCACCGGCGGCAGCGAGGCGCTGCAGATCGCGCTCAGCTGCATCCTCGACGAGGGTGATGAGATCATCATCCCCGAGCCGTTCTACCCGAACTACAGCACGTTCGTCACGCTGACCGGCGCGACCATCCGCCCGATCACCACGACGCCGGAGGAGAACTACAAGTTCGCCATCCGTGAGCGCGTCGAGGCGTGCATCAACGAGCACACCCGCGCCATCCTCTTCACGAACCCCGGCAACCCGACCGGCACCATCCTCACCGAGGAAGAGCTCCGTCTCATGGCCGACATCGCCAAGGAGCATAACCTGTTCATCATCGGCGATGAGGTGTACCGCGAGTTCGTCTACGGCGGCGAGAAGCTCATGAGCCTGCTGCAGCTTGAGGGTTATGAGGACAACGTCGTCGTCATCGACTCCGTGTCCAAGCGCTTCAGCGCCTGCGGCGCACGCATCGGCTGCGTGATCACGCGCAATGCGGAGCTCTACAACAACGCCATGAAGTGGTGCCAGGGCCGTCTGTGCGCCTCCACGATCGACCAGGTCGCGTCCGCTGCGCTCTACACCGTCGGCCCCGAGTATTTCGACGCTGTGCGCAAGGAATACAAGGCCCGCCGCGACACGCTCGTCGAAGGGCTCAAGAAGATCCCCGGCGTCATCTATTCCGAGCCGAAGGGCGCGTTCTACGTCATGGCCAAGCTGCCCGTGGACGACGCGGAAAAGTTCCAGCTGTTCATGCTTGAGGAGTTTGACGACAACGGCGACACGCTCATGTTCACCCCGGCCGAGAGCTTCTACAAGACGCCGCACACCGGCGTCAACGAGATCCGTATGGCCTATGTCATCAATCAGGACGCCCTCAAGCGCTCCATGGAGCTGCTGGCCAAGGGCATCGAAGCCTACAACAACAAGTAAGTTCCATACGCAAAAACCGTCCGCTCCCGATCGGGAACGGACGGTTTTTCTATTGCATTCAGTTGGCTTTCTGCCGGCGCTTGAGATTGAGCAGTACCACAGCCGAGAGCACGCACACACAGCCGAGCGCGCTCAGCGGCGTGAGCTTTTCGTGGAACACGAAGATACCGACCAGCGTCGCCACGACCGGCTCAAACGACGCGAGGATGGACGCCTTGCCGGTCTCAAGCCCGGTAAGGCCGAAGGTATAGAGCAGATACGGCAGGTAGCACGTGACGATGCCGAGCGCCGTGCACAGGCCGAAGCCCTTCCACGAGCCGAACATGACGCCGAGCGGCTGCGCCGCGCCCCAGATAATGACCGCGCCAATGGTGGTCAGCAGACAGGAATAAAAGTTGATGGTGTTGCTCGAGTAGCCGCGGTCGAGCGCGTAGCGGGCAAAGATGCTGTAGAGTGCATAGCCGAAGCCCGCGCCGAGGCCGTAGAGAATGCCGATCGTGGAGAGTTTGTGCTCCCCGCCGACGAGCGACACCAGACAGCAGCCGGCAAACGCCAGCACAAGCGCGATGAGCTTCTGCACCGTGATGCGCTCATGAAACAAAACCAGCGAGAGAATCATAACGATCGACGGCGCGGTGTACAGCAGCACGGCCGCCGTGGACAGGTCCATGATCGTGATGGCCTGAAAATAACAATACGTGAAAAACAGCAGGCTGCAGATGCCGGTGCCGATAAAGCACCAGATGTCTTTGAACCGGATGCGAAACTGCTTCGGGTCGCGCACGAGCAGCATGACGGCGAACAGCAGCGCCGCAATGCCGCAGCGCAGCACGATCGCGCCCATGGAATCCACACCGTAAGTCGCCAGTGTGCGCGTGAACAGGCCCATCAGTCCCCAGAGGCACCCGGCCGTGATGACGGCCGCCGTATATTTCTGCATTCTGCACCCCTCCAGATCAAGCTTTCGACAGAGCATGATAGCAGGTTTGCGGACGGTTGTCAATTTGTGCTGGAAAGAAAGTTTTGCGCGGCATTTGCGTTTGCCTACTTGCCAAGCCGCCGCGGCTGTGATAAGATAAATGCACCGTCTGTGACGGTATGCGGATACAGCGTTTTGCTCCGCCTCGGGAACCTCCCCGTGTCAAAATAGAGGCTTTTGAGCGGCGGCCAACACCGCCGCTTTCTGCTTGCATACGGACTGTTGCCCCTGCGCAAACAGCCATACGCGGGTATGGTGAAATTGGTAAACACGCAGGATTTAGGTTCCTGTGCTTTCGCTTGTGGGTTCGAGTCCCACTACCCGCACCATGTCGGAGCAAAGTCCGTTCCGTGCAAGCTCCGGCGGCTCAAGATGAGCCGCCGGATATTTTATCCGCGCCGCCTTCCCTGCTTGAGTGGGCGGGCTGCGGGCCGGTGCTGCTGCGTGGCAAAGCCGGATGATTCCACCAGGAAAAGGCTCTTTCGGTCAACACGCAGCTTTCCTGTTGAAAAAACGGAGCAGAAAAAGTACAACGGAAACAGGCCGGAAGCGAAAGGCTTGCGTCGCTCCGTCCGGCTTGTTCCCCCATCATTCCGAAGGAGCCGAAAGAACATGAGCCTGCTCACAGCCTCCAGCGCAGAATCCCGTTGGCGTGGGTATGAATACTTTGCACACAAAAAAGTGCTGCATTTGCAGCGCCTTGACGACACGCGGTTTCAGGCCGTTGTTTCCGGAAGCAGAAAAGCGTCATATGAGGTCATCATGGATCTGGATCATGTCCGCCGCTCCTCCTGTACCTGCCCCCACGCCGCAGGCAGACGGGTCATCTGCAAACATATGCTGGCAGTATTCTTCACGGCATTTCCCGAGGAAGCAAAAAGTTATTACGAAAATGTCCAAAAAGCGGAGGAAGATAGGGAGAACTACCTGCAGGCGCGTGAAGACAAACTGATCAAGTATGTTTATGGACTCAAAAAACAGGAAGCGCAGCAATTGCTGCTGGAAGTGCTGGAGTCCGGACCGGAGTGGCAGTGGGATCGCTTTATCCGGGAACATATCGAATAAAAAGCAACACGGAAAAAGCCGCTGCGGATAACTCCGCAGCGGCTTTTTCAAAAACGATTTTGATATTCGAGGTCTCAGCCCCAGACTTCCTCGGCGATCTCCTTGAACAGCGCGAGCTTTGCCCACTGCTCCGCTTCGGTCAGCTTGTTGCCGATCTCGCAGCTGGCGAAACCGCACTGCGGGCTGAGGCACAGTCTGTCGAGCGGCAGGTACTTTTCCGCCTCGTGGATGCGGGCGATCACGGCGTCCTTATCCTCGAGCTGCGCGCGCTTGGTGGTCACCAGACCAAGCACGACCTTCTTGTCACCGCTGACAGCGGTCAGCGGCGCAAAGCCGCCGCTGCGCGCATCGTCAAATTCAAGGTAATACGCGCCTACGTTCTCGCGCGCGAGCAGCGTCTGCGCAACGCCGTCATATGCGCCGGAGCTTGCATAGGTGCTGTGGAAATTGCCGCGGCAAACGTGGGTGTTGATGACCAGATCATCCGGCTTGCCGGCAATGGCCAAATTGTTCAGCTCCAGAAGCTGCTCCTTGATCGCCTCCAGGCCCTTTTCATCGGTGCCAAAGTATGTGCACGCCAGCGGATCGACCAGCATACCCCAGCTGCAATCGTCAAACTGGAGATTGCGGCAGCCGGCCGCATAGACGTCGGCAATGAACTTTTTGTAACCGGCTGCGATGTCCTCCGCCAGCTCCCGGTTGTCGGCATAGTACTTTCTGGTGTTCTCCTGCGCAAACGGCATGATCATCTGTTAGATGAACTGGGCCGGTGCCGGGATCGTGAGCTTCGCGACGCTGTTTTCATCCTCCAGCGCCTTGACAAACTTGAAGTGCTCCACAAACGGGTGCGTATCGAGCGACACCTTACCGGTCAGGTAGGTATCGTCGATCATCGCCGCTTCCCCGTGGAAAGGCAGACCAGTGCTTATGCACCAGATCGACGATCGCCTCGTCCTCGACGGCCTTCAGCGCGGCGGCGTCGATCTTTCCGGCCTGAAAGTCCAGACGTGCCTGCTTCAGCTTTGCCGGGCGCAGAAAGCTGCCGACATGATCATAACGAAAGGGCGTATGTTCTTTGCTCACGAGAAACACTCCTTTATATATTTCTACTTATTTGTATCTTCTGTGCAAAACCATTATACAGTCTCTGAGTGCGGCTATCCATCGTGATGCCGCCTATTTTTACGGTAGGAAATCGGAACATCTTGCCAGATATCAACAAATACGGAAGTCAGAATACCGGAATCCGCGGCGCATTTCCTATGGGCGGAATACACGCGGAACCTTTTTCCATAAGCACCGTCTTTTCAGGTAAAGGAAGGTGGTTATTCATGAAAAAAGCAAGACTGCTCCCCGCACTGGTCCTGGCCCTGCTGTTCCTCCTCCCCGCCGGCTGCGGGACCCGGACCGCGTCCGCAGCTCAGCCAACACCCGCGCCCGCCGAAACCGTGACTGCGTCCGGGACTGCCGGAACGCTGCGCGTGCAGGTGCCGGATGGCTGGAAGTACGAAGTCTGCCCCGAGGGGACGCTCGATGGCTCGGAAACCGACTTCGGCGTAAAGCTCTGGCCGGACAGCGGCTCGGACAGCTGCGTGCAGCTCTATTGGTCGGACAGCTTCGGTGTGTGCGGCACGGGTCTGAAGGAAGAAACGCTGACGCTCGCCGGGGACAGCGTCTCCGCCGGGTATTATGACGGCGGCAAAAACTGGACGTTCCTCAGCTTCCAGGGCAAAAATAGCGGCATCGTTGCCTGGGCCGATCCGGGCGCCGGCTGGTTCGCAGATAAGGGCGGCCATCTGCTGGCCGTGCTCGACACAGTCGAATGGGAACCGGCAGCATAAATAGGGTCAAAAAAGCACGTCCCGCAGCAGAAGCTCTGCTGCGGGGCGATTCTTGTAATATGTTATTTCGCCGCGGCGGGGACGGCGGCGGGTGCCGCGGCTTCGGCCGCTTCGGTCTCCGGCTGCGCGGCGGCAAAGCCCTGCGCAAGGCCGTGCTCGCGGATGTACCTGCGGTTTTTGTACACGCCGACGGTCAGGAACGGAACGACCACGACCGCGATGCCGAGATAGCCACAGTAACCATAGCCGTACTTGATGATGTTCGTGAGGCCGGCCATGGAGATGGACATGGACAAAATGATGATAAACGCGGACACGATGGCGCTGCGCACCGGCGCGGACTGGATGACGCGGAACATCGGCAGCTTCTCAAAGCGGGCGACGAAGCCGAAGATCGTCGTCACGCCCGTAGAGATGAGGCAGAGCATGAGGCAGACGCCGTAAACCGCGGTGAGCGCGCGGATGCCCATGGCGTTGCAGACCGTGAGCGTGGGGATGGTCGTGCCGCCGTCCACGGCGGTGTAGACGCCGCGCCAGCAGATGAGCATGAACACGGAGAGCACGAGCGCGACGGCGTTCATGGCAAAGGAGATCCACATGGCCTTGGCACAGCCCTGCTTGCTGCGCATGGTCGTGCCGCAGGCGATCATGGTCGGGAGCGTGACGCACTGGAAGCCGGCATAGGTGAAGGCGTTAAAAATTGCTTTGGGGACATTGGCAGAGCCGGTCGTCTGAAAATCTGCAGAGAGCACCGTGAACAGCGGCGACTCGCTCCTGAAAATGCCGATGGCGTAGATGGTGATGGCGGTGACGAGGATGGCGATGCCCATATAGGTGGACGCCGCGCGGACGATGCCCGCGCCGAAAATGGTCAGGAGCAGGACGAGGCAGCCGACGGC
>ERZ809114.1541-NODE-1541-length-9871-cov-22.328953_pt1 | contig 9871 bp, 10 predicted proteins | sample MGYA00520519_ERZ809114 | MGnify/ENA primary metagenome ERZ809114 (study PRJEB31570, sample SAMEA3212991) | Homo sapiens | biome: human-gut; feature: human gut; material: fecal | place: Sweden | collected 2011 ...
AGGCGCCGGCCTGAAGCGGGCGACTCAGGGCAAACGCACCTTCTTCTGTGGTGGCGCCATTCTGTGCATCCACAACCCGGATACCCTGTCCGGTGGTTGCCACCCCGAGGTTGCTGTTTCCGACATTTGTAAACGCAAGCCAGGTTTTGCCGGTTGCCTGACCACCATTAATCACCAGCTGGTCAGAGGTATTGCTGCCATCAAGGCGAACACGCATATTGATGGTGCCACCCTGACCGGTGAGGTTACTGGTTGTCAGTTTATGGAACGTTACCGGGGCGTTGCCTTTTGCAACAGCACGGCTCAGTACGGCGTCCGGTGTTGTCTGATTATCAAAGTAAATCTCCCCTGCGTTAACAATATCGCCGGTACTGACCACATCACCATTCAGTACCATGCTGGCGCCTTTACTGAGCTGTGTTCTGCCACTCAGACTTCCCCCGGCAGCCAGCATCAGTGTTCCACGATGTCCGACAGTGGTGTTGCTGGCCAGTCCTCCGGCATTAACCGTAAAGCTGCCGCCATTTTCCAGCAGCAGGCCGCTGGCCTGACCAGAGATACCATCAATACTGAACTTACCGCTGGCATTGGTCCCCTCAACAGTGGCACCACTGTCTGCAATCAGGGCACCACCGGATGTCATGGTGACACCTGTTGCCTTACCACCGGCAGACACTGCCAGGGTACCGCCGTCATCCACCCGTGTTTTCTGCGCTGAATGGCCTTCCAGTACATCCAGGCGACCGCCGGACTCCAGAACAACGCCGTCAGCCTTACCGTTTTCCACCGTGAAATTGCCCAGACGGTTGCTGCCAAGAACCGTTGCCGCAGTACTGGTGACCAGTGCTCCACCCTGTTTCAGGGTGACATGTGTGGCGGTACCACCGGCGTTCACCTGCAGTTTGCCTTTCTGGTTAACGGTGGTGAAATCCGCCAGACCACCTTCCTTGATAATCTGCCAGCCGTCACTGTTTACAACAGTGCCAGACGCCGTACCGCCGTTGTGCACATACTGGTACCCCCCATTCAGCGTGGTATCCAGTGCGTGACCATGTACAGTCTGGTCGCCGCCGGCATAAACCACAGTGGTATTTGCCGTTCCTTCAGCAGCCACAATCTGACGACCATTTTTATTGATGGTGGTGCGTACGGCATCTCCGTAGACGGTCTGCCCGGTATCACCATTTTCTGCATCCGGTCCCCCTTCCGCGCCGGTATTCACAACCGTGTCGGTTGCCATTGCGCCGGATTTGACGGCCTGCCAGCCCTTCTCATTAATGACGGTAACCGTTGCAATCCCGCCTTCATGTACCCACTGCTCACCGCCGTTCAGAGTGGTATTCACTGCCTGCCCCTGAAGGCTCTGTCCGCCTCCGGCACTGATAACCGTGTCTGAAACGCTTCCTCCGGCATTCACTCTCTGAAGACCACCACCGGTGACAGTAGTGTTGTTGGCGGTACCGCCATTTTGTATCCATTGGCCGCCGGTATTCGCCTCGTTATCCGGCCCATACTCCAGCCCGGTACTGATGGTCATTCCGTTGGCCGTACCGAGGACAATCTGGTTGTCGTGATTTGCCAGTGTCCCGCCGTTCACGGTTTCACCCGCCTGTACAATCGTGTCAGCAGCCAGCGCCTGGACTGACGTGACAGCAGTAAGAGACAGTGCAACCGCCACACCGGCGCATTTTCCCCGTGAGCGGGCCAGTTCGGAAGCCACCACAAGGGTGCCCGTAATGTGATTCCATACCAGCCTGTAGCTGGTGTTCAGATGTCGTTTCATCAGCTTTTCCTTACAGAGGGTGAATAAAAAAGCCGGTACCCACAAAAGTGGATACCGGCAGGTACAAAACAGAGTTATCGGGCACAGCGATACGCCCCGGGCGTAAACGCTCTCACCCTTCATCAGGCAGAGAAGTATCAGTCCGTTGTGTGCAATTCCGTTCTGCATGATGAAGAGATTCAGCTGCCTTTTCGCAGGCCATTAACCACTATAAACGATCGATAGTAACGATCGATACCTGTTTTATCGATCGTTTTATTCTATTAACAGCAGAGCAGTCACGCAAGAGAAACAGGAGGGGCATGAGGTGTTTGTGTCATGTTTTCAGTTGGTTAACGCAATGTAATCAGGCATTTCCCCTGGCAGAGTGTTCAGAAGAAAATCCAGTTCCATACAGCGCGGGCAACAGAGACCACCGAGTCACGGACGGCACGCAGAACCGTGCGTGCAACAGAGGCAATACAGACGCTCTCCGCCGTGTCAAATATCCGGTCCACCGCACCGGTAAACTGTTCACGGGCCTGAGACCGGACAGATTCCGTGCGCAGCTCGTCCTGCAGGCGGGTCATCAGGGGACTGGCGGCATGGTCGGGAAGTGCTGTCATGAGCGCACTGACCAGCGTATCCAGTTCCCAGCCGGTGCGGGCCGATACGGCAACAACCGGATGTACGGGCCGGAACAGACGGAATACCGCCTCCGTTTTCTCCCGAATATTCTGTGCCTGTACGGGAGAAGGCTGAATACCGGCCATATCCCATTCATGGCAGGGCTCCGTTTTGTCGGCCTGCGTCACCACAAACAGCACCCGCTGATGTCCCCGGTGCAGGATGTGTCGCCAGAAATACTCATCCACAGACAGGGCACGGTCATCGGCTTTAATCAGCCACAGTACCAGGTCAAGTTCAGGCAGAATGTCACGGTACAGGGCTTCATACTCTGCATCCCTGTCCCGGCTCTCGCCCACCCCGGGCAGGTCAGTGATAATCATGCTGTGACCGTGGCCACTCAGACGGAAGCGCCGCACTTCCCGGGTGCCGGCGTGAACATCACTGACCGGGGTGACCTCCCCCTGAAACAGTGCATTACAGAGTGAGGATTTACCGGCCCCGCTTTTACCCATAATGCCAATCACGGGTTCGTGACTGGTGAGTTTGCGCAGATGTTCCAGGATGTGACGGGAAAGTGAGTAAGGCAGGGAGGAGAGCGGTTTTTCAATTGCCTCAATGGCATCAGACGGATTCATACATGTATTCCCGGTGAAAAAAGACAAAAACCCCGCACACCGGAAAGGTGGCGGGGGACTCACGGAGATAATATATGTCTGAAATTATCTGGAATGTCGGTACCTTTTATACTCTTCAACAATCAGGTCATGCAGCATTTCGCCGGTACTGAGTCTTCTGACCCTCGATAATTCTTTGAGCTGCGTCCTGGTTTCTGCGTCAAGAAAAAACTGTACATTGACTTTATCTTCCTGCATTTTTTTGTACTTGCGCTGCGCCTTGGCCTTATTGAAACTGTTTCTGAAATTTTTTATATCGTCAGGTGAGGTGAGTGGACAGGTAACCCATATGTCAAATGAAAGGTGAATTGCGTGGTAAATATCAGCAGAACCAGGAAAACTGGCCAGTTTTTCCAGTGCAATATTTTTTCCCTTCAAATAATTCCATGTCCATATGCATTCATGTTCGTTCTCCGGGAGGAGGTAACTGAAAGGACTCTTTGATTTAAATGCCCGCATCCATCTGTCTTTGGTCTGGATTATCCACTCATCCCGCAAATTCTTATCAGAAAGAATATCGAGAACTCTGAGTATTTGTCTGAACTGTGTCGATGAGTCCGACGGGAAGGCATTCCCTTCCAGATACTCTTCTTTAAGATACAGTTTATTCTTTTGAAGCAAGTCTGCGCTTATTTTTGCCCTGTTATTCTGGATAAACTGCATCAACAGATACCAGGAAAATAAGCATGCGCGTTCACTGCCCGCGATCCAGGATATTTTTTCCAGGGGGATCAGGAAGGCCAGGGCCTTCAGACGCATACCAGAGATTATTTGTTCAAGTTCAAAATCTGAAAGTGTGATGTTCAGATTTTCTCTGTTTTTTTTATGTAAGCGATAAAACGTTCCGGGGGATCATAAACATTAAGGGGCAGTACGGAGATATTACGCTCTCCAAGATAATAAGAGTAATACGCATTTGTTCTTTCATTCATAACCTTATCCGACAAAATTTTCTGAACCATCCTTTTTCTCCGGCTGCTTAAAAATCAAACATAATAAGGTGATAATAACATGATAAAAAGAAGTTTATAATGATATATTAAGGTGGTCAATAAAAAGGCAATCTGCGCGCTGTATAGTCATTCTGACAGGAAATGCAGGAGGAAGGGAAGGTAACTGGCTTCGTTATGCTGACAGGAATACCTGTTATCATGGAAGTGCATTCATGTGGCCGACGTAGCTTAAGAGGATGGAAGAGTGGAGACTGCAGACAGGGGGGATTGAAAGGTAAACATATTTCGCCCGCCAGCTGCACCGGAGGCCAGCATCACTTTTTTTACGTTGTAACCCGGTATGCATTCCGGCTTTGATGATTACAGTCAGAGGGCAGCAGACTGACGTTATTTAACCGGAAAGAAAAATTATGGACACTGAAATATCGTCTGTTAATACCTCGTTTGTCGGTGTGGTATTCCCTGTATTACCGGCATCACCGATAAAGAGAGTTATAAACGCCAGAAAGGTACCTCCTTTATGCCGGGGAATACTTATGGAAAATGAAGTCTGAAAAGGAGCACAATGAAAAGAGACGTGTCCCGTAAATATAACGAATCATCGCAGGATATGAATTATCAGGTGATGCCAGAGGGCATTAAATTGTCGTCACGGATAAGAATATACAACATTTCTGATAACAAAACATCATAACGTGTTTCAGATATGTTCCGGCATCAGTCTGACGGATATTATTTCCCGGTAAAACAAACCGGCTACTGTAACGGTTAACTGTATCTGCATAAATTATTTATGATGAAAGAACAGTATTACGGATTCAAATATCATCCTGTTTGCATTCAGGCGGATATTCCCGGATGCCGGAAAGAATATCCTGCAGGCTGAGTGAGTCTCTTCCACAGTGCCGGGATCGCTGTCGCCACGTACATATTGTCACCAGGATGGGTATGTACCGCAGCATGCCATTTCTGGTGAATAACCGCACCTGCACATTCAGTCTGCTGAGAACCTGGCGTGTATCGGGCTGTAAAGAACATCCCTGTCCGTGGCTCCTCTGGTGGTGTTGCCTGCTCAGCAATGACTGGATACCCTTAAGACATCCGTCATGGCTCAGTATGATGACGACGAACACGTCCTGCAGGTGAGCATGCGGGGCCGGGAGCAGCATTTCCGTATTTTGTCGCACCTTCCGGAAGCAACCGGCATCAGTTACGGTTATCGTCAACCGTTGTGCGGTATGCCAGGAGCACGTACTGATCCATCAGATCCGTCAGTGCTGTGTTCTGCTTCTGACGGTCGATGATCCATTCCTCCAGCTCTTTTTCTGATTTCCGTTTCAGGTTCTCCGTCCAGTCGTCAAGGCTGTTTCCGGTCATTAAATCAAGCCAGCAGAGCCAGACCAGTTTGAGGCGCAGTTCCGTGCCACCAAACTGACGGAAGAGACTGATCAGTTTATTTGCCAGCGAACGCTGCCTCAGACGTTCACATTCAGACAGCAGAATGCCTTCCAGCATCGGATGATGAACCAGCAGATGTTCGCTGGTACATAAGTTCACCACCAGATCATCATCCAGGGGCGGCGTGGCCCGTTTGTCAGAGCCATAAATCAGCCGGTGCAGACTCCGGGGGACGATGGCAATCTCCGGTTTTTCACCATTGAATGACACCCACCCGGGCGTCAGATTATGGAAGTAGTGGATATTCGGATGACACATGCCCCAGGATACGGCGTGCCGGGTGAAGCCGGTCAGCCATTTCTGGTAGCTTTCGTGGAGCAGCTCGTAACGGGTCTGATACTGTGGTTTCATTTTCATATTCCTCACGGGGGATAACAGGCAGCAGAACGCCGCCGGCAGGCCGGAGATTGCGTCTGCTGTGGGTGAAGGGGCAGTGGTTAAAAATTACGGACGGGACTGTGCAATACGCGCCTGCAGCCAGGCTTCCACTTCACTTTTCAGCCAGCGGGAGCTGCGGCCCATTTTGATGGGCGCAGGAAAGTCACCATCCTTGATGAGTTTGTAAAACCACTTATCGGTCAGGCCGGTCAGTTGAGTGATAAATGCCATGTCGACCATCTGGTCATCCATCAGTGAAACTGGGGTATTCATGAAAATGTTCCTCCGGATGTTGTTAATCGCAACCGGTGTGGTGATGAAAACAACGCACCACCTTCACCGGCATAACAACCGGGAAGAAACGTAAAAAATGAGTAGGGGAATGTTCATGCCGGGAGATAAACAGGGAGCATGATGCTGAGATATCCGGTGGCTACCGCGAAACGATGCTTCCCGCTCGTACGAGCGATAAAGAAGCGAGGGACTTTCGTGAGACAAGGGGAAAACTGGTGTTCTGATAATTGCAGAGTTGTTTTGAAGGCGGTGATGGTGAGTCAGCCCGTGACCTGTGGGCAGGCGACAGGTATCACTGGTGGGATAAGGCTGTCTGATTGGTATTAAATATATAAGAGAGAGATTAAGAGAGAGATCAAACACATGAGATCAAATAATTGAGTTCATATATGTGAAATAAACACTGTGAGTGCGATCAGTGGGCCAGTCTACGCAGTAGCAGCAGATTGCGTTGTACCCACAGGGCTATCCCTGATAGCTGGCGTATAACCTGCGTATATAAAACGTACCTGCAACCCACGTGAACAGAGTGCATTAAGCATCCGTCTGAGCGGTAAGCGTATCCGACCTGGTGAGTGACAATCTGAGAGACCGGTTAAGTGCTGGCATGGGAGTAATGAGTTTGGGGAGGGTACCAGAATGCCAGTCTGGTGCGGTATGCTGACAGTATCACGTTAATTGCAGCATAAAGTGATGAGAGGCTAATGGAAGTTAAAACCAAAGCAGTTCCGTCGTTGTTCATCCCGGGAGACACTGGAAAAAGTGATTTCCCACACACGTTATAACCTTACCTCTGCGGAGCTGGAAGCCTTCAACTCTGCGGTCGATCACCGGCTGGCAGAACTGACAATGAACAAGCTTTACGATCGCGTGCCGGCTTCCGTCTGGAAATATGTCACCTGAACGTTCGGTAATCACAGCGGTATTGCGCCAGGTGTTATCTGCTCTATGTGATTCTTTTTGGGTTTTCTCAGGTTGTTAAAAGCTGAATATGTTCCTGTTGTCGGGAACCAGGATAATACCGGGAACGTTAAGCGGTATAGCGACAACAAAGAATTCGAAATCAAAAGGGAATGGTGTACGGAGGTGTGGACGGTAATGGGCCGATTTTCGGGCATTACCGACCTCTGCTGAGGTTTTCTCGTATTTCTGGGGATCCGGTGAGTTACTGTCACTGTCTGGCACAGCAAGCGCAGAGGCGGCGGGGCGCTTTGCTCCGCTGATTCCGGATAATTCCTCCCCTGTAACCTACCGCAACAGTACAAATACACTGACGCCTGAAACGACAGCCAGAATCAGCACAAGCCACAATCCCTGCACACCGTTTTGCGTATCACCATAACGCCTCCTCACAGCCTTACCCGTAACCGGTTTTTTACATTAAAAAAACAACGCTGGGAATTCAATCGTCAGTCCGGAGACGACAGTCGGGTTATCACAGAGTGCCTGAGACAGTGTCCTGCCGGAGGTCACCTCAGGGACTCTGCACATTTTTTACAGCGTGGCTATTCCGTATGAACCATACGGAGATTTAACCATGACCTACAAATACAACCCCTTCTGGCAGCAACGTATTCGTGAGACGGTGCGGCACGCACTGAATGTTCATCCCCGCCTGACGGCATTGCGGGTTGACCTGCGTCTCCCGGATGTACCGGCAGCAACGGACGCAGCTGTGATATCCCGCTTCATCAATGCCCTGAAAGCCCGAATCGACGCTTACCAGAAGCGTAAGCGCCGTGAAGGTAAACGCGTACATCCCACGACCCTGCATTACGCCTGGGCCCGGGAGTTCGGGGAGCTTAAAGGCAAAAAACACTATCACCTGCTGCTGCTGGTCAACCGGGATACCTGGTGTCGTGCCGGTGATTACCGCGCTCCGGGGTCACTGGCCGGGATGATTAAACAGGCCTGGTGCAGTGCCCTGGGGGTGGATGCCGGATGCTATGCCACGCTGGCGCATTTTCCAGACACGCCGGCGGTGTGGCTGGCGCGTAATGATGACACCGGCTTTCAGCAGGTGCTGGAACGCGCTGACTATCTGGCGAAGGAGCATACCAAAGCTCACGGCACCGGTGAGCGCAACTTTGGTTGCAGTCGTAGCTGAGCCCGACAGACGAGTTATCTGACCTCAGTGTGATGACGCATTCACGACCATCACACTGATTTTCCCTTCTGAGACCGGACTGAAACCGCCATTCACACCTGATCACGCTGCCCGAACCGGGACGGCTGTTGCCTGCGTGTCGTCTGGCGGTAAGGAACATATACTATGTACGCAAAATCTTTTCTCGCACTTGATGGCAACAGACGTCTGACGGGCGCCCGTACCGCACAGACTGCACCTTACGATCGCTACACCTGCCACCTTTGCGGCAGTGCGCTCAGATACCACCCGCAATACGACACCGAACGGCCCTGGTTTGAACACACTGACGACGGGCTGACGGCTCACGGTCAGCAGTGCCCTTATGTCAGACCGGAGCGCAGAGAAATACTATTGATTAAACGCTTACAGCAATGGGTACCGGATGCCTTACCCGTGGTGCGTAAAGCCAGCTGGCACTGCAGACAATGTCACCACGATTATTATGGGGAGCAGTACTGCACACACTGTCATACAGGGCATTTCAGTGAGGAGGCAGTGGCAGGATGAACGGTCTAAAAACGGGGCTGGGGATCACGCCGGGTGAGCACATTATCAGTGCCGATTCTGCGCTCAGCAGAAATATCAGGCATTGTTTCTGCCTTTCCTGTCGTGGTCGGTTGATTTTGCAGACAGATGCTCAGGGGGCGTGGTTTGAGCATGATTTACATGCCCTGACCGCGCAACAGAAGACGGACTGCGTGGTGCTGAATCCGGAAAAATCCCATCCTTACATTGATGATATGGCGATGTTTTTATCGCCATTACCTGTCGTGCTGGAGTGGCATTGTGTGATGTGCGGGCAGCATTTTCCCGGGAAAAAGTTCTGTGAAGCCTGTGGCACGGGGATCTATTCCAGAGCGGTATGTACAAAGTATGTTTACAGCTACCAGCCAGACTTGTTCCTGGACTGTGGAAGTGCGAGCACTTAATCCGAAATGCCTGGTCTGCGCAGGGCGTTCAATCCAACTCGACGAACATCTTCCAGTGTTGAATTAGCTGATAGCTCCTCCATTTTTTGTAAAGAACAGTTATACAGGCTTATTTGAACAGCTCTCTTTTTATTCAAACACAGCCAACAATACTCAGATGTAAGTATTTTTATATTCATGAATGGAGAGGCAAGGTCTGATGAATTTAATTACAGAACGTTCTTGAGCCATTGTCCTCTCCAGTTCATTAAAATAGTTACTACATTAATTCACACCCAGCGCCTTATAAACAGCATCAACCGGGTCTGAGTAAAAACTCACCTGAAACTTGGTAAATAACTCTGCCGGAACCGTTGGAATATCCATAGCCGAGGACATCGGCAACAGAACTCGTTTTGCGCCGCTGTCGAAGGCGAGCTGTAAACTGGCAGCAAGATCTTGTACCGGGTTAATTACTCCACCAAGCGTCATACTGCCCAACACCACCATCTGTTCCTGTACTGGTTTTGCCAGCAATATCGAACATAAAGCGATAAGCGCAGCAAGACTGGTTGCGGTGCTTGGGCCAGTATTATGCAGTTCAACGACATGAAGTGGTCAACAAAAACTGGCCACCGAGTTAGAGTTTTTCCAGTATCGATTTT